>ERZ807291.9553-NODE-9553-length-10458-cov-12.642988_pt1 | contig 10458 bp, 7 predicted proteins | sample MGYA00521257_ERZ807291 | MGnify/ENA primary metagenome ERZ807291 (study PRJEB31413, sample SAMN03169783) | marine metagenome | biome: Marine; feature: Water; material: Subsurface seawater | place: North Sea | collected 2011-04-28 | depth 1 m m ... | reverse complement strand
CGGCACCAAAATCTACCCCCGTAACGGCGCCTTTATGTTGAACGAACAGAACCAGATGGTGAACAGCGCCGGTCAGGCTCTACAGGCACTGCCGGTGGATTCTACCAACAAGGCAGATTTTGGTGAGCCCATGAGTGCTCTGGCTATTCCCCGCTCGACAGTGTCAGAGTTCCTGCCAACCACTGAGGTGGAGCTAGGTCTTAACCTGCCATCGGACGCCGTCCCAATTACTGAGGCATTTAACCCGGGTAAGCCTGAAACTTACAACAAGACAACATCTTTAACGGTCTACGGTACTTCTGGTTCAAGCCATCTGGCGACGATCTACTACGTGAAGACAGCAGAAGCTACGGCCGATGTGCCGTTCAACAAGTGGCAGACCTATGTTTACATTGATGATCAGGCCGTTGATTCAGCATTGATCCAGGCATCAGACACTGCTGGTGACCAGTACTTTGTAAACAAGTATGGTGAAGTCAAAACTCAGTCAGAGCTTTTAGAATTGCAGAAGACTAGTTCAGAAAGTGAAAAATATCTGGTAACTTTGGGCACTCTGTACAAAAAGTATTCTTTTGATAATCTATCAACGCCTACAGATTCTCAGCCTGCGAGCGTTAACTTCGCTGTTGCTGCAGACTCAATTTATACTGACGGTTTAAACCTCACGAACAATAGTGATGGTATCGATTTTACCTCTAGTACTTCGGTAGGCACTGCGCTTACAAGAGCCGACCTTACCGACATGTTTAGTCTTAAAATTGATGACTCTCCTGCAATCAACATTGGCCTAGAGCATCTTCACGGCGATACACGAAAGTTATCAGGTTCGGAGATTGCCTATGAATTAACCAATGTAATTAATGAGCGTTTCGGTGATGGCAAATCATTCGACTTTAGTTCAGCAGCATCACAAAACTTAAAAATAACTCGGATTGATGCCGGTGGCACAGCCCAGGCGATCACCCTAGACATTGGCGCCTTATCTGGCTTTCCATCTAACGGCATAATTACGCCTGAGCCCCTCGCTACTCTCATAAACACTGCGCTTGCTGCAAACAGCGACTTTAACGACATGACCATTAGCTATGATGCAGCGAATCAGGGATTTAGATTCTTACAGTCTGGCAACGGCACAGACTCAGTGTACCTGGCTTCAGGAGCAGTAGGTACCGCGACCAATGCCGTTTTAGGCGTCAGCGCACAAGTCGGGACTAGTCCCATCACCACATTCGGCACACTATTAGCACCCCTAGATTCTGATGCTTCAGATGTTATTCTCAAAAGTGTACTGCCCAATGGCACGGCGTTTACTACAGCCGCTAACCAGCGATATGGAATTTCAGTGAACTATACCGAGGGAAAGTTTATTGTCGCCTCGGGTACAACGGGCGATGAGTCGAGCATCGAAATAGGGGCTGTTTCTGCGATGGCAACGACGCTTTTAGGCATGAATTCCAATGGACACCTCGTCAAGGCTGAAACCTCACAGATTAATAATCTACCTGCAGTGCGTGGCCAGCTCTCATCTCCCGCCGTAGTGACGGGAAATCAGATGGGTGTTGATCCGCGTAAGTCATTCGCGGTTAACAACGACAACAGAAATGTCACGGTTATTGTTGACGGCATTTCTGCACAAATTCAATTGACTGTAGGTCAGTACTCAATAGGCACATTCACTCAGCACCTTGAGTCAAAAATTAATCTCATGGCCGATTCATTAGGTCGTACTGTTTCTGGAGTGACCGTTGGCTTTGACGAAACGGCGGAATCGATCGTAATTACGGGCGCCACATCATCGGATAACTCATTTATTCAGGTTGCCGGTCATGCTGACTGGGGCCTTGAGGATATCGATGCTGGTTTTGGTAAAACATCTACCTATATTGAACTAGTTCCTGATACGTCAGGCACCAGTGAGGTCTATGTAACTCAAGACAACGCAGGCGACTGGGTTGAGACCACAGATAAGGCGGACTTTGATGATGAAGATATTCCTTACTGGACACCAATTTTCCTTGATAAGGGTGAGCTGACATTTGATACCAGTGGTACCTTGGTATCGCCGATCGGTGGGGCCGCGCTGGAGAGTGACAACATTACCGGTGGCGCAATTCAGTTGGCATACAACAATAGTACTCAGTTTAACAGCCCATTTGCGGTACTGAGCCAGTCACAGAACGGTGCGCCGGAGGGTGACTTGGTTGGTGTGAACATCGGCGATGATGGACTGGTAGTTGCCAGTTACTCAAATGGCTCACAGAAATCTCTCGGCAAAATTATTCTTGCTAACTTCGCAACGCCAAAAGGTTTGCGTCAGGTAGGTGATACCAGTTACTCAGCAACATCGGGTTCTGGTGATGCCACATTGGGTGAACCAGGTGCGGCAGGTTTTGGAACTATTCGTGCTGGTGCACGAGAGCGCTCCAATGTGGATTTGACCGCAGAGCTGGTTGATCTGATTACCGCACAGCGAAACTTCCAGGCTAACGCCAAAGCGATTGAAACAAGTTCATCGTTGACGCAAACCATTATTAATATCCGCGGTTAAGGCCCGGATCTAACCAAGAGCACTGAGTATGGATAGATTAGCATTCACCTCTCTCGCCGCTGTACAGAGTCAGTCTGAAATTAGGGCCCAAATTACCAATGCGATGGCCAATGTATCGACCGTGGGCTTTAAAGAAAGTTACGAGGTGGCGACGGAGTCAGTAAAGATTGACGGCGTTGGTTATGAATCCCGTTTTCTGCCCTCGGTACATAAGCGCGATGTGATTAGTCTAGCTCCCGGCACTATTTCTATGACGGGCAACCCTTTAGATGTTGCCCTTATGGACAAAACCGTACTCGGTATTCAGGCCGACAATGGTGAGATCGGTTTTACGCGTCGTGGTGATTTAAGGGTGTCGGCAAATGGTGTTATTGAAAATTCTGTCGGGCATTTGGTACTGGGAGAAGCAGGGCCCATCACTGTGCCTCAAGGGCAACTTGTAACCGTTAGCCCAGATGGAACCCTGTATGCAAAGTCGCTTGTTGAACCAGAAACGCCAGCGATCGAGATTGGCAAACTGATGTTGCGTGATGCCAGTGAAACTAAATTGATCAGGCGAGAAGACGGTCTGTTTGAGCCAATGGATCTTGAGTTCAGAGGCACAGATTTTCCAACCGGTCCTCTGGTGGCGTCACTCCAAAGTGGCGGCCTGGAAGGCAGCAATGTCAATCCCATCGAAACCATGGTCAAGATGATGGATTTTAGCCGCTCATTTGAAGCGCAAATCAAAATGATTACCGAAGCCAAGTCTCTTGATGAGAATGGCTCAAGCATGATGAGACTGCCTTAAGCCGATTGGTTTAATGCAGCGAAATCTAATTAGAGGATACTAATAATGGACGCATCACTTTGGATCGCCAAAACAGGATTAACAGCGCAGCAAACGCGCATGCAGGTTATCTCTAACAACCTGGCTAACGTTAACACCACAGGCTTTAAGAAAGACCGTGCCGTGTTTGAAGACCTGTTATATCAAAACATTGTCCCCGCTGGCGGTCAGGCCGATGCTGAAAACGAAACGCCGACCGGTTTGATGCTGGGTACGGGTACCCGTGTTGTTGCCACTGAAAAGCTACATATGCAGGGCAATATTATTACCACTGAAAATGCCCTGGATGTTGCCATTACCGGTGAGGGTTATCTCTCTGTGCAGCAGGCTGACGGTTCGATTGCCTATACCAGAGATGGTTCTCTAAAACTCTCTTCAGAGGGTCAGCTGATTACGGCTGGGGGTGAGCCAATTATCCCTGCGATCAATATTCCGCAAAACACTGCCAGCATCACAATTGGTCGCGACGGCATAGTAACGGCCGAGCTCGCCAACAGTGGTGGAGCAGCGCAGGTTGGTCAGCTTCAGCTGTCACGCTTTGTCAATAACTCTGGCCTGCAGCCGATTGGCCGCAATTTGATGCGTCCGACCAATGCCAGTGGCGATGCAATTATCAGCATCCCTGGTCAGGATGGCGCTGGCATGTTAATGCAGGGCTCACTGGAAGCATCCAACGTTAATGTGGTTGAAGAAATGGTCAATATGATCGAAACCCAGCGCGCCTATGAGGTCAACTCAAAAGCGATCGCTGCGGCAGACGGCATGTTGCGCTTCTTGAACAATAACCTTTAAGGCGGGCGAATAAAAATGCTGCGTTTACTCACAACTTTACTCCTGGCTAGCTTTTTAACTGCCTGTGCCGCTCAGCCGCGAATGATGCCGACCGCAGAATTTGCGCCGGTACAGCCCATTCCGGCCGCTAAACCGACCGAGGTGACTGGTTCAATTTTCACCAATGGCCGCAATCTATTTGGTGATCTGCGCAGCTATCAGGCTACCGAGATCAGAGTGGGTGATTTAATCACTGTTCTGCTCAATGAAACAACGCAGGCATCGCGGACCTCTGGTTTAAGTACCAGCCGAGAGTCCACCAATGATGCAATTGGCCTTAACCAGAAAGACTCCATTGTCAGAAAGCTTGGCTTTGGCACTGCCTTCTTTGACGGCGTAAAAACTGATGGCTCTGCCATCACTAGTGAAGGGTCTGGTACCGCAGGCCAGGCTGCCACACTGACCGGTTCAATCTCCGCTATGGTGGTAGAAGTCTTGGCCAATGGCAATTTGGTTATTGTTGGCGAGAAGCAATTGGCGCTTACCGAAGGCAGCGAGTTTATTCAGGTTAAGGGCATTATTCGCCCAGCAGATATCCAGCCTGACAACACTATTTTGTCTCAGCGTATTGCTCATGCGCAGATCTCCTATCGTGGTACTGGTGATCTGGCATCGGCGTCGCGACCCTCATGGGGCACGGGACTGCTCTATAAATTCTGGCCGTTTTAAGCGGCTGTTGGAGAACATAGAATGTTTACAGTTAAACGCATAATGCTGTTGAGTGCTTTGGTCAGTACCTTATTGGTAACGTCCACAGCAGCGGCCGACCGAATCAAAGACCTTACCGATGTGGCTGGTGTGCGCACCAACAAACTGATTGGCTTTGGTTTAGTGGTGGGCTTGCAAGGCTCTGGTGACGGCAAGGATCTACCACTTACCGCACAGGCATTAAAAACCATGTTGTCTGGCTTAGGTGTCAGTGTTGATGGCCCGGTCAGTGACTATGATTTGGGTGATCAGATGGCCGCTCTGGCCGCACAGAATGCCAAGAAAGAACTAAAGTTAGAAAATGTTGCTGCGGTGATAGTCACTGCCGAACTGCCTCCCTTTGCCAAGCCCGGTCAGCGCATTGATATTAATGTGGCTGCTATAGGCGTGGCAGAATCTCTGCGCGGTGGCAGCTTGATAATGACCCAGCTACGTGGAGTTGATGGTCAGACCTATGCTCTGGCCCAGGGCGCTATGACAGTTACCGGCATCAGTGCCGATGCCGCGGGCAGCAGTATCCAAATTGGTGTTCCCACCGCGGGCCGCATCCCCAATGGGGCGACCGTTGAGCGCAGAGTTGAAACGCCATTCGATAGTTCAGACCATATTGTTCTAAATGTTCGCGATGTTGACTTCTCTACCTCTAATGCCATCACTGAGGCGATTAATCTGGCCTTTGGGCCTGGTGTTGCCAGCGCTATTGATGGTGTTTCTATTGCCGTCATGGCCCCTCGAGACTCGTCTCAGCGCGTGACTTTTTTAAGCATGATCGAGAATCTTGATGTCACCCCAGGTGAGCCCTCAGCGCGGGTAGTCATTAACTCAAGAACCGGTACCGCGGTGATAAATCGCAACGTTAAGGTAACGGCAGTGGCTGTTACTCACGGCGCTATTTCAGTAAATATTTCCGCCACCAACGAAGTGAGCCAGCCGGGTCCGTTTGCCGATGGCGAAACTGTCGGCGTGCAGAATGCCGACATTGTGGTCACTGAGCCAAATAATAAAATGTTTCTTTTCCAGCCTGGGGTCGATCTGCGTCAAATTGTCGATGCCGTCAATCAGGTGGGCGCTTCGCCTTCCTCCTTGATCGCTATTCTTGAAGCGCTAAAAAGCTCAGGTAGTTTGCGTGCAGAGTTGGTGGTGATCTAAGTGACGGATATGAACTTGTCAGCCAAGAGTTATCTTGATTTCGCCGGACTCGGTGAACTGCGCACGCGCGCCAAGAATAACGAAGAGAGTGCTGCACGAGAGGTAGGTCGTCAGTTTGAAGCCATGTTTGTGCAGATGGTATTTAAGTCTGTACGCGAAGCCAATGAGCCATTGAAAAGCGGCCTTATGGGTTCCTCAAGTGTGGATACCTTTGAGCAGATGTACCATGAAGAACTGTCTCAGGTAATGTCTCAAAAGGGTGTATTTGGCCTCGGTGACTGGCTTACCGAACAGGTTAAAACCCAGACTAATAGCACCAAAGCTGTAGATGCCTATCAGCAGCTTACGGGCCAGCCAGTTAGTTCGGGCCTGCCCTTGAACCCAACGGTAAAAAATCCAGCGCTGCCACTTGTTCGTCCCGGCATGTCTCCAGCCACAGGGATTAAATTATGAGTGATATTTTATCCATTGGTGCCGGGGCCACACAGCTGTATCGCCAGTCGCTGGCGACAGTCAGTAACAATATTGCCAATCTAAATACCGAGGGTTATTCCCGACAGGTCTCCTCTTCTGCCGAGGGTATGCCCAGTGAACAGGGTACAGTTTTTATTGGTACCGGTGCGCGGTTGCAGGGTGTTACTAGAGCCTATGACGAATTTATCGAAGGCAGTTTGCGTAATAGCAGCAGTGATCTTTCCACTCAGGAGCCGATGATTGAATACGCCAATCGTATTATCGATCTAATGGGTTCACAGACGTCTGGCCTATCCAGTGCAATGGACAAATTTTTTGCCACTGCAAGTGATTTAAGCGCCGATCCAGCCTCGACGGTTCAGCGTAATATGTTTGTCCGCGATGCCGAGGGTCTAGCGTCTCGTTTTAGAGAATTGGCCGGCCACTTGAGTGCGATTGAGGTCGAGGCACAATCGAGTATCAAGCTTCAGGTCAGTACGATAAATACATTATCTGCACAGCTGGCAACGATAAATACACAGTTGGGTGGAAAAATTGCAGTTGATAAACAGCCAGCAGGACTGTTGGATCAGCGTGATCAGGTCCTGCGAGATCTGGCCAATATCAGCAAGATACATATTGCCGAGTCGCCCTCAGGTGAGGTCAATGTGCGTCTGGGCAGCAGCGCAGGTTCGCTGCTCGTCGAGGGCAAAAAATCATTGGATCTGGGTGTTAGCTTTGACGCAAATGATCCAGGCCGCGTTGATATTGTATTGGATCCCTTTGGTGAGCCGCGCGCGGCCAGCACAGTGACTAGCGGTGTTTTGGGTGGTTTGATTAACTTCCGTAGCCAGACATTGGGCCCGGCTATGGATGGTTTTGACTATCTGGCACAGACTGTTGTGAAAGAGATCAATCAAATCCATACCTCTGGTCTTGATGCACGCGGAGTGCGCGGCACAGACCTGTTTAAAATTGATTCGGTCTTTGATGTCACCTCTCCGGCAGTTAACACAAATGCTAACTTAGACATTGAAGTTATCGACCCAGCGGCCTTTAAATTTTCACCCTTTGAAGTTCGCTGGATGGGTACTGATCAGGTGTGGCGCATTGAAGATGGAAAGACGGGCGCGGTCACTTTTGCGACGCCGGGTGCAGATGGATTCTCTCACTCAGGCCTGCAGATTAATGCTTCAGGCAGGGTCAACGATGGCGACACCTTCAAAATTGAGCCTCGCGATCGTCCTGCGGCAGGCTTTAGATTGTCGCAAACAGACCCGCTTGCGATTGCTGCGGCTGAGCGACTGCGTGTGATGGCCAGTGAAGCTAATGTTAGTGACAGTAAAGTTTCTCTAAGTTACGACCAGCCGTTAGATTTCACCGGCTTCAACACAGGTACCGATATCTATACCCTAGGCAATAACGCCAATATTGCCGCTGGCATTGCCACAACAGCTAGCCATGTGACGCCGGCATTTATTATTCCTAAAGGTGCCGATAAGGTCGCTTTAATGATGGAAGTTCCGCAGGACAGCAATCTGCGTTTTCAGGTTATGACACATGAGGGCGTGCATCTCTTAGGGCATGGTATAGATACGGATACTCAGGCTGCGCTGATGTCTGGAGATGCTGCATTCAGTGCGGCGGACTCTTACAGCAGCACCTATCTAAATGCGGTTGGTACTGATGCCTACCAAGATTTGGATATGACCTATGGATTTTTGGCCAGCAGCATTATCCAAGAGGGCTTTGTCCCCAATGCTGAAGGCACGGGTATGCAGGCCCAGACCACAACAATTAATGCTCAGGTCATGACTGCACCTGTGCGATTGCAAGATAACGTATCTGGAGCGACTGTCGATGTGATTGCCGCGGATAGCTTGGTTTTAAATGGCCAGTCAATGTCGGCTCTGACTCTAGCCACGGGTACCCAGAGTTCTGCGGCGTCAATGGCAAGCTGGCTTAATGGCGCCACAAGTTCAACCGGCGTGACGGCAACAGCCAGTACAGTGATTAAGTCATCAGCTACAGACATAGACCTGACTCAGCAGGTGCGTATTAACGGCGTGCTAGTTGGTGCCGGTAGCTATCCTGCAAATATTGACGCCCTTTCAGTTGCAATTAATGCTCAGACCAGTATCACCAATGTTGCCGCTTATGTGGATCGAGATGGCGGTTTAGTTGTTACCAATGCATTGGGGCATGAGGGCAAAAACATTATCCTCAGCAATCCAGATGCCAGCTCTGCAAATAATGCTTTAGGCCAGTCTAATCAAACCTATGTGGGTACCCTGCAGTTAGATAGCAGTGACAAGGTTCGTTTTACCTTTGGTGCTAGCGGTCAACCCGCAGACCTCGCTGTGCTGGGTTTACGCACCGGTATCTATATGAACGGTGCTCCTGACGAGGATATGGCGGTGTTTGTCACAGGAACCGGTAGTGCAAATATTGCGGCGGGCTTTGCGAAGTCGCAAACCGCAAGCCAGCCGGCAGATGATCCTCAGTTGCGCGTCGACTTCTCATCGGCAACCCGATACAGCATTACGGATACTGCAACTAACACAGTGGTTGCCAACAGAAGCTATACCGCCGGTGATGATATTCATTACAAGAGTCTGACCCTGTCTTTCGATAGCGCCCCGGTTTCGGGCGACCGCTATGTTGTTGATAGCAACCAAGACGGTATAGGTAATAACGGCAATATGCTAACCCTTGTGGCGCTGCAGGATAAGCCTGTGCTCGCAAATGGTCGCACCCTCAGTGAGGGCTATATTGATTTGGTCAGCACGGTGGGCAATAAGGCAACGTTGGCTAAAATTTCTCAAGATGCATTGCAGGTGGTCTATGACCAGGCCGTGCAGTCCAAGGATCAGGTGTCTGGCGTGAGTCTCGATCAAGAGGCGGCAGACCTAATTCGATTGCAGCAGGCTTATCAGGCTTCGGCACAGATTATCCAGATGTCATCGAAAATTTTTGATTCCATACTAGGCATTCGTTAAGGCGATTATTGATGAAGATTTCTACCGGACAATTATTCGACCGAGCAGTGACTCAAATGAGTGACCAGAAGGGTAAGGTTGCTGAAATGCAAACCAAACTTGCGTCGGGTAAACAGATTGTACAGACCAGCGATGACCCGGATAAAGCGGGTTTAATTCAGCGCCTCAACACAGCCTATAATCGCCAAGAAACCTATGAGAGCACTCTGAATTCTGTCGAGGACAGATTGTCAGCAGAGGAGTCTTCTCTCATGGCAACCGACAATATTTTACAGCGTGTGCGTGAACTCGCCGTACAGGCCAGCTCCGACACTACCTCTGCAGACGATCGCGCCATCATTTCTACCGAGATCAATGCACTCAAAGACAGCCTGTTGGCGTTGGCCAATACTCGGGATGTTAATGGCAACTATGTATTCTCAGGGTCAGCGGTCAGGACCGTACCCTTTGCTGCAGATGCGGAGGGCAATATGCGCTATCAGGGTGACAACAGCTATGTCGCAGTCGATGTCTCCGAGCAGCGCCGTTTAATTATGAACCGGCCCGGCAATGAGGTTTTCGATGGTGTTGTGCGTTTAGAGACAGACGGTACTGGCCCCCGAAAGGTGAGCTTCTTTAATGTGATTGAAGACTTTAGTAATGCGTTGGCAACTAACGATACCACTGGTATTCAGCGCAGTCTTGGAGAGGTTGATGAACTTTCGGCTACGCTATCGATTTCACTGGCCGATGTGGGTAGTCGTCAAAATGTGGTGGAATCACAGCGCGACGTGTTGGCCGATACCAAGCTTAGATACAAGTCGGTGTTATCCAATGCCGAAGATCTGGACTATGCCTCTGCCGTGACGAAGCTCTCAGCGGAGCTGTTGTCATTGGAGGCGGCTCAGGCCAGTTTTGCGAAGATATCTCAGTTAACCCTTTTTGATTACATAAGATAGAGA
>ERZ807291.9552-NODE-9552-length-10459-cov-5.368704_pt1 | contig 10459 bp, 8 predicted proteins | sample MGYA00521257_ERZ807291 | MGnify/ENA primary metagenome ERZ807291 (study PRJEB31413, sample SAMN03169783) | marine metagenome | biome: Marine; feature: Water; material: Subsurface seawater | place: North Sea | collected 2011-04-28 | depth 1 m m ... | reverse complement strand
TGGGCCTGTAATGTCATTTTTATAGTCATCAGTGGCAACACCTGTATAAGCTGCTGTTTCAATATTTTCTCCAACTTTGCCAACAATTCCATACTGCCTAAATTGAGGTTGATTTTGAACATCGTTGTTAATTAACCATTCAATTATTTCACTTGGCGTATATCCTTCGTTCATTCTCGCTCTTGCGTTTGCTTGATTTGCAGGTATATAATATGCTTGTGAATTTATAGCCCCTAGACCAGGAAATAATTCTCCTAAAAAATCATCTGTTGGAAGATTGTTAGCATCTAAGTCAACACAAGAAGCTCCAGCACTACCGACCTCTCCTGTAATTGGATCCATGGCAACTATTGAAAATGTATCTTGACTAATTCCATTTATAATACCTGTGATTATAAATAGTATACTTAAGGTAATATTTCTCATATCTATTTTTTTAAAATTTTATTTCCGGGATGTCACCTTCAACTATAAGATTTCCCTCAGTAGCATTTTTAATTTCTTCTATACTCACCCCCGGAGCTCTTTCTAAAAGCTTAAATGAATTATTGATAACCTCTAATACTGCAAGATTACTAACTATTTTTTTTACACAATTAACCCCAGTTAATGGTAAGGCGCATTTTTTAAGAAGTTTAGATTCTCCAGCACGGTTGGTATGCATCATCGCAACAATAATATTTTCTGCCGAGGCAACTAAATCCATAGCACCTCCCATTCCTTTAACCATTCGTCCGGGAATTTTCCAATTGGCAATGTCGCCATTTTCTGCAACCTCCATGGCTCCTAAAATTGTAAGATCTACATGTTGCCCTCGAATCATTGAAAAACTTGTAGCAGAGTCAAAAAAGCTTGCACCTGGCAATGTAGTTATCGTCTGTTTTCCGGCATTGATAATATCGGGATCTTCATCACCCTCAAATGGAAAAGGTCCCATTCCCAAAACACCGTTTTCACTTTGAAATTCCAGTTCAATATCGGAACGAACATAGTTTGCAACCAAAGTCGGGATTCCAATTCCTAGGTTTACATAATATCCATCCTTAACCTCTTGAGCAATGCGTTTGGCTATTCCGTTTTTGTCTAACATAATAAGCGACTTAGGTTGTTAATTGCGAGGTCGAACTGTTCTTTGTTCAATTCGTTTCTCGTATTTTTTTCCCTGAAATATTCGTTGGACAAAAATTCCAGGAACGTGAATATGATCGGGGTTAAGACTACCAACAGGAACCAATTCTTCGACTTCAGCGACTGTGATACGAGCTGCTCCTGCCATACACGCATTAAAATTTCGAGCGGTTCCTTTGAAAATCAAATTTCCTGCTGAATCGCCTTTCCATGCTTTTACAAAAGCAAAATCTGCCTTGAAAGCATGTTCCAACAAATGCATTTTCCCGTTAAACTCTCTGCTTTCTTTACCCTCTCCTACTTCGGTGCCGTAACCAGCAGGAGTATAAAAGGCAGGAATGCCCGATTGAGCAGCTTTGCAGCGCTCTGCCAAAGTTCCTTGGGGAATCAAATCTACTTCAAGTTCACCGCTCAACATCTGTCGTTCGAACTCATCGTTTTCTCCTACATAGGAAGAAATCATTTTTTTGATTTGATGTTGGTGTAAAAGCAATCCAAGTCCAAAATCATCGACTCCCGCATTGTTAGAAATACACGTAATATCTTTGACTCCCAACTGAACCATTTGCGAAATACAATTTTCAGGAATACCGCAAAGTCCAAAGCCTCCAAGCATTAATGTCATTCCATCTGAGAGTCCATTGAGAGCCTCTGAGACACTGGCCACTTTTTTATGGATCATAGTAGATTTGTTTTTGAACTTCTAAGTTACAAAAAAAGTACAATAAAACATTTATTGAAAATGATCTATCCCGCATCAGGAAATTCTATAAATTAAAAACGAAATTATTCTTCTTTCACAAGAATGATAGTAGCTGTTGAGCCGCTGGAGAGGTTCCATTGATTGGAATGAATTAACAAGCCTGTAGAATCATACACTCTCATTTCGGCAGTATTGGGCCCTAATCGACCTTGATTCAGGGCAATAAAATCGACCTTATTAAAACCTTTCTTAAGAGGAAGATTTACTTTGAAAAACTCTGAAGTTAGCCAAATATCCGATATTACTACTTCATCATTAACGAGAATAGAAATTCGATCGCCATCGACCTCTCCGAAATCTCGACATACAATCAGGACATAAGGAGAAACTGTTTTAAAATCCCCCAAATAGGAGTCTCCAAAATAGGTTTTGGAGCTACCCTCGTCACGGCTATAACTTTTATTGATGTCTTTTTGATATGAGGCCCCTGGATTCAAAAATTTTTCTTGATCTGTCATAGAAAACGAAGGCGAGGATTGCATTGATTCGGGTTTTTTAATAGAAAAATAGTTTGGGTTTTTCGAAGCCTCGGAGATTCCAATGGTTAATGGGGATTTTGGTTTTTCAATAGTTAGCGACTTTCTAGTAGGGAGATCTTGTGAAAAAATAGAACTAAAGAAGAGTAAAAAAACGATTTTTAAAACTGTTTTTACAGCAACCATTTTCCAAAAAATAGGTTTGTTGAATCTATCTAACCCGCTTTTTTTTGGCCCCTTCATTTTTTAATTTTAATAATAATTGCTCCGCCAATTAGGCAGACACCTGTGTTTATAAGAATTAGCGATAAGGTTCCCATCCAAAACCATGCCTCATTCTTAAATTTGGACAAAAGAGCTTCACCAAAAACACACATTCCAGCACCCAAGCACAAAAGTCCAATTACAGAATATAACCACCAGCGAGTATGAGCGTTTATAATCATTACTTGAAATATTTTTTATGTTTGAAATAAGATAAAAATCCTAATAAAAACACAAACAACATGGAGTAATATACAAAATTGGGGGTAATCACTTTATCGCCACTCGCATAAGAATGCAAGCCTGAAAGGTAAAAATTAACTCCAAAATAAGTCATCACAATACTGGCAAAAGCAATAATTGCTGCCAGGTTAAACAACCACTTGCTTCGTAGTCCAGGAACAAGACGCATGTGAATTACAAAAGCATAAATCATGATACTGATAAGTGCCCACGTTTCTTTAGGGTCCCAACCCCAATAACGTCCCCAGCTTTCATTGGCCCACATTCCTCCCAAAAAGTTTCCAATGGTAAGCATAATCAATCCTACTGTGAGTGCTAATTCGTTGACCACGGTTAGCTCGCTCAAATGGAGTTTCATTGTTTCTTTATTATTCGTATTGGTAAGTAAGATAAGCAACAAAGAAACTACTCCCAATATCATTCCCAAGGTAAAAGGTCCGTAACTACCTACAATAACAGCAACGTGAATCATTAACCAATAGCTATCCAAAACGGGTTGCAGATTGGCAATTTCGGGATCCATCCAATTCCAGTGGGCTATCATTAAAATCATGGATGCAACAAATGCGGTAGAAGCAAGGGTTAAATCGGATTTTCTTCCAAAAGCCAAGCCCATAGCTACAGTGGCCCAAGCTACATAAATCATAGACTCGTAGGCATCGCTCCAAGGGGCATGTCCGGATATGTACCAACGGGCAATCAGTCCTGCTGTTTGAACCAAAAACAATCCAACAATGGCGTACTTCATAACGCCTACAACAATTTTTATCCAGCGCTTGTTGTTGAATATTTGAACAATTAAAAATAAAAACATCAGCGCTCCAGCATACATATACCAGCTAAAAAGCGTTTTGAAAACATCAAACTTGTTGTAAAGTATTTCGGATTTTATTTTTTGTTCGGATGGAACAACTTTAGCACCGTATTTTTTTTGAAAACCTTTAAGGCTTTCCAGCAACTGATCGGCTTGATCGAAGTTGTCTCTTCTCAAAGAATTGAAATACAAAGGGAGTACATTTTGAACGTACAAAGAATCTGTTCCTTGAAAGTTGACAGTTGGTAATTCCGCAAACGACACCCATTTATTGTTCTCATCGTTGGGAATAGGGAAAATTCGAAGCATTTTTCCTTCCAGAGCAGAATACAATAAATTAACCCGACGATCTACTTCGATAAAGTCTTTTTGAAATTGATTGGGAACAGCAGCTTTATAGGCTTTTTCCAATTGATTTGCCAGTTTGTAATTCCCTTTTCCGTCAAAGAAATCAACAAAAGAGGCGTATTTGTTTTTGGGAGGAATTCCCAGAATATTTCGAAGGCTGTCGTTTCCACGCTTGAGGTAAATCATCGGTGCTTGATACCACATTAAGGGATTTTGAACAATAGAAAGCATTACCTGATCCGCTGAAAGTCCTTTGTAGCTGTCATTTTTACTTACCTTTCTGAGGAGCTCAGAAGCAAAGGTATTGATAGGCTTCATCCGACCTCCTAGGTCTTGAATAATCAAATGCCCAAACTTATTCGCTTCTTGCGAAGGAACAGCCTCTGAAATTAGCACGGAATCGGAAGCTTGCATCGCAGGAACTTGGTGCTGATGTGTTTGGCTCATTGCGATGCCAGAAAATAGCAAAGCCATAAGACTAAGAGCCGCTTTTTTCTTTTTAATTTTTTCCAATTGAACCGCCAAGGACTTAAAGCGAGTTTTTCCAAAAAACATAATTCCCATCAATCCAATATACAATAAAAAGTATCCGATATAAGTAACCCAAGTGCCCCAAAAATCGTGATTAACAGACAATACCGTTCCTTTTTCGTCGGGATCAAAAGAGGCTTGGAAAAAGCGATATCCTTTATGATCTAAGACATGATTCATGAAAATTTCATAATCGAAAGACGATTCGTCTTCAACCGTAATTTTGCTTTTAAAACTGCTGTAACTTTTTTCAGTTCCTGGATAGCGTTCTGCGATAAAATCGTTGAGTCGAATGGAGAAAGGGAGGGTCAGTTCAATGGAACCAAAAGCAACCCAAAAATCCAATCCTCCTAATGAAATTTTCTTAGGCGGATTTACCGATCCTTTGCCTCCCAAAACTTTTACCGTTTGGGTTTGTCCTTGGGTAGTGATTGAAACTTCCAAAGCATCTTGAACAGCCTCCTCAGGATTTTCTGCAGCAACCACCCCATAACGACCTTTAACGATTGGGTCAGGAATCACAAATTGCATTCCTGCTAAATTGTATAACGAACGAAGCTGAAGGGGTTGTTCTATTTCCTGATCAACAGCGCCTTGTTGTTGATCCGCCATTCTCAAATAAGAACCTGAAAAGGGCGATTGAATAAAATAATTTTCTCCGTCGTATCGAATATTGATAGCTCCTGAAGTAGGTTTGTTCAAAGCAAACAAAACATTGTGAATGTTAGAGATTTCACCAGACTTGAGATAATGATCATGACGGTTTCCGTCTCCTGCTTCGACTATTTTGATAAATTCCTCGCCATTGGGATCTTCGACAAGTCCTTCTTCGGCATTTTCAATAAATTCTTGATATTGTATTTGAAAAGATTGACCGTTAAAATTATTGTTCCAAACAAAGTCATTGTGAGTTGCCGCAGCCAAAAGCATATCGTCTTGCAACTTCTTTCTACGAGGTTGTCCGTCGATTTCACCATCAACAAAAACAGTCAAATAGGTCTTTTCGGACATAAATACTTGTTCAGAAGCTCCTTCTCGAATGGGCATGATGCCTTCATAACCAATATAACGAGTAATAAAAGCGCCAAAAATGATAAGAATCCAAGAAAGGTGTAGCGTCAAAACAGGCCACTTTTCCCAACGAAGTAAGCGGTATCGGGCTATGTTTCCCACAAAATTTAGCACGAACATTCCCATCATAGCTTCAAACCACCAGGCATTGTAAATCCAGATTTTGGCGGTGGTGGTATTGAAATCGTTTTCAATAAAAGTACCTATCCCCATAGAAACGGAAAAGGCAATAAAGAGGAGCGCTGTTAAACGTGTAGAAAACAGCGCATTAATAAGTTTATCTTTCAAATTCATAGCGTAAATTTGCGTTTCAAATGTACGAGTTTTTCTGCGAATTTTTGCTATTTACTAGTAGCTTTGAAAGGTCTAGATTCAAATATCTTAAGAAATAAAAAATTACCCATATTGCGGGCTCTGTTTTTAGCTAAAGTTGTTTTACGAACCTATTTATAGCAGAACGTACCCATTAATTGCAATTAAAAAAAGATTCAAAAACAAACTAATGAGGAGAAGATTGAAGTTTACTTTGGTAGGCAACTGCGCCAAAACACCTCCGTTGTAAAATCCACACGAGAAAACAACCAAACTTAATTGAAAAAAAGATCCAAAAGAAATTCCTTGCATCAAAATAAGCATTACTGCTATAGACCCAATACAGGATTGTAAAATAATAGTGAGCGGAATGAGCATGTAATAGTGTGATTCAAAGGCTGAAAGACTTTTATAGTACATAATAATGGTAGGTTTGATACTTCAAAGCTAAAGCATCACCAACCATAAAAACATGATAAATATCAGTAAAGGCAAACTAAATATAACGAGAGCTACTCCTTAATCCATTTGTTAGAAAAGTCGCAGTTTTTGTTATCCTCATTAACACTAACGTAGGTATCTTGGATTTTTTCGGCCATCCATTTTTGAATGGTTTTGAGTTGTTTTTCTTTAAGGGCTAGCTCTTTGACTCTTGTATAATCGTTAACATAGTCAGCCACGTGTTCGTCAAATCGATTGGTAACTTTAAGAATCTTGTATTTTTTAACTCCGGTTCGAGACTCTTCAATCAGAGGAGTAGAAATTTCGTTGTCTTTCAGTTTTTGCACCTGGCTATAAAAAACAGGATCCATTTTAGTCAACTCAAAACGTGTGTCGCCAGTAGAGGGATTGATCAATACACCTCCGTTTGCTCGGGTTTCTTTTTCGTCTGAAAAAGAGCGTGCTGCTTCTTCAAAGGTAAGTTCGCTATCGATAAGTCTTTTGCGAATCTTTTGGATTTTTTCTTTGGCATCTTGAAGCGCTTGAGGAGTCACTTCAGGGATCAACAGAATATGTCGAACGTCCACCTCTTGCCCTCTAATTTTGTCAACCATAACAATATGCCAACCAAAGTCGGTTTTGAAAGGATCCGAAATTTCACCTTCCTGCAAGCGAAAGGCAGCATCACGAAATTCTTTAACCATTTGAGGACGTTTTCTGTATAGGGTATATTTCCCCCCTCTAGACCGAGAACCTGGATCTTGGGAATATAAAATTGCTTTGGTAGAAAAACTAGATCCGTTTTCAAGAACATCCCTTCGAATGTCTTCAAGTTGTTTTATTATTTTATCGGTTGCCTCCTGACTTACTTGAGGTTCGATAACAATCTGTGCAACTTCCAATTCAGCGCCAAATACGGGTCGTTCACTAACAGAAATGTTATTAAAGAATTGACGAACCTCTTCGGGAGTAAGCTCCACTTCTTCAACCACTTTGGCTTGCATTTTTTGAGCGAGCTGTTGGGTTTTGTTAATTTCAAAAAGTTCGTCCCGAAAAGACTGTTCATCTTTTTTCTTATAAAACTCAAGTACTTTATCAACACTTCCTAACTGCTGCACAAAATAATCAATCGTTTGGTCCACATAAGCATCGATATCTTGTTTGGACACCTCCAAGCTATCTTGTTCTGCATGATGGGCATAGAGTTTGTCTTCCATTAGTTTTCCGAGCAAACTGCATCGTTCGATGTCTTTTACTGACACACCCTGAGACTGAAGGTCAATGAGCGTTTTATCAACATCCGATTCTAAAATAACGTAGTCACCAACCACTGCGGCAACACCATCAACTTTGAGTCGCTGCGACAAAGATGATTGTGTTTGCAGACTGTCTTGTGCAAATCCGACAACAAGAAAAAAGGCAAAAAGAAAGGATGTGAAATACTTATTCATTGAGATTGTAAATTTCAAATTCGTTTTTTTGAAGGGCATCATGTAAAATTTCATTGTTAAAGTTTCTGCTAAACTCTACTTTTCTTTTGTTAGTAAGAATTTGTTTGATGGTAGGTTTAACATAATCCAAAGGGGCAACATCCCCACGCTTTAATGTTTCATTAATATGAACCAAATATACTTCTAATGAATCATCCAAACGTTGGAATTTAGATTTTTTTAAGAACTTGTTGTAATCGTTCTTTGAAAGGGGATAAATTTTATTTAAAAATTTTTGAGATTGAACCCATATAGAATCATTGAGCGAAAAAGAAGAAAACTGAAGAGCAATAGAATCTAAAAAAACAATATCGTTTTCAGCAAACCTTGTAAAGCGCTTTACAATTTCTTTCATGTTATAGTTTTCCTTCAAAATTCGGATATATCTGCCCTTTAACAAGGATTCGTTCAGTTTGAAATTTCTTTTATTGAGTTCGTAATATTCAGAAATTTTTTCTCGAGTAATGAGTGTGTCGATCTTGGTTTTAACCAGTTTTTCCTTGTATGTTTTTGTGTACAAATCGGTTTTGTAGGACTGCACCAAAACATTCAACCTTTTTACTTCGGCTTCGGATAAGTTTACAAAAGCTTTGTTTAACAGTAATTGTTTGATCGCCCAATTTTTAATGAGATTGTTTACAATCAAGATGCTGTCATTAGTATTTTGAAAACTAGACGCACTGCCCTGAATATCTTCCAAGAAAAGATATTCATTTTGTACCCGAGCAATGGCTTTTGAAGGTCTTCCTTGAGACAAGGTACAGCCCATCAAAATCAGTCCCACACCTAATACGACAAGTAATGCCTTGGTCTTCATAATCATTTAGCGCGAATAATTAGGAGATTCTTTGGTAATAGTTACGTTGTGAGGGTGGCTTTCTTGGATTCCTGAAGAGGTAATTCTAATAAAGGATGCGTTGTTTTTTAGGGATTCAATGTCTTTTGCACCGCAATACCCCATGCCTGCACGAAGCCCGCCTATAAATTGATGGATACTTTCAAAAAGTTCGCCTTTGTAGGGAACACGCCCGACAATTCCTTCGGGAACAAGTTTTTTAATATCCGATTCAACATCCTGAAAGTATCGGTCTTTACTTCCCTGTTTCATAGCCTCAACCGACCCCATCCCACGATAGGTTTTGAATTTTCTTCCTTCGAAAATAATAGTTTCTCCTGGAGATTCTTTGGTTCCTGCCAATAACGATCCAAGCATTACTGAATCTGCACCAGCAGCTATGGCTTTGGGAATATCTCCTGTATAACGAATTCCTCCATCGGCAATGAGTGGAACTCCTGTTCCTTTGAGCGCTTTGGCGACTTCTAAAATAGCTGAACACTGAGGATACCCAACACCTGCAACAATACGCGTTGTACAAATAGACCCTGGACCAATACCCACTTTTACTGCATCGGCTCCAGCTTCTACCAAATAGGCAGCTGCCTCAGCCGTGGCAATATTGCCAACAACCACGTCCAATGTTGGAAATGAAGCCTTGATTGATTTCAACACACTAACAACCCCTTGGGTATGCCCATGAGCCGTATCTACAACAACTGCATCTACACCAGCGTTGACTAGTGCCTTACAACGATCAACAGCGTCGGCAGTAACTCCAATAGCCGCAGCTACACGCAATCGGCCGTAATGGTCTTTGTTAGCAATGGGTTTTTGAGTTAGTTTGGTAATATCTCGAAAGGTAATCAGCCCTATCAATTCATTATCTGCAGTAACTACTGGTAATTTTTCGATTTTGTGTAATTGAAGAATTTCTTCTGCCTCAGCCATGGAAGTTCCCTCCGATGCAGTGATTAGATTTTTCGAAGTCATTACATCACTGACCGAACGCTCGTTGTTTTTTTCGAAACGTAAATCTCGGTTGGTTAGAATCCCAATGAGTTTGTTGGCAGCATCCACAATCGGAATTCCACCAATTCTGTATTCTGACATGTATTTTTTTGCATCGGCTACTTTTGCTGTTTTGGGGAGCGTAACAGGGTCAATTATCATCCCCGATTCGGCCCGTTTCACTTTGCGAACTTTTTCAGCCTGTTCGACAATGGTCATGTTCTTGTGAAGTACTCCAATACCTCCTTCTTGTGCCATGGCAATAGCCATTTTACTTTCCGTAACCGTATCCATAGCCGCAGAAACAATGGGCACATTTAAAGAAATATTACGTGTAAATTGGGATTGAATATTTACATCTCGAGGTAAAACCTCGGAGTAGGCAGGAACGAGTAAAACATCATCGTATGTGAGTCCTGTTCCAATAACTTTGTCTTGTTGAGCTTGCATAGCAATTACAGATTAATTGCAAGCAAATATAAGGAAAAATTAGTCGTTAGGAAGTCTTTTTGTTAAGATATAATTCTTTGAATATCAAAGCCGTAACAATTGTAAAAGTCGGGATCGTTACTGTTGCTGAAAAAACACCCACGTAAGCCATCCCATTTGCTGCTCGCAAAATCCTGTAAACTGGCAAAAAGAAATCCCCTTTGGAACAAAATGACAACAATTCATTTATTGGTAAACAGAAAAAATGTCGGTTGCCTTGTTGAAAGCGGCTTCAAAATGCAG
>ERZ807291.9549-NODE-9549-length-10462-cov-9.210339_pt1 | contig 10462 bp, 9 predicted proteins | sample MGYA00521257_ERZ807291 | MGnify/ENA primary metagenome ERZ807291 (study PRJEB31413, sample SAMN03169783) | marine metagenome | biome: Marine; feature: Water; material: Subsurface seawater | place: North Sea | collected 2011-04-28 | depth 1 m m ... | reverse complement strand
TCCCTTTTCGCCTCTTTAACCTTTTCTTCTTCTTCTTCTTCTTCTTTGTTCTGTTGGGGGACACGTCCCCCATACCCCCGTAAAATTTATATTATCTATAATATTATATATAAGATGACAAAAATACACCCACTATGGTTATTATGTATATTAGTAAGAATTTTCATAATTATTATTATTAGAAACTTCAATAAGAAGTATTACAATTATTTAGCAGGGATATTATTTTTGATGGGTTCGGGTTTTATTTTCAAAGGTTTTTCCGGTTCAAATATGGAAAAACAAGTAGCAAAAGTGTTCTGGCATGAAACGCGTTATTTACACGGATTATTATATGTACTTTCTGCGTACTTTGTTTTTATTAAAAATATTAAAATGGCGTCATTAGTTTTATTATTAGATATCATTTTTTCGCTCATGTATCGTTTCAATTTGTTTTTCTAAAGTATTCTGGCATTTAAATTGATATAATATTAGTTATTTAATTAAAATAATTAATATTATAATGTATCAAATTTTTGTAAAAGATCGTTGTACAAATCGTGGAAAAATACATACGATTGATGTAACTATCACAACTACTATGATAGAATTTAAAAAAGAAGTATATAAAAAAACAAACGTTCCTTCACAAAATCAAAAATTTTTATACCAAACAAAATATTTAAAGGATAACGAGCTAATTTTAAATCAAATAAAATGTGATAAAGAAATTAATTGGGCTTGTGTTGATTTAATGTTTAGATGGCATGGTACGGGTTGTCGTTGTCAAAAATGTGACAGTATTATTCTTCTTCGCAATGGTAAGAGGGTGAATAGAATTTAATCTACTCCTGAAAAGTCTCATCTTGGATTTCTTTATTGTAATTTTATTCTCATTGATACGAGCTTGAATTGGGTCGTTGAGATTCGTTTTTACTGGCATTATTATTTTTAATATAATCAAACTATTGCTTTTTTATTCAATTTAATATTTTGTTATACTATATGAATTATATCTTGAAAGCTTTAGTTGTAGCTTTAATATGGTCTATTTTTATGATATGTGATTCTTTTATGGGAATAAAACATTTTAGAGCAGGTATGTTTTTGAGATTATCTATATATGGATTATCCATATTAGTTATATATTTTTTCATTAAAAAAGAAATAAATAAAGAATTATCTGATCTATGGAAAAATAATAGACGTTTTTTAATTACTTATATAGTATTTCTCTTGTCTACATCGGGTATTGTTAATTATCTATACCACGCATCACATAATGAAAGTAAAGGTCATTCACATATTGTTCTACCATTAACAATGATATTACCCGTAGCTTTATCTACATTAGGTACTTTGTTTATTTTAAAAGAAAAAATAAATAAAGCTAGTTTTTTTGGTATTTTTCTAATGCTAATTGGCGCGCTTATTTTAGTTAAAAATAACTCTAAATAATATTAAATTTATTTCCATTTTTATTTCTTTTTTCTTCTTCTCTTTCTATTTGAACGCTTTCGTCTCAACGTTTTCTTTAAAGTCCGCATTCTTCTTTTCTTCGCGCCCTTTTGTTTTTTAGTTTTTTTTTTTAAAGCTAAATATGGTAGTAAAATTATAGGATTAACATATGTTTTTTTGCCGGTATCGACCCTAAATTTAATTCCCATTGGACCTTTAACATCTTTTCCACTTTTATATGTAAAATTTCTCCTTCTTGTACGTTTTTTTGACGACCAATTTTTAGGATTAAAAAAATTTGTTACTGTGCTTTTTAATTTATTCATACTAATCTTATATATTACTATAATATTAATATCCATTTTCGATAATTTTATTCATTTTCAATTTTCATAACCAATAAACATAATTTAATTTGACCATATGTTATTTTATTTCCAACGATATCTCTAATTGGTCTCAATTTATCAATTCCAACTCGTTTTATTGCCGATTTGATGTTATTTTCTTTTTCAATAGTTAAACCAAAGTAGTCCATATCTATATCAACGTCATCATAATGTTCAAATATATGTAATATATGTCCATCTATTGTTTGCGCTTTAATATTTATTGAATTGTATATTTCTTTTAAACTTTTCCCATTTTTATAGAGGTTAAATATAACGTCGCGATTCTTTGGGTTTTTCGCGGATTTTTTTGATTTAGGATTCTTTGATGGAGAAGGCGTCTTACAACTATTTGATTTTTTTGTTAAATCCACATATTTTTCAAGAAAATCAGCACATTGTTCTGTCATTATAAATTTATTTGAAATACCGTCAACATTCCACAATTCATTTAAAGTCCTTGGTTTTTTTCTTTCGATATTCATTAGTACCATATCATTGATAAATTCGGGTGGTAAAATATTGTATTTTTTTGCTGTGGTATTTCTTAATTCCATAATTTTACTGAGATGAATATTCTCTCTAATTTTACTACTCGCGTATGTTTTACGAATATCTTTTTTGTTTATTCTTGCTTTAAGTGGTAATATTTCACGTACTTTCTTTTTACCAACCGATACAATAAACCCATAGCCGATTTTTTTCGAGCATAAGACTTGTTTTCGGATAAGTATCTGAATAATATCTTTTATGTAGATATCTGTGACCTTTGGACCGCTTCTATATTTTTGAATATATTTTATTGTTTTTGTCATACCAAGTGTATGTCCTGTTTGCTTGTATATATTATTTATACTTTCAACAATTCGCTTAGCATCTGCGCCAATATCAATTAATTCTATTTTATTTTTTCTTAAACAATTATCACATTTATTGCATTTTTCAATATCGTTAACATCTTCCTCAGATGCTAAATGACCTGTTTTAAAATAATAATCTATCATTTGTTGTCTACAAATATTGTTTTCTTGTAAATAACTCTGGAAAATATTCATATTTCGTGTTTTAATTTTAATCTGTTCAGCATCTTTTGATAGCGATATTAAATACGCTGTTGTTGAGAAATCACTATCTTTATAATAAATAGTGGCTTTACTATCTATACCATCTCTACCGGCGCGACCTATTTCTTGGTAATAACTTTCTATATTTGCGGGTACACCATAATTTATAACATGTCTAATGTCGGATTTATCGATACCCATACCGAATGAAATGGTGGCAACAATAACCTTTACTTCACCTGTAATAAATAGTTCGTGGCTTCTATTTTTGTCATCTTTTTTCATACCACCATGATAAAATGTGGATTTTATGCCTTTTTCTAAAAAATCATTATGTAAACTTTCGCATAATTTCCGAGTTTGAACATACACAATAGTAGGTTCATCAATAACACACTTTGAGAATTGATTTTTCGGAAGTACTTTTATAATAAGATTTGTTCGGCGGGTTCCCAACGAGTATTCTTTGGGATTTGGGATATTTAAAAATGTTTTCATTTCTTTTAACACATTTGGCGTTGCTGTTGCTGTGACAGCCAATAGAGGTATTGTGGGAAATGTTGTTTTTAACAACCCTAACTTTTGATAACTAACTCTAAAATCATGGCTCCATTGTGAAACACAGTGTGCTTCATCAATTGCGAATAATCCTATATTTTCTTTAATAATTTTGAATGCCGGTATCCTTGACATAATAAATTCGGGTGTTGTATAGATTATTTTATAATTAATATATTCGCTGATGGGGACACAAGTTTCTGAATTTAGTGCTACAGCTTTAATATTTTTCAGATTTAAATGCCTACATTGGTCGTTCATTAACGAAATTAAAGGTGAAACAACGATGGTTATTTTTTTAGTAAAGGTTGCTGGATACTGATATAGAAGTGATTTTCCTCCACCAGTTGGTAAAATGGCAACGGTATCTTTATTTTTAATCAAATCGATAATAATATCTCGTTGTTTATGTCGAAAATTATTAAAACCATATACCTGTTTTAAATGTTCCTCCATAACAATTTCGTCACTTTTAAAAATAGTTAGATAATATTAAATATTAAACATTAAATATTATCAATTTATAAAATTATGGAATGGTCATGTTATATTATTGAAAATAATGGATATACATATGTTGGTGTGTCAAATAATATTAAAAGGAGACTGAGAGCACACAATGGAGAAATAAAAGGAGGTGCTAAATACACTACGAGTAAAGGACCAGGTTGGAAACATATTTGCCTGATACATGGTTTCCCAACAAAAATAGAATCAATGCAATTTGAATGGGCTTTAAAACATATTAAGCCTAGAAATGCGGGTGGTATTGTAAATAGGATAAAAAAATTAAATATACTTTTAAACAAAACAAAATGGACAAGTAAAGCTCCGTATGCGGCTACATGCCCTTTAACATTGGAATGGATTGACGACCAATACAGACCCTCCGAATATATCATACCAAAATATGTATGTGAAGTTTTTGTAGATAAATAACATATTAAATATACAGGGAACTATTTGTAATCATAAACTTTTGTAAAATATCTGGAATTTCCTTAATCTTTTTCAACAAATCATATTTGTTTGTAATTTTACATACGTTTTCTAATTCACAAGCAATATTGCAGATTTTTAATACAGCCTTTGAAAAATTACCAATAAATATATCCCACTGTCCCATATCTTTGAGTAAATGTTGACATCGTTCACTGTCCTCGCTTTTTGCCCAATTATGTACTAATTCAACCAAGTCATACTGTATATCATAATTAAACATAAACTCGGTTTCATATTTAGTTTCGATGTCGTAATATTTATTGAATATTTTCTTGACAATTTTAATTTTATCTTTTACCTTTTCATTACAATTTATTTTACTTACGGCATAAATTTTGTTTTGCTCGGGAAGCCTCAAATCGCAAAATATACTGAATAAAGAAACAAGTTGATATACATCAAGATCGTTGAAAATATTATTATCAATCATATCAGCCATTGCTAGACAGTGAACTTCGTTAATGTTGCTCGCCATCTTTCCCTTTTCTGTCAACAAGAATGAATAATTCTCTCCAGATTCGATAAAAGCTTCTTGTTTTAAAATATCCAAATGTTTCGCTATTTCATTTGAAACATAATTATCAATATTACTAATGGTTGTTTTCATTTTTCTAGCTTCATCTAGCTTATTGAGCCACGACTTGTATCGTTTATAGTCATCCATGAAAATCTTTGACGAATGTGTAATGGTTTCCATTTCTCTCTGTATTTTCTTGCGCTTTTTTCCGCCCAAAAATCCAACTTTATCGCTTAATTCTTTATATTTTTTTAGAGTATCTTTTGGTGTTTTAAAAAAATTAAAATTAAATTTTTTTAGTTCTTCCGTTTTTTCATGTAGTATTTTTTCAACTTGATGCTTTTCTTTTGAAATAGAATCGCTTAACATACTATTCTCCACAAATTTAACGAAATCATTATTATTATTTGAAATAAGTTTAAGTATCATGGAGAAATTTATCTTAAATTTTGAAGAAAGTAAATCGGGCTTACCGGATAAAATATTGGTAAGTTCATTTACACTTGGTCGTTGATTTTCTCTGAACAAATTATTAAGATGAATTACGTATCCCTTTGTATCTTTTCCGCGACGACCTGCTCTCCCGGCCATCTGTGTGTATTCATGAGCACGAACATTGCGAAACCCCTTCCCATCAAACTTTGTAAGAGATGAAAATATAACTGTTTTTGTAGGCATGTTAATACCAACAGCAAATGTTTCAGTTGCGAATAAAAGTTTGATATATCCTTTACCAAATAAAATCTCTACCATCTCACGAAATACAGGTGTGATACCGCTGTGGTGTACAGCTATACCCTTTTCTAGTAATTTTGTTATCCAATCATATTCTGGTAAGCAAATATACTCTCTATAGTTTGGAAGCTTCATTAAAATTTGTTTACATTCCTTTTTAATGGTACTGGGTATTGTAGATTCTTGAGGAAAAAGGGGTACTGTAATTTTTTCAGCAAAAATTTTGGTTTGTTTGCGTGAAAATATAAAACAAAGAGCCGGGAGCATATTATTTTGATTTAAATATTCAACGACTTTATTCATAACAAAAAATTGATTCACGCGAACATTTTCATTGTCAAAATATTTTTGTAACTTTAAAATTTTATTATATGTTCTTTCGCAAAATTGTTTATTTTGTTCTTTTAAAATGATGGGTTTATTATGGAATTTATTATCGTCTATTAAATGCTTTATTTCGAGAGGGAATTTTTTATAATATGAGTCAGGGTAAGATATGAAAGAATAGTGAGTCAGGGGGACGACGCGCTTATTATGAGGACATAACCAAGTTTCACGACAACTTGTTGTTTCAATCCAATGACAGAATTTATCTGGTTTATCAATTGTTGCTGAAAGTCCGATCATTTGTACGTGTTTTGGTAACATCATAATTGTTTCTTCCCATACTCTACCTCGGTGTGGGTCATTAATATAATGAATTTCATCAAAAACAACACAACCGAGTTCTGTTTGAATATCCATCTCAAAGTGAAGGGATATTTGGTCTTTAGAAATAACTTCTTCTTCAATCATTTTTTTTTGAAAAAGAGTATTATACAAAATTTCGGTTGTCATTATGATTACATCGGCTTCCGGGTTAAATTTAATATCACCTGTTAAAAGACCAAATGATATATCAGGGTATTTTTTCTGTAGGTCATGAAATTTTTCATTGCTCAGAGCTTTAATAGGGGTTGTGTATACAACTTTTTTTCCCATACCAACAAAATAATCTATGGCGAATTCGGCGGGAAGAGTCTTACCACTACCAGTATGAGCTGTAATAATTACATTTTTTTTTTCAATTATACCCATAATAGCCCATTTTTGAAAATCAGATAATTCGAAATCCCATTTTGAAAAATTATTATCATAACCAGTGTCTATGAATTTATTTTTTAGAATTTTCATACTATAATAATAAATAAAATGACTTTAAATGTATTTGTCTAATATTTTTATTAGTAAATAATATCCATAATATATATACTAATATGTCTTCTAAGAACTCCAATCGAGAAGAGGATGTTGATATGTATCCATCTTTAGCGTATACATATCCATCTATGGGGGATACACAATCAAATATAGGTGCTGCTGCGTTTTCATTGTCAACTACTAGACGTTTGGGAAAAACAAATACAACAATTGAAATGTTATATCCAATGTCTCAGATGTTGCGTATTAAAGAAAAGATAAACTCAACAAAAATAATATCATTTGATGAAGCTATATTTATTTTGGGTGGAAATGGTTCTTCATCATGGATGAGAACGCCTATTAATTGCTTTAGTTACTATCCAGCACCAAAGGATCAACTTGGCACAGTGACTAAATATGAAGAAGCGTTATTAGCTAGTAGTAATGAAAGGCATATGGATTTAATAAGATTTATGGCTGCCGATAGTATTAGAATACATCACGATGACCGTGGATATGTTGAAAAAGATATGAAATTGCGATATTTAGCAGGACCAAATTCATATAGTAGAGATAAATTAAATTCTTTCATGGATTCATTGTCTGGTCATCCAAGATATAATTGGACAATGGGATGTTTTGTTTTTTCAGATCGCATTCAAACTCCTGGAAGAAATAGTATAGAACGTGGTAATAATTTTTATAATATTCCAACGCGAGATGGTACAGTATTTAGGTGGAAACCAACATATGAAAATATGGACGAAGAAAAATTAAAAGAATTAATGAACGGACAAGTTCGCCAAGTAGGTTCAATGTTAATGGATTGGACTTGGTTACCTAAAGATTTTTTATCACAAGAATCTTTATTTTTAATAGAGTTATTTAAAAGTCACTTTGACAATGCTTCGTGGTCGAGAACACTAAGCGGTCATGAAATGACAAGCGACGGGACAGCCACATCGTTTGACGAATTTTCTAATTTAAATCTATCGGATAGATTTGGTAGGATATATCAAATGGTATGTTTTTTTAATTTAAATGAATATTGGAATAGCAATGATGATTATGGTATTACAGTGAGAATTAATTATGGGTTTTTAATTTACCATATTATGTTAACAATATTGGGAGAATTTGCTGAAAGAGAAAATAATACAAATACTCTTAATTTTTGGTCTGTTAAGCAATCTGATATAAATAAACTTTTTTCATCCAATATACTTGATTTAACTTTTTTACCTGAAGAAATAACAAATCATGGTGCTAGGGTTATTTCGGATCCTAACAATATAGTAACTAATATAGACCATTACAATATAATTATGGCGAAAATTAATGATTTTTTTAATAGTAATCCACGTCGTATTCAAGTTTGTAAATTATATACAGGAACTACCAATATGAAAAGAAATTTATTACTCTGTAATATTTCACATGGGACACTTTTTACAAAAAAAATTGGACTTGATTTAATGAATCATATTAAAACAGACATTGAGGGTTTAAAAATTATGGACGATGGTAATAGAAATTTATGTTTATGCGACGAAGAGAAACAATTTGGACCCATGGGTGTAAATAATTTTCTTTTTGTAAATGTTGCTTTAAATTGTACACCCAATACTATACCAATTAAAACAGCAGAATTTACTACAAGAAAAAGTCATTTGATAAATCAAGTAGAATATGCTACTTCACAATATGGTATACTTGATGATTATATTACAAAAACAATAGTAAAAACGGAACTTAATAGAGCTATTAGTTATTTAAACCAAATGGGAATTTCTATATCCATAAGACCAGGGTCTACACAGCTTCAGAGTAGATATGGTGAAGACATTAAAAGGCAGGTTGATGCCGTCGCATCTGGTGTCGCTCTTACAAGGAGATTGAAAAAGGCTAATAAACCAACTGTTGCTGATTTTTCAACTGACCTTTATAAAACGGATACAATAGCTAAATGGATAAGTGAATGGGAAGATGAACCCGATAGAGGTGGAAAAGAAAAAAAATGGAAAAAAATTATAAGTAAATTAAAAGAAAAGGGTATGATGGGGGCTGCCAATTATTTAAAAACAAAAAACACTGGTGTATTAAGAAGTGATAAAATTGAAAACTTGAAGAAAGAATATCCATATTTAATGGCAGGTGGGAAAAAAAAGAAAACACATAGAACCAAAAAAACACGTAAAAAAAATAAAAATATAAGAAAGAAAAAAACACGACAGATAAGAAAAATAAAAAAACAAAAAATGAAAGTAAAAAAACCGCGTAGAACAAGAAAAGGACAATAAGTATTTAATCTTTTAATTATATTATGATAACCATTTAAAAAGATTCCGGCATTTATTATTATAAAATGAGTGATACGCAGAATAATGTTAATGCTACACCCGCGAGTGGTGGGTCCCGCCAGCTGGGAATTGTAAAATGGTTCAACAATAAAGCTGGATTTGGTTTTGTAACTACCTTGGGAGACGAGGGCATGGATGTATTTGTCCACCATTCAGGTGTTTCTGTAAACAGAGAGCAGTACAAGTATCTTGTACAGGGAGAGTATGTCGAGTTTAATCTTTCTAAGAGTGAGAGTGATACACACGATTGGCAAGCTACCGATGTAACTGGTGTTCAAAGGGGGTCTCTTATGTGTGAGACTCGGTTCCTTAGTAAGCAGGAGCGAATTGATAAGTATGGTGATACCGATGATAACCAACAGGAGCGACGCGATGTGAGGGCACGCGGTGCTGGGCCTCGTGGAAGCGGCGGTCATCGTGGTGGTGGTCACCGCGGTGGAGGTAGCAGAGGAGGTGGAAATCGTTCCAATCCTAAGTGGTCTATGGATGAGAATTCCAATCTGAACAGTCAGAGTCATTAAATTTTTATACAATATTTTTATACAATAATTTTTATACGCTTGATTTTATAAGTTAATTTTATTTTAATTAATTTACATAATATTAATTAAAATACTTATTATTAATTTTATATAAATTGATTTAAAGAATATCTAGAATATTGTAGATATAAAATGTCCGAAACAAATGAAAAACCCGTCCAAACCATCCCTGTTGATGAAGTTAAAAATATTTTTGGCGATATGTTAGGTAGTATTTCTAGTTTGAAATCCCAACTTACAGCAATTTCTCACCAGATTAAACTAGTAGAGAAAAAGGTCAATAAGAAAGTGCGCCAACTAGAAAAAGAAAACAATAAAAACAAAAATAAGGGAAATCGTAATCCATCTGGGTTCGCAAACCCTACTAAAATTTCCAGCGAATTGTGTGAATTTATGAAGATACCATCCGGTTCGGAGGTAGCTAGAACAGAAGTAACAAAGCATATCATTCAATATATTAAAGATAATCAGCTCCAAAGTAAAGAAAACGCAAAACTCATCGCACCAAACACTAAACTTAAGAACCTACTTAACGTCAAAGATTCAGACGACCCCCTATCATATTTTAATATACAGCGTTATATGAATAAACATTTTATAAAATCCGCTTAGTTTATTCTTTACTATATATATAGAAGTCAATGAATTTATACGATAAATGGGAATTTCATAC
>ERZ807291.9542-NODE-9542-length-10470-cov-5.350936_pt1 | contig 10470 bp, 8 predicted proteins | sample MGYA00521257_ERZ807291 | MGnify/ENA primary metagenome ERZ807291 (study PRJEB31413, sample SAMN03169783) | marine metagenome | biome: Marine; feature: Water; material: Subsurface seawater | place: North Sea | collected 2011-04-28 | depth 1 m m ... | reverse complement strand
CTGTGGCATCTGTCGCATACCTTGTTCCGTGGGGGGAGCGCGACGCAGTGCAGCTTCTCGCCAAGGCGCTCCGCGATAACTTGGCGGTCAAAAGTAGTGACCGAGCATTCACTTGGTCAGGTATCGACTATCCTGCGGGTACGCTCATTATCGATGTGGCCGACAATCCCGCAGATTTGAATCAGCGGCTGGTAAGCTACATAGCTGAGACGGGTGCTGATGTCGTAGCTGTCAACGATAGCTGGGTAACCGCCGGCCCTAATTTTGGCAGCGGTCATATTGTCCGTATGAATACCCCGCGCATCGCTATGCTTTGGGATACGCCCACGAGTTCCTATTCGGCGGGTAACTTTCGGTTCGTTGTAGAACGCCAGTTCGGTTTCCCTGTTACGGCTATTCGCGCCCAGCAGCTCGCGAGCGCTGACTTGAGCCGATATCAGGTGTTGGTCCTGCCTGATCTTCGCAGCGGTGCATTTATCGAAATGATGGGGGCGCAGGCGCTGACGAATTTGAGTCAGTGGGTGGAGCGCGGCGGCGTGCTGGTTGCCTTGGGCGAGGCTACCCGGGTACTCACTGATGAAGGAATGGGAATTTTAGCCGCGCAGCGTGAATACTCGCTTCCTGTGACCGATGACGACGAGGCTGGAGAGAGCTCCAAGGATTCTAATGATAAGCACTCTGGGAGAGTGGCGGGTAAAGCGCTCGATGCCGATGGCTATGCAGCGGCAATTGCCGCCCAAGAAGTAGACCCGCCCAGTATTGGCGGCGCATTCTTGCGTAGCACGGTTGACCCCGATCACTGGTTGGCGGCGGGCGTAGCTCAAGAATTGCCATTACTTGCGCGCCGCGCCGAAATATATACCCCATTGGCCCTCGATGAGGGTGTCAACGTGGTCGTCTTTAGTGACGCTGAGAGTGTGCTAATGAGCGGCCACAGTTGGGATACTATTAGGCGTCAGGTGGCATTCAAACCGGCAGTGATGGCGCGACGCCTGGGTCGCGGGCAGATCGTTGCTTTCACCCAAGATCCTACAGTACGAGCCTATCAAGACGGACTTAACGTGTTAGTAGCTAACGCGCTGTTTCGCGGAGCTGCACATGCACGTCCGGTACGCTAACGACCCACGTGCCCACCACCCATATACCAATAGTTACTTGGATAGTGCGAGTGGGAGTGGGCGCATTCTATGATTATCGGGTTACATGCGGTTCAAATCAGCGTGGCCGATGTCGACAGCGCAGCCGCCGACTATCAGCGGATCTTGGGCAAATCTCCCGCGTCTAAACATGTCGATGGAGAGATAACGTCCGTCGATTTCGTGCTCGACAATACGATCTTGAGGCTTGTTGCAAGCAGCGCACCGTTAGGGCTCGAGCGACTGGATTTTTTAGTGGCAGATGTTAATTATTGGCGGAGTCGTCTAGGTAGAATCGGTATCGCTGTTGATGAGACTCAATCTGACGATACACTATTGGTTATAGAGCAGCTCAGCGCGCGGGGTTTAGGGTTGGCGCTGACACAAGTTGAATCAAGCCCAAGTGATACATCGAGTGAAGATGTATCGAATCTAAGAGGGCTTGATCATGCGGTTATTGCAAGTAGCAACGGCGACCTTACCGCCGCTCTGTTAGGCGCCAAATTACAGCTCGATATGCGGCTTGATCTCACTAATCCTGAGTGGGATGCGAGGCTCATCTTCTTTCGCTGCGGCGATCTGATTGTTGAGGTTTTTCAATCCTTATCAAAAGATATTTCCGATCCTTCTGATACCTTTTTTGGCCTAACGTGGCGTACTGCCGATATTGAGTCTAGTCATACTAGGCTTACTGACTTAGGTGTTGATGTTTCAACTGTGCGGCAAGGGCGCAAGCTAGGGACAGAAGTTTTTACGATTCGCAGCCACACACATGGGGTGCCAACGTTAGTTTTGGGCACGACAAACAATGCAGCATTGAATCCAAGCTAGCTATGGCTGAAAAATCCTATTTGAAAAATCGTCGTGCGCGCAAACGAATGTACGATGGACAAATAAACAACAGTGAGAGACTTTTTTATGCAGACCCATTTAGTCAACCTTATTGCGCTGGTGGTACTTGTTAGCTTTACAGCGACTACGCGCGCCGACGATACCATGGCAGCTATGGAAGCGATCAGCGTAGACGTTCTAAAAAAGTCCACCACAATGTGGAATGATGACCAGCTGCCATCTTATAGTGAAGGTCAGCCCGAGATATCAGTTGTAAAAGTAACCATTCCCGAAGGCCAAAGTTTACCTTTACATGAACACCCCTTTGCAACCGCAGGCGTACTACTGCAAGGGCATCTTGAAGTGCGCACACCGGATGGTGATAGAACCGAACTCAAAGCCGGACAGGCACTTATTGAACTGATTAATCAGCCTCACGCAGGAGCCAATATTGGTGACGGGCCAGCCGTTATTTTGGTCGTGTATGCAGGGATTGAAGGTCAGTCTGTCACCCGTCTTATCGGCAGTGATGACAGTGATAAGGATTCTACCGATCCACTTTGATGTGGACGGAATCCTAATGTGGACGGCACCTCAATGTGGACGGCACCTTAATGTGGACGGTACCCGTCATGGCAACTAGTTATGTTTATTAGCGAGATCAGGCTTAGCGCGCCAAGCGCGTGCACGTAAGCCAAATTCAGAGGTGTAGCCCATGTCTCGACTAATTACCTGAAAGTCTCTGTCAAGAATGTAGTAGCTTGGGTACCCTTTAATACGAAAAATCGCCTGTATTTCACTATTGCCAAGTAGAACCGGCCTGTTCAGACCAACGTCATCGATAAAATCTTGGACGGACTGTGTGGAGTCGTAGTCCAGTGCCACAACAACAACCCGTGTAAATTCCTCGTCGATACCGTCAAGGTTATTGATGCTCGCTCTGCAGATACTGCACCAAGGGGCAAAGAAATAAATGAGGGTATTACGCTGCGGATCGGGTGCGAGCAGTGTCTGTTCACTTTGAAGTGTGGCGCGTGTGGGGAGTGTCGGGAGTGTAATCGGTGCGATACGAACACCCCCCGAGTTATCGAGCATGTCACGTGTTTGCCAGCTAGAAACCAGGAACATTGCCGACGAAAGTACCAGCGCATATAAGAAAAGCTCGCCGAGGATTTTCATCTGTCATGCTCCACGGGTTCCAAGGTTAACTGTCGGACTTTTGTAAATGGACATCCATTTGTGGGAACGGAATGCTAATACCTTCTTCATCAAATCGAGTTTTAACGGCTTCTGTAGTTCCCCAAAGAACCGGCCAATAATCGGCGGCATTAACCCAAGGTCGCACGATAAAATTGACGCTTGAATCCGCAAGCTCACTGAGCTGAATGACAGGCGCAGGCTCGGGAAGTACGCGGCTGTCGGAGGCGATAATCGACTCAAGAATCTGCTTAGCTTTCCGAATGTCGCCGTCATAAGACATGCCGAAGACCATATCGACGCGACGAGTAGAGCGCGCAGAAAAGTTTGTAATATTGCTGCCAATGACACTGCCGTTCGGAACGATAATTTCTTTGTTGTCGGCTGTGGTCATTGTCGTAGTGAAGATGCTAATGCTGTCGACGGTGCCCATTGCACCACCGGCCTCAACAAAATCACCTTTTTTAAAGGGTTTGAAGACGATCAGCATCACGCCCGCGGCAAAGTTACCTAATGAGCCTTGTAATGCAAGACCAATGGCCAGGCCTGCTGCGCCGAGCAGCGCTATAAGTGAAGTCGTATCAACACCTAAATGATCAAGCGCTGCGATGACGACAAATAGAAGGCCGACCCAACGCATAATTGAGCATATGAAACGTGTCAATGTCTCGTCATTGGCGCGCTTCACAAGTCTGGACTCAAGCAGTGCGACGATACGGGTAACAAGCCAACGACCAATAACGAAAATAGCAAGCGCTACGGCTAGCCTTATGCCGTAATCAGTGGCCATTCTTACGAGTTGTTCTGTATCCGTAGAGTCCATGGGGGAGCCTCCATTATTCGCATTTTAGTTCATCGACGATTACACACGCCTGCGAGAATGTACAGAGAACCGCAGAGTGAGGACCCCAATAGCGCGGCATAAGCGCCGTGCTGCTTTTGTCTGGGCTATCCAGGCTGTTTAAGCCGTTCCGCGCCCTACCAAATTTGAAAGAGCGCGCTGCCCACAAATGTACCTACTGCGTACCCGAGAACGCCAACCAAAACCCCCGGGGTTACTTGATCATGCCAGCCTTTTGCTGCGGCCATGGCGGGCGCCGTTGTAGCGCCAAGAATCGCGTCATTCGATGCGGTGAGTAGTTCTGGCAGCGTCAGCCTGAACCAAGAGCCCGCTATGAGAAGTACTGCAAGGTGTACGCTGAGTAGAATGGCAACAAGAAGTATAAGTATTGGCGCCACACTGACCATTGCTTCAAGATTGGCACCGGCTGCAATAGCAATGAAAAAAGCAAACGAAAGCGCAACGCCAAGCTCAAATGCGCCGCTGAACCAGTCACGAATTTGCGGTACTGCAGTCGCGAGTGCCAGCGTTAGGACGGTCAAAATGATGTAGCGCCACCCATCTAGCTGCAAATAGCTAACAGTTGCATCGGTAATGACCACGAGTGATACCGCCGATGCGATTGCCAAACAAAGTGATGCAGCCGAAACGGGACTCGGGTTTATAGGCATTTGTTGTGCGGACGTGGTGCTTTCTGCAGTTTTTACGAAGCGTTTAGCAATCCAATGTATGCCGGGTACTAAGGCGATGATGCTGAGATAGACGGCGCTGAATAGGTTGTCGGCCGCGGTCGCCGCGGAGAAGAACGATGCGTCTCTATTAAGCCCCGTCATTTCTCCTAACGCCGCATAGTTCACTGACCCCCCGATATACGTTGATGCAAAAAGACCAACGACGGCCGCTTCACGTCTTGCAGGTTCAATACCTGCCGCCATTCCGAGGTGACTCAAGTCGAGAATGACTGCAGCAGCTACGACGCCGGCAACGGTTCCAGCGGCGGCTATCCCAAATGCCAATGTGGTGCGGGACGCCTCGCGCATCAGACGACGTAGATCTGCTTGAAAGAGAAATAAAGGTATGAGTACGGGGACGATATACCGGAAGATAAAACCGTAAGCTGGCGCATCGTGGGGGATGATATGAAGATTCGCCGCGGCTATTGCACTTAGAATCGCTATCACTGTGCCTGTCAGTAAGCGCCCAATACGCGTGCGCTCGGCCAAGAAGGAAAGCCCGGCGATAACCATCACAGCGGCAAAAATTCCCATATGATTATCTACAGCAATGAGCGACATACTGATTTCCTGTTGGTCGATCGTCTAAAGAAGCGAGAGCGCAGTACGAGTCCGCAGTTCTAGTATTAGTAGCGTAGAATAGCATTCTCGTGCGCGATGAGGGGCTGGTGTGAATAACAATGAGTATCTTTGGGTGGAGGCGCTTAACAAGGCGCTTAAATCCAACAAGAAAGAAGCGTTTAGCCGATACTTTCAGCTCGCGACTGTGAACGCTGAACGCTTGCCCAAAGTGCGGACTGTTGTTTTTCGCGGTATGAATAATGACGGTTGTTCACCATTGATTATTAGCGATACGCGTAGCGCTAAGACTGAGCAAATCACGCAGTGCTCCTCGGTTGAGCTGTGCTGGTATTTCCCTTTCAGCCGGGAACAGTTTCGTATCATGGGGCATGCGACTATTTATTCCGCTGATACGACGGTCGATGCGCAGAGCGCGTGTCGCGCACGGGTTTGGCAGCAGCTTTCACATCAGGCGAAAGCACAGTTTTTTTGGCCAGCGCCAGGATCCGATCGGGTAGACGCTCTGCCCGAGGAGCAGGTTGATGTAATGCCAAACACATTTCAGGTGATATCGATTCGCCCGAGTGATGTGGATCACTTAATCTTAAGTAATCCTCAACGGCGACTCGTGAGTCGATTTGTGGAGGAGCAATGGCATGTTAATGCTGTCAACCCTTGACTCTTGTAACGGGACCACTCAATGAACGTTCAGCAACAATTGGTTGACGCCGCTCAAGCACTTAACGCGCATGATTATTCTGGAGCGCTCTCGTTATTACTGCCCTTTACCGTTGCTGAACCGAACTCGTCCGATGGCTGGCAGCTGATTGCGTTAGCCTATAAGGGCTTAGGGCAGAGCGGTGATGCCGAGCAAGCATTTTTAAAATCAATTGAGATCCTTGAGCAGCCGCATGTGCTGACTAACTTAGGCAATTTGTACCGCAGCATTGGCCGGCTCAATGACGCGGTAGGGACTTATGAGCGTGCGCTCGCGTTGCAGTCTGACAACGTGCCCTGCAAAATTAACTTGGCCCGTACGCTACTCGATCTCAAGCAGCTCGAAATCGCTGAGAAGCATTTTTCTGAGGTATTGCAGCGTGTGCCCGAGCATATCAATGCACGTATTGGTTTGGCGCAAGTTCTTCAATTGAAAGGCCTTCAACAGGAAGCGGTGGGTCTTTTTCAGAGTGCATTGCAGAGCGCCCCAGACAATAGCGCAGCGTTAAATGGCTTAGGTATTTCTCTCAAGGTGCTGGGGTATCTCGATGACGCAACTGAGGTGTTACTCAGCGCGGCCTTGGCTTCGCCTGAGGCGCCTGAAATTCAAAGTAATCTGGCGAGTGCACTGGCGCTGTCAGGCCGTGAGGAAGAAGCCGTTGCAGCCTATGAGCGAGCCATAGGCCTTAATCCCAATAATATCGAATTCCACAATTGGTATAACGGCTACTTAGGTGTAATTGATCACCCTGACTATTTGTCGTCGTATCGACGGGTTCTGCATCAGACCCCAGGAAATGCGGAGTTTGCTGCGACACTGGCTAGAAAATTATTGCTCAACGATCGAGGTGATGAGGCATTAGGTATTCTCGCCTCGGCACTGGTTTCTCCCGATGACTCCGCGACCGTATTACGGGAATTGAGTTATGTCCGTAGAGAGCTCGGGCATTTCGATGAGGCGTTAATCGCTGCAAGAGAGGCGGCCAGTGAAGTGAGTAAGCTGGGCGCTGATCGGCCAGATATTCAGCAGGAATTGGCGACGGCTCTGTTGGCCTCTGCCGGTGACTATGATGAGGCAGTGGAGCTGTTATCGGAGCTAGTTCGTGCGTATCCCCGCGACCAAGGTTTTCTGGCGATGTATAGTACGGCGCTGCGTTATGCCGGGCGGTTCGAGGAGTATCACTCGCTTTATGACTATGAGCGCTTCGTGAATACGCGCTACGTGACCGTACCAGATGGGTTTAATGATCCAGGCGGTGCTAGCAACAAAGCTGCTTTCTTGGCCTACCTCCGAGATAAGCTCGAGTCCTTACACAATACGCGACGGCATCCGGTCGATCAGTCGATGGTATTTGGTACACAAACACTCGATGATTTACTCAGCCGGCGCGAGCCCTTTATTGAGCAGTTACGGGATGCCTTATACGAGCAGCTACTGACAGTTGTAGCTGCTCTTCCTGATGATTCGAAACATCCATTTCTCAGCCGCAAGGCTCAAGACATCGGATTTTCTGACTCTTGGTCTGTCTTACTTCGACAACAGGGTTTTCATAAAAACCATTTTCACTCGGCTGGTTGGCTGAGCAGCGCTTTTTATCTCGCGGTGCCTGATGCCGTCAATGCGGGGCAGCGAGAAGGTTGGATCAAATTTGGAGAACCTGGATTCAACGCGAGAGAGCCATTGGCACCCGAGCACTGGGTTAAGCCCGAAGAGGGCGCTTTGGTGGTCTTCCCATCGTATATGTGGCACGGCACCGTGCCACTGACGACCGCGAAAGAGCGTATGACTGTGGGCTACGATGTACTGCCGCTGTGATCCTGCGGTGATCCCGTGCCGCAAGAGATTGAGCGACTAAGGTCCGCTTCTCGTTTAGGCAATACGTCGATCAATTCCCTCCCAGTAGGGTTCGCGCAAAACGGTTTTTAGAATTTTCCCTGACGGATTACGTGGCAAGGCATCAATCAACTGGAGTTGGCGGGGTATCTTGTAGCCTGCGAGCTTATCTCTACAGAATTCGATAACGGTTTCGGTGTTCATCGAATGCCCCGGCTTCATTGCAAAAACGGCGAGCAGCGCTTCGCCAAATTTTTCGTCGGGCACACCAATTACGGCAACTTCAATGACGCCCGGTAGCCCCGACAACACGTTTTCGACTTCGACGGGATAAATATTTTCGCCGCCACTTACGACCATGTCCTTGATTCGATCACGAAGGTAGATATAGCCCTCCTCATCGATAAATGCGGCGTCCCCTGTCAATATCCAGCCGTGCTTAAGTGTCTTGGCTGTGGCCTCTGGACGATTAAAGTATTCAACCATATTGTTAGCAGAGCGCAGACACATCTCCCCCGTCTGGTTGGGGCCTAAGGTATTGCCGTCGGAATCGATGATCTTCACCTCATTACCGGGGCAGGGTTTTCCACAGGAGGTCAGTAGATGCGCGTGGCCGGCTAGTGCCCGGTCGTGGTCCTCAGGGGACAGCGCAATGACCGTGCCAGTAGTTTCGGTCATACCGTAGACCTGGGAGAAATCGCACTTAAACAGTGCTAGGGCTTCTCGCAGTAGGGTAGCGCTAATCGGCGCTGCGCCATACGCAATCGACTCGAGAGAACTCAGATCATAGCGTTCGACATTGGGTACGAGCTTCACAATGGCCTGAATCATGGCGGGCACCATAAACATACTGGTGACCGCTTCATTTTGAATCGCTTCAACCACGGCCACGGGGTCAAAGGCTGAATGCATTAAGTTATGCGAACCGTGAGCGAGGCCGATATAGGTGACACCCGCACCCCCTATATGGAAGAGTGGTGCAACGATTAGGTTCACTGTTTGACTGTCATAAAGGCCATCGTTCGAGAGCCCCATCATATGTACAAGGGATGTCACATTACGGTGACTTAGAACGGCTCCTTTGGGTTTGCCGGTCGTACCGCTGGTGTAAAGCTGTAAAACAGGTGTGCGCTCATCGATAGGGTCATCGCATAGGAACGGCGTCACGTCTCTGGCGAGCGCAGTATCCAAACGCTCAAAGGCATTGTCACGGTTGGCAATGAGTCGAGTTGATAAGTTTCGTTTTGCGATGGTTTTATCGATAACATCATCAATACTGTTATCGGTGACAAACAGTACGTCGATTTCCGCATCATCTAAAATGAAAGCGAGTTCGGCGGGCGCCAGTCGGAAATTCACTGATACAGTGACCGCACCAATGCGGCTAGCACCGATCATCACAGCGAAATGGGCCGCTGAGTTCAATCCAAGTACGCCAACCCTATCCCCTGCAGCTACCCCAAGCTCCGCGAGTAGATGCGCAATAGCATGGGATTTACTCGCGAGAGTGGCGTAATCCCATTGGTAGTCAGGAGCGGTCAGTGCAGTGTGTTCAGGGCGGCGGCCGGCATGATAGTCAATGGGTTGGTGAAAAAGCATAGCGAGCTCCGTTGATTCTTACAGGGTAGATACGTTTTCAATACCAAAGAGTAAACAGTAAATAGCTGCCCGCTGGAGCGCAAGCTCTTACGGGAGTAAAAGCACGATAAAAAGATGGGTGAAAACCGGTAAGAACATTGCATTGAATGAGCAACAGAAAAAGGCGATCCGTGGGTCGCCTGTTACGTTAGATTAACTGCGTCTTTTAAGGGTCTTACCTGCTCACCTGCTCACCTGCATACCTGCTCGCCTGCGCGCTTGCGCGAGTTACGGCGTTAAGGTGCTACCGCACAGGAATAGATCTCCTGTGCCGGCGACGCATTGGGAGTTTGCCAAACGACAGTGATCGAGCCGGCCCCCGTAGGGTTATCTGCGGCAACCACCGTGAAAGGCAGCTCCCACCGAGTTTGCGCGTTAGAGTTACCAACCGTTGTTGAAGAGGGGCCTTGTATCTCACAATCATCTTGCCCGCTCACCGAAATGGTGGTGCCCACCGCCGGCACGTTCTCGACGCCCCCCGACTCAAGCCAAAGCGTAAATATATACAACTGACCTGTGGTGATTAAGGGGTCAGCACCGGTTACTGGAGCTCGAGCAGCATCGAGCAGCTCAAAATCAAGTGCTTCAGATGCTATGGGCTGGGTAACAATCACCACCTCATCGTAGACGTACAGCAACTCGTTAAAGCAGTCATAGTCAGCATTATAGGTACCGTTGCTATCGTCTTCGTCATCTGCGCACGCTGCCCCGTTATAGTTTGGGCCGGTAATGCCTGCGATATTATCGACATCAACACCATCGGGGGTTTCTTCATCCCAAGTGCCATCCCCATTGCTGTCGATGAAAAATTCAGGCGCATCCTGCTGGCCATTCTCATCCTCATCTAAAAAGGGCTCACTATTATCTTGTGATGGCGCATCCCATGCATCGCAGGTGCCATCTGCCGGTGCGTTACATGCACCTGTGGGAACCGTGAAATAGGCGTCTGAATCGTTATCGTCAAAATCTTCTTCTCCAAGT
>ERZ807291.9537-NODE-9537-length-10476-cov-7.133385_pt1 | contig 10476 bp, 11 predicted proteins | sample MGYA00521257_ERZ807291 | MGnify/ENA primary metagenome ERZ807291 (study PRJEB31413, sample SAMN03169783) | marine metagenome | biome: Marine; feature: Water; material: Subsurface seawater | place: North Sea | collected 2011-04-28 | depth 1 m m ... | reverse complement strand
GACTGGCCGAGATAGTTCCCGCCAAGACCCTGCGCGGCCAGCATGTTTTGGATCTGCTGCTGCCGCGATTGATTGTAGTCGTTCACGTATTGCTGTTGGCCCATCAGCTGCGCCTGATTGTACTGCTGCTGCGCGTCGCCGATTGACCCAAGCAGGCCCATGCGGTTGAGGTTAATTTGCTCGACCATCGGGGCCATGCGCGCTTGATCGGCGCTGAAGCCTGCGAGCTGCCCGGCGATCCCGGCGTTGCGTGCGTAGTCGGCTTGCTGCGCGCCCATCATGGCTTGCTCCGCCGACATTTGACGGCCTATGCCTCGGTCACTTAGCTGAGCCATCAGCCCGGCGAGCTGGCCCTGACGGCCAAGATCGGCAAGCTCCGCGCTGAGTTGCCCCTGCGCAAGTCCGGCGTCGCGCGCCATGTCCTGACCGTAGACGTTCGCAAGCATCCCAGCGGCCTGCTGCTGTCGGGCTGCGTCGGCTTGCGCGGCTTGCTGCAAAATCGGCGCAGCGGCGTTCGTCACGCCCTCGGCTGCGCTGTCTGCAAACGCCTGAGACCCAAGACGCCCCGAGGACGCGTAGCGCGCCATAACGCCTTGCAGTGCCTTGTCGCTCGCGGCGTTAACGGCCGTGTCCAGATACGGCGTGACCTCGCGGTTGGTCATGCCCTCAATAATGCCAGCGGCTTGGTTTTGCTGGCCCATAAGATTGCCCAAGACCGACCGATCCGCACCAGCCTGCTGCGCCCGCTGAAGCGCGGCCGTGTCTGCCGTCTGGTAGGCGGCGTTTCGCAAGCCGCTCATGTCAGTGCTTTGGCCCATCATGCCCTGGAGCTGGGACGTGTCGATGGTGGGGGCAGAAAACGGCTGCGCGTAGTTCCGCGCCATGTCGAAGAATGCCATCTGGTCGGAATTCATTGGGGCGACACGCTCGCCGCCGTACACTTGCGGGCGGAAATTATCCGCTTGCGCAAACGTCCGCTGCATCTGGTTTTGAACCCACGCTGGGGCTTGCACCTCGGTCGTGGTCGTGCCTGTTTCGTGGCCTGGGCCTGTTCCGCCGCCTTTACTCATGCGCGCGCAAATCCTTGTGAAAAGTCGGATATGCGAGGTGCCAGCCAAATTTTTCGAGGGTGCGCTCCCAACCTTTCCGGCCATAGCCTTCGATCAGGTCACAATCGCAATTGACGGCGTGCTCGCTTATTTTGTCGAGAGCCGTCTCGAGCCAGGCGGTCATCTTGGCACCTGATACGAAATCGATGCAGAGAGACCGGCGGCGCGGATAGGCGGAGATCCGGGTTGTGAATGTCGCGATAATAACAGAATTGTCGCTAATGACAATCCACAGCAGATACGCGCCGGATTTTGCGGCGGCGTGAACGTCTTCGATAGCAATGCGGCCTTGGCTTTGCCCCACCGGCTTTTCGAGCATAGGCCGCAGCGTCGGCCAGACGTGGTCGATCAGGTCGGGCCTGACCGGCAAGACCTCAACCGATGACGATGTAGGTGATGGCTTGGGTGCCGGGGTTCGTTTGGAACGTGATCGTGATCTGGCCATTGGATACAGCTACCGTTGCGTCTCGGGAAACAGTGGTCGTCGGCATGATGAAAATTGCGCTGTCGGCGGAAACCAGCGGGTCAGCAACGACAAGCGTGGTTGCATTGGCCGCCGCAACAGTCCCGACGCAGCTTAACTTGCCGTCTATCGCCTGGTTTACGGCAACGGCAACATCGCGGAGGCTGCCGCCTTGAGGCGGTATCTTGACCGCGCTTGTCATCAACGGCGTCCTTGAGGCTTGGCATCGACCTGGAACCCATAAGCGTGCGACCAGTTGCCCGTCGCCGTGAATTTCCCGCGAAAGTAGCGACCTGATTTTCGCGAGGGGATGTAGTTTGTCGCGTTGACGGTCGCCAACTCGCCGAAGCGCAGTTCGTCCGTTTGTCTGTTCCGCGCGCCGACAGCGCCCTTGATCGTTGCGTCAGCAGCGTCGATGTGAGGCATCAGCCCATTGACCAGAACAAAATGACCAGGGGCAGCCTCAAACTCTCCAGTCTCGACCGTCAGCGGCAAGACGCTGCCGGCAAGCTCGTTGAGCGTACAAGCGCCGCTGCGCGTCACAGCCAAGGTCAAGAACGACGACCCACCGGCAAAGCGCGCGCTATCAAGGCTAACCGTCATGTCGTCGAGACTTGTCAGGTTGCTCGCGCCATTCTGGGCGAGGTTAAGCGCAGACTGCGCGGATACCGACCCGGCAAACGTGACCGTCGTGTTCGGGTCGTCAAGCTGCTCAAGCGTTTTGCCCACTTGGCGCGAGAACCCAACAAAATCGTGCGGTGTGCGGGCGATGCCCCACTTGTCGAGAACGTAATTGTAAAAAAGCAGGGTGTCGTTTGTGCCGCTGGCCGTCTTGCTCGCGTAAGACCAAATGATCTGGTCCGAAGTCGGGTCCGAGACGCACGAAAGGTCAGCAGAACGGGAGCGGTCAAAGTCGCTAAAGAAAAAGCGCGTGATGCGCTCGGAGCTGATGTTTTGCACGCGTCCGGCGTTGTAAAATTGGAAACCGTCCTCGCTTAGAAAAAAGACCTGATCAGACGACAAGCTCGCGACAGACCCAGCGAAGTCACAGCCACGGTTGGCGACGCGCTCAAACGTAAAGACCAACGGCGGCCCGACGTAATTCATCCTGTATAAGCCCTTGCGCGTCAGGATAAGACCACTTTCACCCCCAACGATGCCAGTCACCTCGTCGGTGTCGGCCAAGACCTGGTTGCCTGCTTGGTTGGATGACCCCCAATTCTCAGCAGCGTCGATTTCAGACCAAACAATTTGCGCCTCGGATCCGCTGGTATTTCCGCAGACCAAGAAACGCGAGATTGCCGCGACATGCGTTGCGTTCGGAGCGCCGGAAACGTCAGTCGGCGCAGCGCTGCCGTTGCTCGGGAACCGCTGCAAGATTTGCCCAGGCCCCCCGGCGGCGTATACGTAGCGAGCGCCACCAGTCGTCGCAAACTCAGCAAACTGCCACTGTTTCACGCCGGAGTATGTCGGGTCCTGCTGCGCCGGGGCTGTCGCGGCGTCGTAGTTCCACGGCGCAAATCGGTTACTTGTAACGTCAAGCTTGTAGAGCGCCGTTTCAGTGCCGACGAAAATGTTGCTCGAAAGCGTGCCGGAGCTGACCGCGACCGTAGAGATCAACCCGCGAATGCGGTCCATGCTGACGGTGCCGCCAGGGACATTGAATCCGTTGAATGTGTAGGCCGAGAAAAGACGGTCCGCGTCGGTGACTTGAACCGGGCTGTTGACCGAGCGGAACCCACGGGCGGCAGGCGCGCCATTTTCTAAACGGGATACGCCCGCGTTCATGCTTGGCTGGTCAGGCATCCAGTCGCCGAAATCAATCATTTGACCACAGCCCAAGGGTTGGTGGATCGGTCTTGCTCAGCAAAGGGCGACGCCTGGACGCTAGTGACCATTGGGTCGGTGATGCCGTCTAGGCCAATGTCGGCCAGCCGCACGCGTTGCAAAGAATCTGGGAAATGGTCCAGCGGCGTCGACGGAAAGCTGTCGAGCGGGATTGTCTGCGTGGTGTTAATTAAGGCCATCATACGCCCTCCGCACTTGCAGGTCCGCCGTTCCAAACCGCTGCGCGTTGCTGTCTTTAACGACTTCGGCCATTGCGCGCGTAAACAACGCGTCATGATACTGCGCTCGCTGCTCGTCTTGCAGGAACGAAAAAGCTTGGTGCAACGTCCCGTGCAGATAGGCGTCGCCGTGCCGTGTCAAAACAGTGCTTGTCGGCGTGTCGCTGCCCAAAGACGCAACCCCCTCGTTATAGATAATTTCGAGCGTGAGCGCTTTGGTCGGGATGCCCAGCAGCTCCAAATCATTCGCGGTGATTGAGAAAAATTCCAGATCGGCCGTCGTCGTGTTTCGCTTGCGCTCATCAAGCTGGGCGGGCGTCAGATAGCGCAGCGACGTGCGCTCGCTGCCATCAATCACGGCGACCTCGCGGATGCTTCGCAGGTCAGTCGGCAGCGCAACAAATTGCTGCGTCGCGGTAACGTCGGCCCGCGCGACCCGCTCCAAAAGCGCAATGTTAAGCTCCCGGCTCATGCGCTGTTCGGCGAGACTGACAAACGTGGTGATCTGCGTACTCAGGTCGTCCCGCGCAAGGAAGTCTGCAACGAAAGCCTGAAGCTCGGTGTAGTTTTTCATCAGACCTTGCCTTCAGTCGTTCGGAAAAATCGGTTGTCATAATCGTTCAACCACTTTGACCAGTCGGCCCAGTTGTCGCGCGTTGGCTTGCCGAATTTTGCAACCAGGTCGTAGTAGAGCACCTCGGGGATGTCGGCGACTTTGCGCCAATGTTCCTGCGTGCTGCCGGTCCGTGCGCCTTTGCCATTGGCGTTGCGCTGCGCCTTGTTCTTGCTAAGAATTGGATCAGCGCGCTGGATCGAGTAAACGCCCTCGATTGCGCCAAAATCGTTAACGTCGAGTACCGTTTTTTTGTCGGTAGTCTGAGAGATGATTTTTCCGGCCATAACGTGTCTCCCAAAAGGGGACGGGGGATCCGAAGACCCCCCGACTGCAATTAAGCCGACAGGCTGTAGAGTGCCGCGTGCGCACGAGGAGCTTTGAACTCCATCGACCACTCGCAGGTGATGAACCCACGCTCGCGGTCGCCGTCTTTTGCAAGGTCGGTGGTCGCAAAGTTACGACCCGGCAGAGTGACAAATTCGACATGCTCCGGATCAATCAGATACGCACGGTCGGATGGCATGAACCGATCCACAGTCGCCTCGATACCACCGAAGTCGGACAGATAGACGCTGACAGCGCCGACGCTGGTGACTTCCTGCGGTGCGGTGTAGTTGATCTGGTTGGAGACAGTGCCGGAAGCGCCTTCGGTCGCGTCGGAGAACTTTTTCTTTTGCGCTGGCGAAAGCAGGATCATGGTTGGCTTGCCGCCCGCCTCAAACGCCGCTTGCATCGCGGTGTCAATCTTAGCGACAGAAAGAGCCTCGGCAGTTGCCGCCGCGAACGCGTCAGCGATGCCGTCAGAACCGGAGTCAGTTGCTGCGCCAGGAAGAGTGGAGCCGTCGCCGTTGTGGGTGCCAGAGTTAAAGTCAGCAGCGTTTACGACGTTGGTGATCCAAGACGACAGAGTGCCAGCCTTGCGCGGATCGGAAAGCGACTTGACCTGATCGTGGAGCATGGTGAATTCGACATCGCGACGAATTTCCAGACCCTTCAAAACGGACTGATACGCGCTTTCACGCGCGCGGCCTGCGGTGCTGATCGCATCCAAGGTGCCAGATACAGCAAACGCTTTGCGCGAAATCTGCATGTGGTTTTGGAACCGGTCAGTGGTGGTCTGGTCGTAGGAAGTGATCGTGCCGCCTTCGGTTTGCGCATTTGCGCCAGCAGCCGCCAGCTCCTGCACTTGCCAATCAAAGCTGATCGCGTTGCGAGTGCCTTTCTTAACTGCGCTGTGCAAAGGCACCTCAGACGGGTCAATGCGGGCAATGATGTCGGACAGGTCTTCGCGTTCGCCGACGACGTTCGCGGTCTTGTATTCTGCGGTTACGTTGGTAGCCATTGGGCTAGTCCTTTTTTAAGTGCGGCGAGCGAGAAGCGCCTCAACCGCGTCTGTGACTTTGCCCGATTTGCCCAAGCGGTCATAAGCGGCCTTGCGCTTTTGCTGACCTTCGCTTGGAGGCGAAACGGGCGGTTTTTTCTTTACGAGTCTGGGAGCTTTGCGGGCCTTGGTTTTGGCCGACTGCTGTTTGGTCATTTGCTGGTCGTACAGCCACGCCTTGCGGAAAACCGGCAAGTAGCGGGCGTCGACAATTTCGTTGTAGACCTCTTGATCGGAGAACCCAGCTGACTTGGCGACGGTGACAATGCCATCGCGCTCGCGGGCTAACACTTCGGGGTCTCGCCACTCAGGAAGAAGCTCATATGCCAGCCGAGTGTTCTGCTCGACCATGGCTTGCTTTGCTTGCGCCTGTTGCTGGCTTAGATCCGAGAGGCGGGCAAATCTGGCCTCTTGCATCTTTTTGAGTTCGAGCAGCGCGTTTGGGTTTTCGCTCTGTAAGGCCGACTCTTGCTCGGGTGTGAGCTGGCTTGCCTGTTGCAGAGCGAGAAGCTCGTTTTGCAAGGCCGCGACGTTCTCGCCGTAGGCCTGCAATTGCGCTGTCGCTTGTCGTTGGGCGTCATACGCTTGTCGCGCCTGTTCTTTGGCGTCAACTAAGCGCTGATCCGCTGCCTTGTCTTTTTGCGCCCTGGCAATGACGCTGTCAAGACGCTCCAAAGACCGCTCACCAAAGACGTTGGTCTCGATATACCACTCGCCATCTTCGCCGCGCTGCATCGTTTCGGGCAGCTCAACTAGGTCGTCGTCTTCGGTTTCTTCGGCTTCGGGTGCCTCGGTTTCAGTCTCAGCCTCTTGGGCATCATCCGCTGAAAAATCAATTTCCAACTCGCCCTCTTCGACTGTATCCGGCGGCGTTTCGTCCGGTTGCTCTGCCGCTTCAATCTCGGGCTGTTCGGTCGGTGGGGTGTCTTGCGCTGCGGCACGTATAAGATCAACCGCCGCCGTCATAGATAGGGGATCGGCCATTTGTCATCATCCTTTTGATGCGATGTCGGAAACAAAATTCTCGGCAAGCTGACGAAGGCGTCGCGTGGCTTTCCACTCGGCGACCGTCTTTGTCATGTTGTCGATGCTGTCAGACTGCGCAAACGTCGAGAACGCGCGCTCTTTGGCCATGGCCTCAAGCTCAGTGAACCCAGGCGAATGCAGCAGCGCTTGCAAATGCGCGGCGCGTTCGGCGTCTGTCATTATTGGCCTCGCGGAAGGTTGGCGGAAATTTTAGAACCGGACTCGGCGGCGATCCGGCGCAGCTCGAATTCCATCGCCATTTCTTCGCGGCGAAGGTTGAGTTCGGCGGTCATCTTTTCACGCGCAAGTGCGAGTTCCGCCTCTTGCTTGGATTTTTGCAGCTCGTAGTCTTGCTGGGCTTTTTGCGCTTCGGGATCAGGCGCGGGCGGCTGGCTTTGCATCTGCTGCCGCGCTTGCGCAATTTCGTCGTTGCTCGCGAAAAACGCGTTTACGTCTTTGAGGCCCGACATGCTGGCGAGTTTGCGCAGCGTGCCAAGATAGCGCTCAACCGAAACGACAGGGTTTTGCACGCCCATCGTTTGCAGGATTTCTTTCTGGATCGCCGCAATCTGGCTCAATGCCATTTGCTTTTCCGTGTCGCGGCCAGACCCAATGCCGACGTCGATTTCGACGTCAAGCTCAGCGTCGATTGACGCCGGATCCACCGATTGCCAACTGTCGCCGATCTTGAGCAAAAGGGGCTGATCGTAATACTTGAGCGCCAGGTCGAGGATCAGACGCGCCAACGGTCGAATTGCCGTTTCAGCCAGCGTGCGCGCAATCATCTGCACCTTGATTTGACCGCCTTGCAGCGTGGCGTTTACCGCCTCTTTGGTCGTGCTTTGCAGCTGGTCAGGGTCGAGACCCATAGACGCGCGGCTGAACCCGGTGCGGGTGTCGCGGACGTCGTCCATGTACGTCAGAACCGACAAACCTTGCGACATGACTTGCGGCACCTGGAGCGGCTGGACCATGCCAGGCTGTTGCATCCGCACGATGCCGTCAGGGCGGCTATTCATCAGATCATCAAGGTTCACGGCCTGGTCAACCACGGCAACGCGCGCGTGATTTGACAGGTTCATGTTGTCCAAGACGCCGCGCAGCAAGCCGGATTTGATCTTTTGGATGTCCATCACCAGCTCGGCGACGCTGCGGCCCACCATGCGATGCGGCACGCGGATCGGGCTCCCCACAATAAACGGGCAGAAATCAATCGGCTCGGCTTCGAGGATGTGGTTGCTGTCGCCAATGGCCAGAACGCGGTGGCGCTGCTCAACGTCGCCGTCGTCAATCGGCATGTACGCCTCCACCACGCGGACCATGCTGGTGTGGCGCGGCTCAAGGTCTTTGCCGCCGTCAATTTCTTCGTGGCGGGTGTCGGTCTCTTCCTCGGACCAGCCCTCGCCGAGTCCGGCGTGCTCCTCGACCGTTTCGCGGTCGTAACCCATAGCAACCAGCTCGCCGACCGTCATGTAAGTGCGATGCGCTAAGAAGCTGGCGTCCATCACGCTTGTCGCTTGAGGCGAAAACAAGAAAGTCTCGGGCGGAATGACGTCTAAGCAGATTTTCGGCTTCGGCGTGATCTTGCGGACTTTTACGGTTGTCAGGCCGGTCGTTTCGTCTACTTCGCTTTCGACAATATCAAAACCACCATCAAGCAGCGCTGCAAGCTCCGCATCGTCGGCTTCAATCGTTTCGATTTCTTCGGTGCCGTTGTCTTCGTAATAGACCTTTAAGACGCCCGCTTTGAACAGCAAGCCATCGGTGATGAAATCTGACAGAACCGTGAAGCCGTCGTTTTGGCTCGCAAAGATATGGTTCACCAAGGCAGTCGCGGCGTCGGCTTTTGCAACGTCGTCGGCATTGCGCGGGACAAAGCGCACGATTTCCTGACCGCGATAGAAGGTTTCGAGCAGCGACGGCAACAGATAATGCACCGTGTCGCTAACATCGGTCGAAATGACCGCGCTACGGCCAGCAGGCACTTTGTTGAACGGCTTGCCCAAGTAGGCGCGCTGGGCCTGAATCCGGTCGTGCGCAAACTGCGTGTCGGCGTAGTTTACGGCGGCGGAGATTTCGTCGTTAAGGCGACCGCGAAGATCGTCGTTTTTCATTTGTCGGTCTTCCTGGGTCTGCCGCGCCCGCGCTTTGGCTTAGCCGCCGCTTGTTTTGGCTCGGGTTCGGTTTTCTTTTTTGCGGGGCGTTTTCGAAACTGTACGTACATGAGCCGGTCTCACCTGTTTGTTGTTGGTTAAATAACATTTCGAGGCGGTTTTGCCAAACCAGCAGCCTTTTGATCTGCCATGTACTGCTCGACCTCGTCGGGGCGCATAGCGCGAAATTTCTGCTTGAAACGCTCGGACAGCTTGTCGCGACAAAGTAAGGCGCGTTCTTTGAGCTGATCGCGGTCAAGAATTTCCGCCGCGCCCTTGTCACCCACGCAAGCGCGGTCGCCGTTTTCGCTGACGAAATAGAATTTGTAATCGATGCGCGCCCAAGCGGGCAGGTCAGACGATCCAGTCATCATTGTAATCAATCGCTTTGTTGTGCCGGTATCCGGCGGCGTTGCCAGCACGGGCGGCATTGCTCGCAAACGTCAAAACAAGCGCGTCGGCCAGGTCAGGCGATTTGTGGCCGCGCCGCTTCATCTCGTCCTTGCTCTCGACCTTCATTTTGCCGGAACTCAGAAACGCAAACTTCGGCGCGCACAGCTCACCGATCAGCTTGTCATCTGGCGGGATGACGCAGTCGCGGTTTTCGAAAAAGGCGCGGGTTTTGCCCCACAGCTCATCGCGCAGCTTGTTGTATTTGTTGCCCAGCGCCGGGCTTTCGGAGACGTTGACGCCTCGGACCTGCGGGCCTAGCTCAATCTCGCGGAGACGATCCACCACACCAGCGCCCAACCCAATGACGTCAATCAGGATCTCGGCGGGGCGCTCGCTGTAGGGCGTCGCGTCGTATTCTTGGATGACCATCCCGACCGTCTGCATCGTGTCCATGTCCTGCCACGACTTGACCGGCTCGATCAGCTGATTGCCGCGCCGTTTTGCCAGCGCCGTGCGGTCCGAACCAAAGCGCGCCACGTCGAGACCCCAAACCGGCGCAACGCCAAGCGTCGGCTCGACCTCGCGCGAGGCTGCCGCTTCGACAAGGTGGCGGGGGATCAGGCTGTCGCTGTCGCCGGTTGGGAATTCTCCTAATACGCGAACACGGTATGCGTTGGACTCGTCGCCGTATTGTGAGGCCATGTCCGCGATAAATTGGTTTTGGACATAATCGGCGTCTTCGGAGCTGACGGTTTGTCTGGCCCAGCGGTCGGCGTTTTTGTTGAACGCGTCGAAGAAATAGCCCTGCGCGCGGGTCGGGTTTCCGACCATGATGATCTTTGCGCCAGCGGTGGACAGCGCGCCCTGGGCCGTCTCGAAGATGATTTCCGGCACGCCCGACGCCTCGTCCACGACAAACAGCATATTGTCGGCGTGGAAACCCGCGAGCGCTTCGGGCTGGTCGCGGCGGGCGGTACGGGCCACGGCAAAGCTGTCTTCGCCGCCGATTAGCGTGATCTTGTCGGACTTGATGTCAAGCTGACTGGCAAACGCGTCGTTCATGCGGCCGTGCCATTTGCGGATTTCGGACCACAACACATCGTTAAGCTGGCTCGCGGTGTTCGCGGTGACGGCGACCTTGACGGGGTAGCGCGTTGAGAGAAACCACAGGATGGCCCAAGACAGGAAAGCCGTTTTGCCGACGCCGTGGCCGGATTTGACGGCGACGCGGTCGTTGTCGCGGAGGTTTTCGAGTGCTTGTTTCTGCCA
>ERZ807291.9536-NODE-9536-length-10476-cov-11.702716_pt1 | contig 10476 bp, 9 predicted proteins | sample MGYA00521257_ERZ807291 | MGnify/ENA primary metagenome ERZ807291 (study PRJEB31413, sample SAMN03169783) | marine metagenome | biome: Marine; feature: Water; material: Subsurface seawater | place: North Sea | collected 2011-04-28 | depth 1 m m ... | reverse complement strand
TTTTCCCGAACAATTCGTTGAGCTTCTGTCGTAGAAAAATACTTCTCCTTTGGCATAATTCCAACTCGACCAATATCCAGACGGTCCGAATCCCAGCAGGTTGCAATAGTTTCATTTTCCGGAATTTGCCCAGTCGTATGTGTCCGGCAAGCAATACATAAGAATTCAAACTGGGCGTCCTTTAACGGAACCAGTTCCCTGATTTCCCGAAGATAAGTTTCGGCTCTTGGACCATGCTCCAAGTCACGATAATCATCCTCTCTTTTACTATCGTGAAACAATGCAAACAATCGAACGACTTCAAGATCGGCAGAATTAAATTGGCACAAATACGCACCGTTTCTCTCAACTGTCTGCCAATGTGACACTCCATGAATCGAACTGTTTGCAAGTTTTGCTTCGCCAATTACTTTTGCTATAAGATTATTTCTCATTTCAGGAATTAATTAAACTTTTTTGCAAAACGATCGATTACCCCGTCAAAAGATCCGTTAGAGAAAAAGACCACCAATTTCGCATCGCCCTCACTGTTGATTGATTCAAGATAATTCCCGAGTTCAGAATTTTTGACAAATGAACTACCCGTCTTACCCAAAGACTTGATTCTTTCGATCATCGATTGGGTATTAATTCGCTTTTCAACTGATATTTTCTCTGCCCGATGAACAGCACCGAGTAGAACTTCATCAGCAACGCCAAGTGCATCAGCAAAGCGGTCCTCAAAAATATTGGTTACGGCCGTGTTACTCCGAGGTTCAAAACATGCAATTATTTTGCGTTCGGGCCAACGTGCTCGCATAGATCTCAATGTTCCTTCAATCGCAGTGGGGTGATGAGCAAAGTCAGATATTACCAACATGCCTGAGCGATCGACTAAGATTTCCTGCCTTCGCTTTACTCCCTTGCAATGAGAATAATCTGGCAGGGAAAGACCAGAAAATGGATTTCCTGAATCAACCTCAATGCCCCGACTAGCACTTTGAGCCAGTGCGGATGCCAGAAAAGACATGGCCAAATTGCGGGCATTAAATTCTCCAGGCATTTGCCAATCAATCGAAATAATAGGAGAATCACGCCAAACAAGGTCAAATTGAGTTCCGTCAGTATTTTCAGTAAAGTTGGAAATCCTTAAATCATTTTGATTTCCTGTACCGACCGAAAAGGTTTCACACCAAGGTGCATTCGGAAGTGCGAGCAAATGCTCATCATCTCCGTTCCGAAGAATAAAACCATTTGATGGCACAATACGAAGTAAATGGGTAAAACTTCGAGAAATATCCTGCAAGTCCCGAAAAATATCACCGTGATCAAATTCCAAATTGTTCAGTATTAATATTCTTGGTCGGTAATGAATAAACTTACTTCGTTTATCAAAAAAAGCAGAATCATATTCATCCCCCTCAATCACAAATGGCGCCCCTTCCGTTCCCAGTTCGTTTCCTGAGGGTAAGTCTAAAGGCACTCCACCCACCAAATATCCAGGAGACAATCCTATTTGCTCCAAAGCAAAAGCAGTTAGCGAGGTTGTGGTTGTCTTACCATGCGTACCTGCAACCACTAAAGATGGTCTATTCTTAATTAAATCCTCGCCAATTAACTGGGGAAGGGAAACAAAGGGAATATTCCTGGTTCGAAGAACAAATTCAACCTGCTGATTACCACGGGACACCGCATTACCAACCACCACTCGATCGGGTCTCCAATCAAGCATAATTTTTTCATCAAACCCCTCAAATAGTTCGATACCAGACTGGGTTAAGACATCGGACATCGGGGGATACACACCAGCATCCGACCCCGCAACCTGATGGCCCTGTTTTTTCAGCAAAATCGCCGCGTTTCCCATTGCTGTTCCACATACCCCAATAAAAAATACCCGCATGGTCATCGAGTTAGGCAAATTTTGACGGAAGTGGAAGCAAAATCCACATCAAGTTCTTCACAAAATTAGAATTGCCTCGACTTGTGGACAATTTTTAGGGAAATCGAATGGGTATGAAGGAAGAAAATATGAAAATTCTCGTAATTGGTAGCGGTGGGCGTGAACACACATTGGCTAAGATATGTGATGCCAGTCCCTTGACTGAAAAAGTGATAGTCGCCCCCGGAAACGGTGGGATAACCAAGGAGTTCTCCACTTTTTCTTTAGATGTCGCAAATAATGATGAGATTGTATCCCTTGCTCAAAAAGAAGGGGTCGACTTCGTGGTTGTCGGTCCGGAAGTGCCACTTTGCAATGGAGCAGTGGACGCATTGAATAAACAAGGGATTTTAGCTTATGGACCAGATGCTGCAGCTGCCCGTCTTGAAGGAAGCAAAGCATACACCAAAGATTTTTTAGCTAAGCATAACATACCAACGGCTGCTTACGGAAATTTTCAAGAAATCACTCCAGCACTGGATTATTTATCAACCTGTTCTTTGCCCGTTGTAATTAAGGCAAGTGGGTTAGCAGCAGGTAAAGGAGTTCTGATTTGCGAGACTATGGAAGAAGCTGAATCCTCGGTAAAAGATATGCTTACAGGAGACAGCTTTGGAGACAGTGGAAGAGAAGTTGTAATCGAAGAGTTTTTGGAAGGTGAAGAGGCATCTCTGCATTTAATTTGCTCCGGTCAAAGTTACCTTGCACTCCCAATGAGTCAGGATCACAAAAAAGTGGGAGAAGGCGACACAGGTTTAAACACAGGTGGAATGGGTGCCTATGCACCAACCAGTTTAGTAAGCAAAGAAATGCTGAGCGAATATGAAGAATCAATTGTTAAACCAACGCTGTCCGGTCTAGAATCAGATGGAATTAATTTTAAAGGTACGCTGTACATCGGCTTAATGCTCACTTGCAACGGACCAAAAGTACTCGAGTTCAATGTTCGCTTTGGGGATCCGGAAACACAGGTAATTTTGCCACTCGTCGAAGATGATCTCCTTCCTTTGCTCATTCAATCTGCCCATGGGGGTCCCTTACCCACTCAAATTAAGATTAAAGAGGAATATGCCATGGTCGTTGTGCTCGCAAGTAAAGGGTATCCCGAAAGTTATCCCAAGGGCGATGTAATTTCTCAACCGGAAGATGCCCCCGATGGTAGCCAGGTAATTCATGCGGGCACGGAACTAAATGATGATGGAGATATTGTGACTTCAGGGGGAAGAGTCCTAGGAGCAGTGGGTTGCGGAGAAAGTTTAAAGCAGGCAAAAGACCGAGCGTATAAACTATGCGAGCAAATTCAGTTCAGCTCAAAATATTTTCGTAAAGATATCGGACATAAGGAATTTTCCAGAGAATAAATGGATTCAAACTTGCCTTTTTAACTGAAGATCGAGAAAAAGATTGTCAGGTATATGGGAAAAAAAAGCCGAGAAAAGAAAGAAAGAAAAAAAGAAAAACTAGTAGTGTTTGTTTGCACTGCTAATGTTTGTCGCAGTCCAATGGCTGAAAAACTATTTGAAGAAGCATTGGATAAATCGAATACGAGAAAAAAAGTGCGGGTATTTTCTGCGGGTATTTCGGCTATGGATGGAGATCAGGCGTCTGACAATTCTTTACAGGCATGCGAAGAGGTGGGTTTGAATCTTGAGGATCATCGAAGTGCTGCCTTAACCCGGGCAACACTGGAAAATGCATCTGCTATCTTTTGTATGACTGAGTCCCATCGTGCCCTCCTTAACATGTACTTTGAGGTACCAGAGACCACATCAATCTTTTTGATGAGAGAATTCACTGAGACAGGCTCCAAAGAACTTCCCGATCCATATGGGCAAGACATCGAAGTTTACAGAGAATGCCGTGATCGAATGACCGAAGCACTCCCGTCTTTATTGAACTGGGTTGAAAAAAACCTTTAATTTTGTAAGTATTATTTTTGATTATGTATAATTCAGATACCGCAACCACCACATCCACTTCGTTGCTTGATGCAACACCTCTCGCTGAGCTTGATCCTGAGATCTTTCAAGCAATTGAGAAAGAAAAACAGAGACAACGCACCCACATTGAACTGATTGCATCGGAAAACTTTACCCTGCCTGCGGTTATTGAAGCTACTGGAAGCGTGCTTACCAACAAATACGCAGAAGGCTATCCTGCAAAAAGATATTACGGCGGATGCGAACATGTGGATGTGGCTGAAAACTTAGCCATAGAGCGGGCCAAATCGCTTTTTGGAGCTGAACATGCCAATGTCCAACCCCATTCCGGAAGTCAGGCAAACACTGCAGTTTACTTTGCGATGCTCCAGCCTAAAGATAAAATTTTGACGATGAGTCTGCAGGACGGTGGACACTTGACTCATGGGCATCCCAAGAACTGTAGCGGAATGCTTTACGAGGTTATTAATTATGGAGTAAACCCAGAGACCGGTTATATAGATTACGACTCTATTGAAGAAATTGCCAATCGGGAACAGCCCAAACTAATTACGGTTGGTGCATCAGCATATCCCCGAACCATTGATTTTGAAAGAATGGGAAACATTGCCAAAGGTTGCGGTGCTCTTCTTCTAGCTGATATTGCACACATTGCCGGATTGGTTGCCGCAGGGCTTCATCCATCGCCCGTTCCGCATGCAGATTTTGTAACCACAACCACGCATAAAACTCTACGCGGACCCCGTGGCGGCCTCATTCTTTGTAAGCAAGAACATGCAAAGGCAATTGACTCTGCAGTTTTTCCCGGAAATCAAGGTGGTCCACTCATGCATGTGATTGCCGCGAAAGCAGTTTGCTTTGCTGAAGCAGCCAAAACTTCCTTTAATGTTTATCAACAACAGGTAATTAATAATTCCTCTGCCCTCGCCTCATCTTTAACAGAAAAAGGGTTTCATCTAGTAAGTGGAGGAAGTGACAATCATTTAATGCTCCTTGACCTCCGTCCCTCGCACCCTGATTTAACTGGCAAACAAGGCCAAATTGCATTGGATGGTGCAAATGTGACATTAAACAGGAATACAGTTCCTGGGGAAACTCGAAGTCCGTTTCAAACAAGCGGACTTAGGATTGGAACTCCGGCCGTGACCTCCCGGGGAATGATGGAAAATGAAATGTTAGAGGTTGCGAATATTATTTCGTTAGTCCTGTCCAATCCTGAAGATTCTTCCGTACTTCAAGAAGCTAAGCAGAAGGCACTTGCACTTTGTGATCAATTTGCATTACCTTATTGAATTCTAAATTTAGTAACTTCACAAATCTAACATTATTTCGCTCATGAATAAAAATAATACTAAGAAAAAAGGTTTTACCCTTATCGAACTTCTGGTGGTCATCACAATTATAGGCATACTTGCTGGAATTGCGTTTGTCGGGTTTGGTGATGTATTTGGAACTGCCGGCCGAACTGCAGCACAAAAGAATTTAAAGACAATCTACGAATCACTAGTTACAAACAGTCAATTTTCGTTTCCTATGAGCGAAGATGTTAAGAGTGCTGCCGATTTTGCTATTTGGTACCGTAAAAAAACTAATGATACGCGCCCAGAACTTTGGTTTCTTCCAGACGATGAAAAAGTTAGGGATCTAATCGAAGATGATAGCGGAGATGGTATTCCCGATCAAATTCCAAGTGAATATGGTGAACTGGATGATGTGAAAGATGCGATCGGATACTCTGTTGCGATTCCTGGTGACGATGCTGAAAGCAGAAAATTCAACCGTAATCTAAAAAGTGGAGCTTACCCCATTATTTGGACTCGTGGTCTTGAAGCAGGTTCTGATGATTGGGATGTCGATTCCCCATGGGCTGGTGAGGGAGGACATGTTCTTTTCAGTGACGGGACAATCCGTTGGTATGACGATACCAAAGGTCAAAGTGAAGAGGGTGTATTTACTTCAGCCATCAATAAAGAAGATGATGCAGATAAGAAAGCAGAACCCACCAATGATGTTACAGCCGCACTCCCCATCGGTTGGGAAATGACACAGGACTAAGTATCAACGGCTTTTTTATAAAAAGTTTTACCTTTAATTATAAACTCCGTGGGTAGAGATAAAATCCACGGAGTTTTATATTTTGGGAAACAAGGTCGTGCAAAAGTCGTTATTGAAGGGAAAAACGAACCTATTGCATTGGCAAAGGGTTACTCAAGCACTGCACTACATGGAGACACAGTAGAACTTACTGTTTTACCTTCTAAAAAGAAAAAGTTTGACCGAAAGAAAAGGGTAAAGAAAGCACCTAAGCTTCGTTATGAAGTGCGTAAAATTGTAAAGCGTGGAACTAGGGACTTCCTCGGTTACTTACGAAGAGATCTGGGGCGTTCACTCGTTCAGGCAGAAAATTCAAGGCTCTTTGTTCCTTTTAAGATTTTAGGCGATGATCGACGAGCGGAGGAACATGATAAAGTACTCGCTCAATTTGTGCGCTGGGATCCACCTGCTCGAATCCCAATGTGTAAAATCCTTCGAGTTTTGGGTCCAGGAGATGATCCCCTTACCGATCATAAAGGAATTTTGGCAAAATATGGATTGAACGGCTCGTTTCCAGATAAGGTCACCGAGGAGGCTAGCAAATGCCCGGAGAAAGTGACTGCTCAAGACATACAAAATCGAAGAGATATGAGAAATGTCTTTACCTTAAACATTGATCCACTCGATGCCCGAGATTTCGATGATGCCCTTTCCATTCAAGAATTACAGAATGGCGATTGGGAAATTGGAGTTCATATTGCCGATGTATCCCATTATGTTAAGCAAGGAACTCAATTGGACAGGGAAGCTAATAGGCGTGGTAATTCGACCTACCTTGTGGGTGAAGTGGTCCCCATGCTTCCCCATCGTTTATCGAGTGGGATTTGCAGCTTGGTTGAAGGAGAGGAAAGGCTGGTAAAATCAGTGCTCTTTGTTTTTTCAGCGCAAGGTAAGCTCTTACAATCCAAACTTGCTGAATCTGTTATCCTAAGTGATAAAAGGCTAACCTATGAACAAGCAGGCCTATTTCTGAAAGAAAAAAATCTGGCAAAAATTCGATCTGCAAAGCCTCCGTCAAGTCGCTATTCTGGTAATCCTGGAAAGTCGCTTGAGGAACTAAACGATCAGATACTCGAAAAACTACAGCTAAGTATTCGTAAGATCTGGGAATTTGCATCCTTAATTCGTGGTGATCGAATGAAAAAAGGTGCCCTTGATCTGGAATCAATGGAAGTAAAAATCCTAGTCGATCAAAAAGGCCAACCCGAAAAGATATTACAATCAGAAAGTGATGAGAGTCACCATATGATTGAGGAATTTATGCTCCTTGCTAACGAAACTGTTGCTCGAGAACTAAGAAAACAAAAATTACCAGGAATCTTTCGGGTACACCCTGACCCCGACCCTGAAAACCTTGAAGAACTTAGGAGTTTCCTTCAGGTATTTGGAATTTCGTGTGGAGAATTAACTGGGCGAAAAGAGGTTACCAAGATGCTCAATGCATTAAATAAACATCCACTCGCACAGGTTCTTCGGATTAAATTCCTGAGGAGTTTAAAGCAGGCATGTTATCGAAGTACTCCAGATGGACATTATGGATTGGCTAAAAATGATTATTTACATTTCACCTCCCCTATTCGTAGATATTCAGATTTAGTAGTTCATAGAATAATCGAAAACTTAATTCGTAAACAGAAAACCCAAAAGATTGACTTTAGTAAATTAGAAGGAACTGCAAAACATTTATCAATCACTGAAAGAAACAGTGTCGATGCAGAAAGAGAATCAATTAAAGATAAACTCCTTCTTTATTATAAAAAGGATATCGGCAAACGCCCACCGGTGGTCCATCAAGCAATCATAACAGAAATTTCACCCAGAGGTTTCTTTATTGAACTTGTTCAGACTCTGGCACGTGGCTTTGTCCCCATACGCACCCTTCCAAGAGAGCTTGGATACAGAGTTTCTTCCAACGGAACCGCTCTGGTAGGCAGAAATCCAAAGATCAAATTAAAGCTTGGACAAGAAATTGGAGTATCCATTGACAAAGTATTTGTGTCGGATAAACAACTCGATTTTCGACTCTCATAAACATCCTTGGTTGACAGAACACCAAAAGTTTTAAGAAACACTTCTTGATGAATTTTAATTATCAAAAAGAACTGGTTCAGATTTGGGAAAAAGGAGTAAAGCTCTACAAACAGGGTAACACCTCTCCGGAAACCTTTCCCATTACCGATGAACTTCCTTTTTTGCAAAGTATCGGATTAAATAAAATGGACATCTTTGATTATGTTGAGGACTGGATATGTGAAGGAACTCCAGATCTTGCCACCTTTCTACTGATTCATGATGCGAGGAGAGACTTTTTTATCGAAGATCAAAATTCAGTTCACTCAACGGTTAAACTCAATTCAGAAACCCTCCCAGGGAAAAATGAAGAAATAAAGGGAATTGTTTGGCTGCCCAGGGTCATTGTAAAAGCAAAAGCAAAACTTAAGGGTGAACTACCGCCCGAAACCATGTTTTGCTGCGGAGGAGATCGGGCATTTTTTAAAAGAAACGATATTCACCCAGTCGAATTTTTACGCATTGTCCAAAAAGCAAAAAACGATGATTTAGTTATAATCGAATGGGTTTTAAACAGGATTAATGAATCTCATTAATTATACATTCTTTCTTTTTTACGAATTATGAAATTTGAAAAATATCACGCACTTGGAAACGACTACCTAATCTATGACCCGGATGGTGAAAACATATCCTTTTCTGAAAAAGAAATTATCAGAATTTGTCACAGAAACTTTGGGCTTGGCTCAGATGGGATTTTGCTCGGACCAACACGGTCAGAACAGGCTAACTTCAAGCTTATAATACTCAATCCTGATGGAAGTGAGGCAGAAAAAAGTGGAAACGGTTTAAGAATTTTCGCCAGATATTTAAGGGATAGTCAAAAAGTCGATACTTCCCCATTTTCGGTTGAAACTTTGGGTGGCATAGTAAGTTGCCAAGTCTCTGAGGATAAATCAGTCATTACTGTGGAAATGGGAAAAGTGAGTTTTTGGAGTGATACTGTTCCAGTAAATATCTCTGGAGAAGCCAGAGAAGTTTGTGATGAAACAATCGAAGTAAATGGAAAGAGCTTACAATATTTTGCCGCCACAATTGGAAACCCACATTGCGTAGTTCCGGTTAAGGATGCCAATAAGGCAATGGCCATGGAACTAGGGGCATCATTGGAAAATCATCCAAATTTTCCAAACCGTACAAATGTACAATTCCTTCAAATTATCGATCGGAATCGTATCAAAATTGAGATTTGGGAAAGAGGTGCAGGATACACACTTGCCTCAGGGAGCAGTAGTTCTGCCGCAGGTGCAGTTGCACGAAAAATGGGCGCATGCGATGAAAATATAACCGTAGAAATGCCTGGTGGAGAAATTGGGCTGGTTATTGATAACGAATATAATGTTCAGATGACTGGCCCTGCAACCAGGGTGGCAGGGATGGAACTCGACATTGAATGCTTAGAAGATAATTAATTTTTCAATTTGGGCTTTCGGGCAACCCAAAACCGACACTCATCGGAAAAGTCTCTAACCTCCTTAGGCTCATCCGCGAGCTTGGAACGCAAAACATCTCGATCAACTACGAAACCAGCCTCCTTTAAGTCTTTTCGAATAGTTGAAGAATCAGGGACATGAATAAATAATTTACCGTCAGGAGTATCACCATATCTGTCCCCAAATTCAATCAGTGCTTTATCCTCAAGCCCCACTCGCCATTTTTTTTGTTCATTTTCCCAAAATTTTCTCCATTTCGGATTCGATCGATCATGGGAAGTAAAAACAAAAAGCCCACCGGGACGAAGAACACGAAAACATTCAGCCATAGCTTTTTTACGATTTTCACGATGGGGAATTTGCATCAATCCATTAAATCCAAAAATAACACCATCAAAGGAGGAGGAGGAAAAAGATAAACCTGTTGCATCTTCCTGGGTAAATTCGATCTTACAACGCCGTTCTGCCTGGATTTTCAATGCCCGCTTGACCATTTTGTGTGAAACATCAGTGGCAGTAATATTTTTATATCCCAGCATCCAAAGAGAAAAACTAATTCGCCCTACTCCACAGCCTAACTCAAGTAATTTGCTTGATTGATTAGGAAAGCTTTTTCTAAAAACTAACTCTTCGGAAATCCATAAACCAAGTTTTCTTGCAGCCTCCTCATACTGATCCAGCACTTTTGATGTCTCAAAGTAAGACAGCACAGTTTCCTCATCCACTTGTTCCTGTTCAATTTTCATTTATAAAACACTGAGCAAATCATAAATAATGAATATGGAAAAGCTAAGATCGCACTTGCCATCTCTAAAATTAAATGGTTTATTATCCGATTTCCTATCATGAAAGCCACTATCCAAACCCAAGGCAGTCAATTTACTGTTCAACAAGGCGACATACTTTTTGTTAATCGCTACCCCGATACTAACGAAGGTGATCAAGTAAGCATTGATCAAGTTCTCATGCTTGTAGATGATGGCAAATCAACTTTTGGTACCCCCACGGTTGAAGGTGC
>ERZ807291.9531-NODE-9531-length-10484-cov-15.712916_pt1 | contig 10484 bp, 10 predicted proteins | sample MGYA00521257_ERZ807291 | MGnify/ENA primary metagenome ERZ807291 (study PRJEB31413, sample SAMN03169783) | marine metagenome | biome: Marine; feature: Water; material: Subsurface seawater | place: North Sea | collected 2011-04-28 | depth 1 m m ... | reverse complement strand
CTTTCTCATTGTCCCAGTACTCGAGGAATACGTTATCACCCTTGATGCGAATCTCGCCCGGAGTGTTTTCCTCGCTAATCGGATTATGGTCTTCGTCGAAGAGTTGCGCCTCTACTCCCGGCAGTGCTTGTCCGACATGTCCGGCACGTCGTTCGCCAACGTAAGGGTTAGAAAGACCCATGCCGATCTCCGTCATGCCATAGCGTTCCAGTAATACCTGGCCGGTTAGTTCTTTCCATTGATTGAAGAGTTTAACCGGACAGGCGGCGGAGCCAGATATATTTAGACGCATAGGCCTGAAGCCATCGCAAATCTTGCTTACTTCACTGGCATCTATGGTGTCGAAGTACTGAATAAGTTTTACATAGATAGTAGGCACGGCCATGAAGACATTGTAGGTGCCTGCAACAATCTGTGCCGTAATTTTCGGAATATCGAATTTCGCAAACAGGTGCACGGTCGCGCCCGCCCACAGGCCGCAGCTTAGAATATTAATGATGCCATGAATATGGTGAAGTGGAAGAAATAGCGGAATGGAATCCTGATCGGTCCAGCTCCATGCTTCGACAAGCGTCGTAATCTGGGCGCGAATAGTCTTATGCGTACTCACAACACCCTTGGGCTTGTTCGTCGTACCGCTAGTGAAAAGAATCATCGCTCGACGTTCTGCGAGAATCGTCGGTAAGGCTCCAGCCTTCTCTGCCATAACGTCGTCGACGCTGACCAGTTCGATATTGAGCTGTGCACAGAGTTCGCGAAGTGATTCTTGATACTTACCGTTTGCGACCATGCGCGTCACACTTGCACAGCTGAGATAATGTTCTAACTCGGCGACGGCCGATGCGACATTGAGCGGAATAGCTATTCCACCGGCACGCCATATGCCATGCATGGTAGTCACGTATTCAATACTGGCTGGAATAAAAAAGGCGATACGCTCCTCGTTCAGATCGTCCTTGCCATTCAGCAATCCAGTGGCGAATTTATCGATACGCTGATTGAGCTCGGCATAGCTATAGCTGTTGTCGCCCTCAACTAAAGCTGTCTTGTTATTGGAATTATTTAGATGCGGAAAATTCTGATCTGACATTCTTAGCCTTTCCTTATACTGCGACATCGGGCAATCGAGCCGACGCCGTTAAAAGTTTCATGTTGTTACGTTCTTTGAAATATTAGAGTACGGCGTTGACGATGAAAAATAAGATCGAGGGGCCCAACAGGCATCCTACACCAGTATAGAAAGTCGCTGTCATTGCGCCGTAGGGTACGAGCTTCGGATCGGTCGCTGCCAATCCTGCGGCGACCCCTGAGGTAGTGCCCATTAGCCCGCCGAATACCATTGCCGATTGTGGATTGTCGAGACCAATTGACTTCGCAACCAGCGGCGTCCCTATCATTACCAGGATCGACTTGATGAGTCCTGCCGCTACGCTTAGCGCGATAATATCCGACTCAGCACCCAATGCTGAGCCGGTGACCGGGCCGACGATATAGGTTACGGCGCCCGCCCCTATAGTGGTGACTGTAACCGGATCGGTGTATCCATACAGCACGGCAACCACAGCGCCTACGATAAATGAAACGACAACGCCCGCGAAGATCGATACCACGCCAGCTAAACCGGCCTTCTTTAATTCGCTCAATTTCACGCCGAAGGCCGTAGCAACGATGGCAAAGTCGCGCATCATGCCGCCACCCATTAAGCCTATGCCCCCTAACAGAGTGATGTCAGCAACTCCCGTACTGCCTCCAGTTGCCCGCCCACCGAAATAGGCGGCAATTAGGCCCAGAGCGATTGCGATTGCCGAGCCGTGAATCCGGCCGTTGGTCAATCTGTCCGCCAGAAAATACGAAAGCCAAATAGTAATGCCGATAACGGCGAAGGCAACGACCAGCGAGTTGCGAACGAAAACTGTTTCGAGGATTTCCATTATTGCTTCTCCTCGATCGAAACCTTGCTGCCGCCGATCTTGCTGATAACAGGCACCAGTGCGAAGCTGACGATAACTGCGGCGACGCCCGCAACCACGGCCAGCATACCCCCCTCAAATGCCGCAACAACGTTCTGCCTAGCGGCCATGGCTACAACGATGGGAATATACATGGCAGACCAGAACTGAATTCCAGCACCCGAAGCTCCATCGACCAATGACTTGAACTTATCCGAATTGCTGGCGAGCACCAGAAACAGCATGGCGATTCCCACGCCGCCCACGTTGGCCTCGACATTGAGCGCCACACCTAAGGCCTCCCCAAGTAGCATCCCAAGAATCAAACAGGCAGAGAGCAGAGCAACACCGTAGACGATCATTTTGTATCCTTGTTTTTATTATTTAGGCTGCCGAAGCGGGCCGTAGAAGGCCTGATGATATGACGCAGCTGATTTTTGTGCAATTTGCTAGATCACGCGCCAATTCTAGGCTATTCGGCGCCAAATAGGGGCAATTTCGGGGTATCCGAATTGACACTAGTAGGGGTTTATAGCTTAATTGTGCTCCGGTTTGCCGGCGACACAGTTTCGCCTGCCTACTGCTGTAACCGCAAAAAATCAGCTATTTATCGCTAAAGAAGGCTAATCAAATGAGTAAATTTTCAAAGTCATTGCTCGTACTGCTCGGTATGGGTCTATTTTCATCGGCGGCGACAGCCCAGAACGTGACTACCGAGATTCTGGAAAATGCCCAGGACTATTCTGATCGCTGGGTTACCTATGGCAAGAACTACGGCGCCTGGCGCTATATGCCCGATGCCCAGATCAACCGCGACACCGTGGCAAACCTTCGACCCGTTTGGATCAAGCAAAATGGCGTAACCGGGGGTGCCTATGAAGTTACCGCTCTAGTTAACGATGGCCGCATGTACCTGACTACGGCGAACAGCCACCTGCTCGTTGTTGATCCCCTAACCGGCGATGAACTATGGCGTTATGACCACGACTTCGAGAATGTCGATCTGTGCTGCGGCCCGCATAATCGGGGCGTAGGGCTCCATGAAGACAAGGTATTCTGGGGCACTCTGGATGCGCATCTATTGGCCTTCGATGCTGCTACAGGCATTCAATTATGGGATGCGGAGGTCGGCGATCACCGCGAGTCCTTCTCCGTAACAGGCGCGCCACTAGTCGTTAAGGACATGGTTCTAATCGGCGTGGGTGGCGGTGAATACGGCATTCGCGGCTATATCGATGCCTACGATGTAAATACCGGTGAGCGTCGCTGGCGCTTCTACACCACCCCCGCCGAAGGCGAGCCGGGCAATGAGACTTGGCTGGGAGATTCCTGGAAGACAGGCGGCGCACCTACCTGGGTAACGGGAACCTATGACCCGGAAACTGACATGGTTTTCTGGGGCACGGGTAACCCTTGGCCAGACATCAACAACGCGGTAAGAGCCGGAGACAATCTGTATTCCAACTCTGTTGTTGCCCTGGATGCCGATAGCGGCGATCTACGCTGGTACTTCCAGACATCGCCAAGAGATGAATTCGATCACGATTCTACGTCCGAGCCGATGATCATCGAAGAGATGTTTAACGGGCAAATGCGCAAGATGATTGTGCAAGTTTCCCGAAATGGGCACGTCTACGCACTCGATCGCATGAATGGCGACTTTCTCTATGCCGGCGAGTACACGCGAGTGAACTGGGCTGAGCGTGATGAGCGCGGCAAGCCAGTACTGAAGCAAGAGTTGTATGAACCTGCAGATACCATGGTTTTCCCTGGTCTATACGGCGGCAAGAACTGGCCGCCGGCTTCCTATAGCCCAGACACACATATGCTCTATATCCCTACTACCGAGTGGGGGACGCGCTTTATTCGTCGCGACGGCGAAGGCCGGCCCGGCACCATGGACCTGGGTGGTATTCCACAGTTCGATACCACGGGTACCGGATGGGTGGTGGCCTTCGATATGCTTAGCGGAGAGATCGCCTGGCAGAAAGAGATGCCGGGTAACTTCAACTGGGCAGGCACGCTGTCCACTGGCGGCGGACTCGTTTTCTCAGGCGCCCCAGATGGCCACGTCTACGCCATGAACGATGAGACAGGTGAAGTCCTATGGAAGTTTCAGACTGGAAGCGGCATCTATGCGCCACCGACTAGCTTCACAATCGATGGCAAGCAATACCTGGGCGTCGCCTCCGGCACACGCAATCCTGTGACACGCGCAGGTGTTGCTACGGGTATCGCTACCGGCAACTATATTCTGTTTAGCCTCTAACTCTGGATTGCTGGAACTAAGATAAACAGAACGCAGACAAATACACGTAAAGAGATGGAAGACTAAATTGAAATTATCTGCTGTATTACTACCGACGCTGAGTATCAAAATAGTGATAGTCGCTGCTGCTTTAAGCATGGCGTCGGCGGCTTCCTTCGCCGGTGTTGGTGAGGGTCAGGAACTCTACAATGCCTACTGTCAGATCTGTCATGGCGCTCTAGGCGAAGGTCAGACAATGGGCAAGCCTCTGACCGATGGTCCGGCGAATAGATTGCTGGATCAAGAGCTTATCGATGTTATCACCGATGGTCGTGCGGGTACTGGCATGGTTGCCTGGGAAGGTTCGCTTAGTGAAGTGGAAATCTTCGATATCGCTAGCTATATTCGCAACCTGCAGGGAAAGCCAGCCTTGAACCTGGACGATAGTGACACCGGCCCCAGTGATGACCCTCTCGTCATAGCGGGCGAGCAGCTGTTCAATGGTTCCGCCGATTGTGCCACGTGCCACTCTTATGGTGATAAGGGGGGGAGTGTAGGTCCATCGCTAGATGGCCTTGGCAATCGATTGGACGATGATGCACTGATGCAGGCCTTGATGAATCCATCCGCAACGATCGTTAATGGATTCGAGGCAAAAGAAGTCGAGCAGGAAGACGGTACCGTAGTTCGAGGTCGCTATAGGAACGACTCTGAGCTAGCTGTACAGATTCAGAGCGAGGATGGCCGGCGCTGGGTGACCTATTTCAAGGAGCGGGTAAAAGCGGTTAGAGATTCAGAAGAGTCACTAATGCCCGATAACTATGCCAATCTGGCTGCGCAGGAACAGCAGCAATTACTGGCATTCCTGAAGTCCCTGTAAAGAATCATAAGAGGAGTCTCGCGCAAATCTGTGAAGCTTTGAACTGAGAAAACAATTCGTATTGGCCCATAAAACAGGAAAGTAATTGCTAGGCCTGTGGGAGAAGATGAATTGACCTTCCCCGATTTATTCTAGAAAACTTATACTAATAAAGGTAACACTATGGAATTTAATGCCGCGGAACTCACCGCACTGGCAATTCCTTATGGCATAAAGCTGGTCTCTGCTCTAGTTACACTTCTAGTGGGGCTGTTTATTGCGAACATGCTGGTCTCGCTCACAAAGAAACTTCTAAACAAGGGCGCAGTCGACCCTTCTCTTACTAGCTTCCTGGGAAGCATGGTCGCCATCCTGCTGAAGGTGATGGTCTATATCACGGCCCTAGGCATGTTGGGCGTTGAGATGACATCCTTCATCGCCATACTCGGTGCTGCTGGTTTGGCGGTTGGCTTGGCGCTATCCGGTACCCTGCAGAATTTTGCAGGCGGCGTGATGATACTCTTCTTCAAGCCTTATAAAGTCGGCGATGTGATTGAGGCGCAAGGCTATACGGGAGCGGTCAAAGAGATACAGATATTTGTCACTATCTTAACTACTCCCGATAACAAGACCGTATTGATTCCCAATGGTCCTTTAGCTACAGGGTCTATGATCAATTATTCCACGCAGGAAACCCGTCGGGTCGATTGGGAATTTGGAATTTCCTATGGTGATGATGTCGACAAGGCCTATGAGGTGTTGAATAAATTGATCGCGGCCGATGAGCGAATCCTGAAAGATCCGGCGCCTTTCATGGCCTTAAAAACTCTTGCCGACAGTTCGGTAAATATTGTGGTTAGGGTCTGGGTAAACGCACCTGATTACTGGGGCGTATTCTTCAAGATGAATGAAGATGTGTACAAGACTTTTGGCGATGCGGGTCTCTCTTTCCCATTCCCGCAAATGGACGTGCATGTCAGCAAAGAGACTTAATGCTTCTTAACGAAAAGGCGTAGTAAGAAGCATCTAAAACAGGAAAAAAAGAATGCCTGAAAATATGAAGATGCCGACAGCCAAAGCCATGCCGTAAAAAATAGTAGTTATTATGTATTTCAGCAGGGTTATGCCATAACCCTGCTGGAAATAATTCTTTAGACTCATGTATAGCTAAACCCACATCCATATATATACAGCAGTACCTAGGTAGCCAAATACAGGACTGATAATCGGCAGCTCACTTGTCGCTATCATGTCGTTAAGCATGTTGACGAACACGACTAGAATGATGAACGCGTGGTTGTGTAGCGTTAGCACTAGATGTTCTACGTAGTAGTGTCCCGTGCGGAAGTAAATTATTTTCTGGATAAAGGCCAGCAACGGAATCATAAACAAAATAAAGAAGGTGATATATTCCAGATAGCCCCGTAAAAACTCGCTAGGGTTCTCTAGCAGTATATTTACATTCTCCTAGGCTTGAGCGCGCATTACCCTGCGCAGATTCACGTTGGTCTGTGCATCGAAGAAGGGTAGGTTGATTGCATCAACAAAAGCTAATATCCCTTCTATGTCATTCTCTTCGTCATTTTCGTCAACAAACTCGTCTCCAAAACTAGAAATTGGGTCATCCTCCACATTTACATTGGTTCCGATTCTAATGAGTGGCTCATCGTCTGGAGTGGTCGCAATGTCTTGCCCTGTGGCTTCTTCGGTTTCTCTTTCAGTTAGGGCGTTCTCGATGGACTGCACCGAGCTATAGAAGCTAACCAGCAGAAAGAATGAGACACTTATTACTAAGAACAGTCGCAGCGGTGTACTATAGCGAATGCGTCTACCATTGAAATATTCAGTACACAGGAATGCTGGCTTGGTGAGCAAATAGAATAGGGTGCGAAAGGCGCGACCATCCAATTCGAAGAGAGATTGAACAGCCTCTCGGCTTAGCTTGAAGAGGGGGCGTCGCAGTTCCTTCGCCTCCTGCCCACAGTTCCCACAATAGTTGCCCGACAGCGGATGTCCGCAGTTGAGACAGTGCTCATGGTGCTGGTTTATTTCCTGTGTCTTATCCATAGCCTGACATTATGCCCTATACAGCGAGAGTCCCATTCCTATTTTCTATCGGTTGCGTAGAGCTGATCTAAACCTGCTGGATCCAGGGCTCGCGAATTAGGTGCGGGTCATACCGTCTAGGCAAGTGAAATTTTTCTAACAGGTAGTGGGTTAGCTGCGAGAGTAGGCTCCTAAAACATTCCCTCCCCCCAGACCCGAAGGATCCAGAGGGTGGGAAGTCTCAAGGAGCACCTCGGCGCAGAGTGAGGCGTGGCGACTGCGCCGGAGTGATTGCAAAACATGAAGAAATCATTATCTTGCGTTGCGGAACAGTTAATACCACCATATGTAGATAATCTCAATAGATTTGGCTTGCGCAGGGCTAACTGCTTAAGGGGGACACCTCCGTCAATAAAACGCTGCTCTGAGACCTTCCTAATATACTAAAGTTATTACTTTACTATATTGGAGAAAGCTTATAAGCGCTCGATATTGGCGTTGGAGAGAGGAGGAATTGCAGCGTGCTGGCAGCTAGTTTAGAACGCAATCAGGATTGCGTCCCTGGCTTCTCGCAGAATCCCTCAGTGTATTTGCCGCGGGCATGAGAAGCCTCAATTCAGCCATGCGCGAAGAAGGCGACGGGTGAGTGGATAGAAGCTCGGGAGGCCTCGGGCCACCATCTGCGCTCATATTCATCCACAGGTTGATGCTCTCTTCGGGGTTGAATCCAGCCTCTGCCATTAGAACAACACCGATGGCATCGGCTTCGCTCTCCTGAGTGCGGTTAAAAGGCAGGAAGATGCCGTAGCGCGAACCCACATCTAAAACCTGCAGCGTCGTATCGGAGGCGCCGAGAATCTGCGCGGCGGCCACGCCTACGCTTCGCAGGGCCGATTGGCTGGCGCGTTCATTGCTGTGATTGGCCAAAACATGCCCGACTTCGTGTGCCATCACCGCGGCTAATTGATGTTGGTTGACAGCAACGCTATATAGGCCGTTATAGACGCCAATTTTTCCGCCCGGCAAAGCGAAGGCATTCGCTTGCTCGTTGTCGAATACCGTGACCTCCCAGTCGAAGCGAGACTGATCTTCCGGATCTAGAGCCGTTACCACATAGTTGGCGACGCACTGGGCGTATTGAAGCTCTCGGGGATTGTTCGTTGCCGGTATCTCGGCCTGCATCTCGCGGTAGGCACTAATTCCCTGCCGCGCCATATCGGCATCGGAATAGAGCACCACCTGACGTCTGTCCAGTGGGGAGCTGGTGCAAGCAACAAGAGAAAATAGGAGTGTGCAGATTGCGCTAAGTCTTCTCATAACTCGTAAACAACTCTTAACCGATTGAGCATTCGACGATAGAGAAGTATAGCGCAGACCCAGTTCTATCTGTCTAGAAATTACACTGCTCCGCTTCAAGCTGTACACGAATTTCATTGCCCTGTTCATCGACAATTCTTTCAAAGCAATTGCCTTCGAGGTCGCGCAGAAGACGCCGGCCGCTGGCAACGGGCGTGGCACTGCGAGAGCTTGAATTGTCCACATAGATAATCTCACGGGTTCGCGTTACCGGGGGGTTTCTGTACACAACACTCTCGTGGTTTCGTGATGAATATCTTGGGTAGCTCAGCAGTGAGCCCAAGACTAAACCACCAACAAAACTACCTGAATCATAGCGTCTATTGCGGGGATAGTAGTTTCCGTAGGAGATAGTAAAACCACTCCTATAGCGTCTATCGTAGCTCCTGTCACGAGCGCCATAGTGATAGGAATTCACACGCCCATGCCTGCGGTAATTGTTACGGTAGCTGTTGCGGTAATTGTTATGGCCATAGCCATAATCACTGAAGCCACGACGATGACTACGACTGTCGGCTGACGCAACCTGACTGATAACCAGGGCGCCAATTACACAGAGGCTTAACAATAATTTCTTTAAAACCATAATATTCACCTACTTCTTAAAATGAATAACTTTCTAGCAGAATAAAATTCTTCAGCTTGAGCATACTCAAGTTGAATGAATAGAAGCTGAATGAGTCAGGTAGGTGCAGTCAGTTGTAGAGAAGGTCTTAGAGACAGTGCTGGAGAGAATGGAGCCGTTACTAAGCGGGCGCTGAAAGCTTCTCAAAGATCGTCTCATACAGGGCTTTGGTGGCAGGCCCAGCTGCCTGATTGTCTGCCAGCATCATGTGTACCTGAAGCAGGCGATCCATGCTTGGCGCCAGAGGGATTCTCTGCAGGCTGCCTTCGGCAAGTTCGTCTTCTATCCAATTCTGCGGAATAAAAGCGAAGACGAGGCCGGAGCGAAGTAGCTTGATGCTGGTAGAAAAATGGCTCACGGTCCAGCGTTGATCTGCCTGTAGCCACCCCGAGTCCTGTTCTCTAAAGGTGCCGGTATCTCTTAGCACTACTTGTCGTATGCTGCGCAGCTCCAGCTCAGACACATCCTCTCTGTTCTTGACCAGCGGATGACCAGGGGCCGCCACGGGAATCATCTTCACCTGCAATAAGGGTCTGCTCTGAAAACCCGGAGGCGTCTTTGTGCCGATGACCAGGTCGGCGGTCTTCTCGAGCAGCGCCTCGGTAGTGCCGGAGAGGCTGGTTTCCAGAACGCGTATCCGTGTATGGGGAAATTCCTGCGAGAACTCTTCGAATGCGCAGACTAAAGAGCCGACTTCTACCAGTACATCCACGGCTATAGCGACTTCCGATTCGAATCCCAAAGCGAGTGAGCTGGCTATGGCCTCGGCCTGACTAGCCTGATTCAAGAGCTGCTCTGCATGGCGGTAGAGAACTTGGCCGGCATCGGTCATTACCGCCTTGCGTCCATCTAGAATCAGAACCGGCTGAGGCAGCTGTTCGTTGAGCCTGGCAATCGCGTAGCTGATCGAAGACTGGCTCTTGTTCAGGGTCTGGGCCGCCATGGCATAGGAACCGCAATCCACGACGGTTTTAAAGGCAAGCCATTGTTCCAGCGAGACGCGAGGGTTCTTCATATATCAAATAATTCGATGTATTAAGCGTGAAAATTGCGACAATAGATCGAATAATATGCCCTAAGATAGCCTCAATCAAGCAATTAACGGTTCAAAGCCGGAGGCCAAACATGAAAAACGTACTACGCATTACCACAAGTATTTTAGGCGAGGGCAGCGTGAGCTCCCTATTGATGGATGAATTATTAGTGAAGCTCAGCGCTCAGGAGCAGTTCAAGATAACCGAAAGGAATTTCGCGCATCAGGCTATCCCTCACCTTGACGGGGAATGGTTGCAGGCGATATCTGCAGCGCCTAATGAGCGCGACCCGACGCAAACAGAGAAGTCAGCCTTCTCTGATCAATTAATCGCCGAACTGCAAGAAGCGGATATAATCCTGATAGCC
>ERZ807291.9516-NODE-9516-length-10498-cov-4.679019_pt1 | contig 10498 bp, 12 predicted proteins | sample MGYA00521257_ERZ807291 | MGnify/ENA primary metagenome ERZ807291 (study PRJEB31413, sample SAMN03169783) | marine metagenome | biome: Marine; feature: Water; material: Subsurface seawater | place: North Sea | collected 2011-04-28 | depth 1 m m ... | reverse complement strand
CAAAACGCAAGCTTCCGAATCTGGTGTGATCACCCGCAGGTTGTGGGGCAGCAGACCGAGCCAAGCCAAGCTTGGCCTCACATTTAGGAACATCAATGACACGAGCACAGCAGCAATTCTGAGCGCATACAACAGCGCGAAAGGTTCAGTCGATAGCCTGACACTGCCGGTTGAGATTTTTGCCGGTGCAAACGCTGGTTTGAAGAGCTGGCTGGATGCCAGCGCGACAGGGGCCGGACTGTTGTGGTGTTTCGCTGAAGGAACATCGCCGCAAGTGGAAAGCGTTGCACCTGGCCGCTCTACTGTGACCGTTGAATTAACCGCAGAGCTTAGAATGAGCTGAAAGGAGCGTAAAATGGCAGTCACCAGCACTACAGGCAACTTTGCGATCACCGGGCTCGACTCAACGGTTGTAGTCCGTGATGCAAGTATTGATATTTCACGCGATACGCTAGAAACCACAAACTTAGGTGAATCCAGCAGGTCTTATGTAGAGGGATTGCGTGGTGCAACAGGTAGCGCAACTTTGCTTTATGAAAATAGTTTGCTCGATGATGTCTACGCCAAAATAAATACTGATTCGCAAGGCAGCATCACCGCAACGCTGACGCTGACCACAGGCAAGACGATTTCAGGCAGTGTGTTGATCACAAGTGTTGGTTCAACCGTGACTGTAGGTGATGTTACGAGCACAAATGTTGCATTTAAGTTTACTGGTGACCTAACTATCTCCTCGACGTAATGGCTGTTCTTGGCACATTTGGCCGCATCGTAATTAAGCGTTCTGCCCCTCAGCCTGAGGTAATAAATTTTGGCGCAATAAATCAAACGCAAAAGCTTTATACATTGACTCAGACGGGATACAGAAACGGCGATCTCGTCGAGATTGCATCAACGACAAACTGGCCAAATACGTCATCATCAGACGTGGGATTGGTCCCAGCTTATGTGGCGAACATCCCTTTTAAATGGCGCGACAGGTTAGAGATGGTTGACTACACCGAGCCATATCCAACAGCACTGGGAGGCGCTCCATATAAAAATCAGCTTTATATCAGCGTCGATCAGCTCAACCGCATCGCGTTTTATCGAAACAGAAATTCAGCTTTGCGTAATGTCAAGGCAGACCGCGAAAGCCTTGATTCAATCCAGCCCAGTGACACACTTGAGTTTCGTCTTGTGAATGATTGGCGGATTGAATGTGGCCTTAAAAGTTGGAACCTAAGCCTTGACGCGCAAGAGCTGGATACCACTGGTCTCGGAGATAAATTCTTTGATGGCGTCAAGTCAACCATTAAGGGCGGCGGAACATTTGATTTCATAGTTGAACGTGAAACAACCGACCCAAAAAACAGCACCATTGTCAGCATCCCTAATTATCAAAATGCTGTTCTTTGGACAGGTTCAGCCGATGTGACGACGCTGGTTGACGCCAGTATCACAGATAATCCCAGCTCAACCGGGGATTACAACAACGCGAGCGTTACAGGAGTAGAGCCAGCGCCGAGGCAATATGCGCTGATGGCACGATCTGGCACAAGCAACTTAATGAGGCTTTTGCTTGAGACTCAAGATCAGGCGGAGGCCGATGCAGAATTTTGGATGATCTCTGAGGAAGCAGCGCGATCAGACAGCGCGAGCGTTGTGAAAGAGCCTGGCGATTTGTTTTACCGAACAAAAATCATCATTACATCAAATGCGATTAGCACAACTGCAGTTGACATCATCACGGGATCAGCTGCATTCGTGACCGTGCGTGAGGTTGAACTGCTCGAAGGGCTTTGAGACTTATGATGAAGGTATTAAACGGCAGCGGCTGGAGTAGGCATCGATGACCGACATAATCGTCCATAAGCATTCGATCACTGCGAGCGACGTACCAGCAGCCTCTGAGATTGACCTCGGTGAGCTGGCGATTCAAGCAGCTGATGGTCATATCTATCTAAAAAAGACCGATGGCACGATCAACCGCGTGACCATGCTGCCAGGCGGTGGTACGCAGCAAGTTTTGTATAAGACTGGCGCAGGCGATTACGCACTGGGCTGGGGGACGATCAGCTCAACATTGATAGGGGGCACGCTATGGAGCGAGGTTGTTGCGGAAGTGCAGCGTGTTTTTGAGCTGGTCGAAGGCACTGCATCTGTTTTACTGTCGGCACCGGCAACGCTTACCGCCGGTAGCACTGGCCCTCTCACCGTTAGTGTTGCTGATGCGTCCTATCTGACTGACGGCACCAACATCACGGGCGTGCTCGGTACGGTTTACGGAACACTGAGCCGCAGCGGCTCCACGTATTCATTTGTTTCAAATCAAAGTTATACAAGCGACGTTACTTTCGCTACTGGAACACGATTTGCGGCTGCATTTCTGAATAACAGCTTTAATCCCCTCAACATAGGCAATGCCGAGGTGACGGATGACAATACCTACGAGGAAGGCAGCGGATACGTTTATGCAATCGTAGATTCCAACAACCGCCTTGTCGCGGGTATTAAGAGCGACGGAACTTTTAATCTGTTAAGCGGGGAGTTAAAGCTAAACCAAGCATTGATCGAAAACGACGAAAGTTATAGCCAGGACTCAGGATATGTGTACGCTTTCGCGGACAAAAACGGAAAGATAGCTTTTGGGATTGCGCCTGACGGTTCCGTGAAAGGGCTGTCCCTAAAAGACAACTTACTAAAGCTAAATAAAGGGGAGACTGGTTCAGGAGTTACCGCAGGCGAATCAGGTGTTGAAATCGACAGAGGATCGCTGCCTAATGTCAAATTTGTATGGGTCGAAACATCGCAAAACTTGGAGGCAAGCGACCCGATAAAAACACCCAAGCTGCTTTTAGGGGCTGCTTCGAGCGAAGACGTCCCGGTCTTTTCATCGTCTGGATACGCCTTGGCTGTGACCGATTCGCTCGGCAAACTTGCAATTGGCCTAAAGCAAGACGGTACTTTTGCCGTTCCAAAAATTGAAGTTGACGGCAACGACTTGTCGGCCAGCGGTGGGGATAGCGAGTTCAATACTGACATCACCCAAGGCGATTTCTTAATTCGTGCTATTTCGCCGACAGGCAATGACTTAGATGATGGTTCGATAAATAAGCCATGGGCTACTCTGTCAAAACTGAAAACCTGGGTGAGCGGACTCCCGAATCCTAGTAAAATTAAACTACTTATCAAAAGTGGTAGCTATTCTGAAAGCACAGCCAATCCGCTATATTTTCAGACAAGTGGCCTCTATTCAGAAGTTTATTTTGAAGAAGGAGTTTCGATTACTCTTAACCAGTCAGGGGGAACATCGCTTGGCAATGGAGTAGGAGCTGATCGCGGCGTGCATTATTTTTACCTGAATGCCGCAACGATTACGCTAAACGCGGCAGATACTTTCCCCACAATTAGCGACAACGGATTAGGCGTACATGGCGGTCGTATTTATGTTTACGGGGCAAACAAACAAGGGGGTAAATCTGTTTTCGTTGGGTTCATGGATGGGACGAGCAATCACAATGACGGGTACTTTGAAGCCAATGATTGCGTGTTCAGGCAATGCCCAAAAGGCGCCTTTACTCATGTAAACACATCAACAAGCATTCACCATAGATGTGAATTCGAGGGCTTGGTTGGCTCTGTTTATGGGGTTGGCGACATCCAGCAGTCAGCGAGCGCAGAGTTTGTCGAATGCAAAATACTGCCAGATCCTGCCGCTACGGCCCCGCAGACTGCTGGGGTTTTGAACTCAAAGCTTGAGCGATGTCAGATTGGTACGCTGACTCAATCAGTGGCGCTGGAAGCCGTAAATTCTACGGTCACAAACTCTTATCTGAACCTCGTTCAAAATAGAGAGCATGGAAACACGACTTACAGACGGTGTTATGGCTTTTATACCAACGAAAATCAGAGCGGTAACGCTAACGAGAGCCGCTTTCTTAGCTGTGTTTTTGTTGGGCCTGGCAGTTTTGCGTCGTCTAGCCGATGGTTTATTAGCGGCGTGAGTTTTGGCAAGTTCTACATTTTTAATAGCATCATCACAGGATACGGCCAAGCGATTGACGTAGGAGGCAATGCGACTAGGATCGCTGCAGTAAATAATTGGGTCATGGATGGGTTGTGTCTGTTCAACAACACCACAAACTTTGACTCCGGCATCAACAACCCGGCGATCCTTGTTTCGTCTGACCCTTTATTAGGGGCAGCAAATACGTTAATTCAAGGGGATTACGAAATTGGGATGGGATCGCCTTGCCGTTACACTGGGCTTAATAGCAATTCAATCGGCCTCCCCGACGAGACACCATGACATTGATCGTAAAGCTCGGATCGACCTTCACAGACACCAGTCTCCCGTTTTTACAAAAGGATAGTGCATTGCCGGGTGCTGGAGGCGTGATGCTAGTTGATTTTAAGAGCGTTGGATCTTATGCCGCGCAATCTGCGGTGTTTAGCAGTGGGCAGCGATTTCAGACTTTGGTTTCAACAAACACAGTAGCTCAAAGCTACGCAGAAGCTGACTCAGCAGGCACGTTTAACGCGACAACAGGTGCTTTAACAGGAGAACTGGACCTATCTCCGGTCGTAAGCGATCCTTTTGTAATTGACGATGTTTCTCATAACTATTGTTTTTCTTGGTGGTTCAATTTACCTACATCGACGGCGAACAACTTGAAGCTTGCGGAATCGCCTGCAGGAAGCAGTAGATCGTTTCAAATGCTATCAATCAATTCAGGGTCTGGATTGACAGGACTTAACTTTAATCACTGGGGGGCAAGTTCAAACGCAAAAACTACAAACTTCCCATACGTGGGCGGGAGCGTATTCCGCATGGGTTACGCTTGGCAGTGGGGTGGATCGAATTGGCAATCGAAATCGGTTGCAAACAATGGCACACCATCCGCATGGGGCGACATCTCCGGCCTGACGGACAGTGCTGTTGGCCTTTACAATACCGACGCCACCCATCCATTCCTGATCAATTTTGGCAGTGCTACGGCAGGGGGTTCCGTTTATCGCTTGCTAATTGAAGATCTGACCGAAAGTGGGCGCACACCTGAACAGGTCTGGGATGCTGACTGGGCACGCGGCAACGGTCGTTTCAGCTAAATGGATCCGCGTACGCTTCAAAACTGGAGGGTCGTAGAGAAGGCTTTGCGAGAAGCAGGCAAAACCGATTGCATGTTTTACCGGCGTGCAGTCGCGATTGTTGCTGGCAGGCCGGACCCTCTAAAATGACAAAGCCAGGAGCGCTTTAAGCCGTGATTGATATTATTGCTCCGCTGGCTGCAGCGTCACTTGCGATTTTCGGGGATCGGGCTCTAAGCCGTCAAAATCGAGAGCAAAACAGCACTCAACGATCTCGTGATGAGCTACGCGAGACGATGATCGCGCTGGCCAAACTCACGGGGGCAGTTGAGCAGATCGGGAGCGCCCTGCAGGCGCTTCATCTTGATATGAAAGCCGATCGGACAGCGATTTATAAATTATTGAGCGAACAGGGAAACCGGATTACGGCTTTAGAAGCCGGGAAGGATTAGAATTCACTTCAACTGATGGAGTGCGATGAGCATTGAAGAAATCTTGGCATCACCGATCACTTGGATTGTGATTGCTGCTGCGTCTGAGGTGATCGCGCTATCTCCGATGAGGGACAACAGCGTAATCCAGGTTATTTTTCATGCGCTCCGAGCGTTGAAGGGAAAAAAGAGCTGATAACGCCTGACGGGCGGTGGTTGCTCAGATTTTCGACGCGATCACCGCTGGCATAGGCCACAGCCGCCAGTCATGCCACCGCCCAAAACTGACGATCTGCACATCAAACCACCCTGGCATGACGAACAGTAAGCCGATCAGCCTCGAGCAGCTATTCCGCTATTACAAAGGCTCGCCACATCAAGCCGCAGCGATTCAGCTTCTGGAGGCTGATATTAGAGAAAATGGTTATGACGCAGCGATGCGACGTGACCGTGAATGGTTTGCGACTTGGAGCCAATCAGGGAAGCAGCGCGACTATCAAGCGGCAATCGCACTGATCCAGCAGTTTGAAGGGTTTCACCCTGACGCATATCTATGCCCCGCTGGGGTGTGGTCACTGGGCTGGGGGAATACAACAAAGTCTGACGGTTCCCCGGTAGTTCCTGGCGACCGGATCAGCCAAGAGGACGGCGATGCGCTGCTGCAAAAAACGATTGATGGGATTGTTAGGGTATTGGCCGGGTCGATTCCGTACTGGTCCGCCATGAAGGAAAATCAGCAATCGGTGTTGATCAGTTTCGCGTACAACCTAGGGAGCTATTTTTACGGCCAAGACGGCTTTGAGACAATTAGCCGCTGCTTGCGCGAGCGGACCTACCAGAGCGTGCCGAATGCGCTGCTGCTCTACTGCAATCCGGGCAGTTCATTCGAGGCGGGTCTTACTCGCAGACGCAAAGCTGAGGGCATACTATGGGCTGGGGAACAGGCTGCAGCGCCAGAGCCTGCAAAGATCCGGCCAGAGTCGCCATTTAGCACCCGGCTAACGCCACACATCACGCTAGGTGAATTTGCGCTCGGTCAAGAGGCACGCAGGTTTGAGCATCAATACCAAGTGGATATGGCTGCTGAACTGGCGGCATTCCTTGAGCGTGTTCGCGTCAAATTTGGCGGCAAGCCGATCATCATTACGTCTGGCTATAGACCACCGACAATTAACCGCGAGGTTGGCGGTGCATCGCAGAGTGAGCACTTATACGATCGAAAAGGCGTAGGCGCCGTGGATTTCTACGTGAAAGGGGCTGACATCTGGGCGGTTCAGGCATATTGCGAGGAACATTGGCCTCATAGTGTTGGCCGTGCAGCATCGCGAGGGTTCATCCATTTAGGGCGCAGAAAAGGGGGTTTGCGGGTCCGCTGGGATTACTGAGTGTTCATCGATGGCGCCGAGCTGGTTCCAAAAAAATCAGCTCAAGCCCGGTTTCGGCGCAGCATCCTCGAGGCGTTCGATCACAGGTGTGCCTATTGCGGCGATGAGCTAGTAGCAGGCAACACGACGTTAGACCATGTGAAGCCTAAGGCGGCGGGAGGCCAGACAATCCCTGGAAATCTTGTGGCGTGCTGCGCACGATGCAACGGCAAGAAGGGATCCCAACCGTGGCGTGAGTGGTTCAGAGCTCAGCCGTTTTGGTCGGCAGAACGTGAGGCTAGGATTGAACGCTGGATCATTTGAGCATTTCGCTGTAAGCGTCCATTGCCTGCTGATAGTAGATTTCAGCTTGCCACTGTTGCCGGTGCTCGCGGGTGATCCCCGCAAACGTCACCCGCCAGGTCGTGCCAGTAGCGGTTTGAACCTGTTGCATAATCGGGGGGGTGTTTCCTACCATAATTGAAAATACAACGAGGGGGCCTTATGGCGTTTGCTCAGTGGTTGGTGCCATCAATGAGCTTAGAGAAACAGATCGCGGTAGAGCGTCATGCACGAGCCGTCTTAACCCAAGGCACGGAAAAAGAAATCAGAGAACTATGCAGCCAACTGGTGAGAACCTTGGCCGAGAAAGAGCAAGCGATAAGTCAAGCCGTTGGACACATCCTAGAGCTAGAAATAAAACTAGAAGATTTCAATATCTAATGTTCATTTGCTTTTTGATCTTTAGCAATGCCCTGTCTCTTTTTAGCCTGACAGCTTCTCTGCAACTATTTTTCTCTCTTGCGATCTGACTGAGCGTTTTTTCTTCATTGCCACCGAGGCCGAAATAATCACGAAGAATAAATTTGCTTTCATCGTCAAGTTCTGACATAGCAAACAGCGCTTTCTCGACCTGCTCTTGAACTTCAATCTCAGACTCTAAAAAATTGCCGGCTCTAGGATTCAATTCTGAAAACGCATCAATAATTGAAACGTTTTGATCTCCCTCAAAAAGCGGATCGTCTGACGACTTATGATGATATGACTGCGCCATTAACTGAAAATCACCCGGTTGTAATCCTGTTAGCTCGGTGATTTGCTCAGTAGAAGGTGAATGCCCGTGCTCGAAATGAAAATCTTTTAAGATTTTTTGCGCTTTTATGAATCGATTGAGCATTGAATCAGGAACGCGAATCATCCTATCGGTCCCATATATTGCACGGCTAATTGCTTGCCGAATCCACCAATAAGAATAGGTGCTGAATTTATAGCCTCGTTCAGGGTCAAATAATTCAGCCGCTCTGCCTAACCCAATTGAGCCTTCTTGCAGTAAATCAGAAAAAGTCAAGGTTTTCGGGTTTGCCTTAAGTAGCATCTTTCTGGCAACACTTGCCACTAATTTCATGTTGCTTTTTATTAGCTTTTCTTTTGCCCTAAGGCCAGCTTTAATCTGTCGTTTTTGGATGTCATCTAGTTGATCTTCAGGCAAATCCTTTAGTTCAACGTATTTCTTGATCTGCCTGCCTAGCTGAATCTCCTGGCTTGCTGTCAGCAAGGGGAACCGGGCGATTTCGTTGAGATAGCGGGAGTCTTCATTCATGGCAAAAAAAAGGGCCGAAGCCCTATTGGCTAATCAGAATGGAACGCCATCAAAGTCAGAGGAGGCAGACGTTGACCTTTCCTCTCGAGCAGGGAGAGTGAAATCATTCACATTCATTTCAAGGCTGCTGCCGAGTGATCCGTCTTTCTTTTCGTAGGTACGAAGTTTGCCCGATCCGGTGATGGTCACTTTGCTGCCTTTCTCGAAATACGTCATCACAGTGTCTGCGCGTTTGCCCCATACAGAGCAGTTGACCCATGTGGTCTCATCTTTGCCGGTGCGGACGCCAACAGAGAATGAAGCGACTTGAGACTGATCCGTTGTTTTAAGTTCAGGATCGCGGCCAAGATTGCCAGAAATGGTGAGAACAAGCATGATTAACGGTTGTGGAAGAATTTAGAGATGATTGCGACAAGAGCTTGATTTGCGTCCATGCTTTGGTCTTGCATGTAATGCTGAAGTTTTAGAGCAAGTTCTTGCGTTAGGCGAACATGAAAAAGACAGTTTTTGCGCAATTTATCATGCTCTTGTTGTTTTAGCTTATCTGATGGCATGGTCAAGCTGTCGTACGGCAGTGTTGACCTGTGCAAAATCTCGTAAGTGTTTTGTAGCCAAAAGAGCTTTTGCTTCGGTTCTAAAAACCTGGGCCTGCGAGCTTTCTTCTGTCCACATGCTGTCACCGTCTGCGATTGGCGAGGCGTGGTCAATGAGCCAGCCTTCTTCAGGGTTCCACACCCCGAATAGTGGGAACTTCGGTAAGGATTTGGATTGCTGCCCGAGCGAGGAGGGCGTTTGAGTCGTTGCCATGAGAATCGATTTCGCGGAGATGTTTTAGGGCTTGAGCTAGGTGCTGATTAGTGCTGAGAGAGTTGGTCGCGGAGGAAGACAGCATGTTTTTCAGTGGTGATTTCGGTTGCGACTTTGGCATCAGGTGCGAGGCCAAACGTTTCGCGGAATTTAGCCAGAAGGCTGTTTAGCGCTGGTTTGTCGAGATCCTGCATACAGGCAAGGAGCAATGTCCGATCGTCGTGGCTGAGTGGCGCGTCGCCAGGGGTTATGGCTGGAGGTTGCGGCGCTGGGGTTGGTTGCTTGCCGCTTTTGGCTGCCGGCTTGGCTACCGGGGCCGGGGGGGCAGGCTGGGTCTCTTGCGCGTCCGCAACTTCGGCCTTTGCCCAGAGCTCAAAACCGAGCCCAAAGGTAAACGCAGCGCAAGCGCATAGTGCACGGCGGTGAGTGTCGGTCAAGACACGGCAGGAAACTTTTTCAATCGGAATTGGGTTGTTCCGATTGTCCATGCAGGGAAAGGGAAAATCAGCTGTGGCAAAGCCATCGTCAAAACCGAAATAGCCGATCACATAACCTGTTCCATCTGGTGCTGTCCAGACTGTGCCGGCGCCGTCTGGTGTGCTGCGCAAATGGAACTGCCAGCCGTTGGCATTGACGTGGAGGTAATGCGCGATCCTGGCCCAGGAGACGTAATCAGCTGAATACGAGCCGGAGCCTTTCTTGAAAACGTCAGATTTCTGAATGATGCCAGACAGATCGGGGAGCCCGCTGTATTCCGAGGTTTTTTCGTTTTTTTCAGCCATAGGGAGGTGTGGGTTCGTTTAGATGGTATACCAGGGGGCAAGATTAGACAAGCGGTTCAAGAGAAATGATCACAAGATCCTGCGAGTCATAACATTTTGCTAAGTGCATTTCGACAACCTGACGATCATCATTGAACAGCACCGTAGAAAGTGCGTCATTGACCGCTCGCGCAAGCTTCTCAATATCGCCTAGACCGTGGCTAGTGGCCTCTTCTGGAGCGCTTTTTGATAAGGCAACTCCATCTCCCTTGAAATGACTTTTAGGCCGTTCAAAATGGAAGCGCATACCAACACGCATAGGAGCAGCCATGGGCCAGTCAGGTGGCAGCTCTACAGATTGAGCCGCTTTACGAACATCAGCCCTGAACGGTTTCACCCGTTTAGATGATTCGATCATGACACCGTTGCCGATGTGGCGCTTTGAGCCTTGGGGAGAAGCTCGAG
>ERZ807291.9515-NODE-9515-length-10499-cov-3.939678_pt1 | contig 10499 bp, 4 predicted proteins | sample MGYA00521257_ERZ807291 | MGnify/ENA primary metagenome ERZ807291 (study PRJEB31413, sample SAMN03169783) | marine metagenome | biome: Marine; feature: Water; material: Subsurface seawater | place: North Sea | collected 2011-04-28 | depth 1 m m ... | reverse complement strand
TGTATTAAAGAGGAGGGTGCTCCAGCAGCTCCACTTTCTTCGACGAAATCCCGCTTACGTTTTTCCACGTTTTCTTTCCGCGCATGGCTGGCATCATTGGCTTTACCAGGTGAACTTGCTGACGCGATGTACTGCCTGCTCAAAACAACCTCTCCATCGTTGGCATTATTTCCCCTGTAAGCTCTCATCAACGAATTTACTTCACCAGTCGCCCATGCCGTTGTATATGGACCAGAATACAAACCGACGGTCTGTCCTTCAGTGCTGCTTTGACCGCCCTGTCTAGAACTGCTAGTGGCTTCGCTGCTCCCACAACCGTCGTTTTCACGACGTTTTGATTTTAATTTTTTAACTTGAACCATCACTTCCTTGCCTGCACTCATGTCCTGTCGCTTTGGGTTTGCTCGGATCTTTCGAGAATCTACCGCGCCACCAACAAGGCTCACAAGGAGACGATTCATGAAGCTCAACTCATCTTCAGGAGGATTCCTTGAATTGGTGCTGTCACCAATGCTGTTATCTCTTTGTGCCTGGCTTCGATGTTGTCGTTCAGCTCTGAGTCTTAAAGATTTTCTCTCCATATTCTCCCGGCGTTTAATCAAGCTCGAAACAATCGCATCTAAAGACCCCGCCCGAACAACTCCCGCCTCCTTTGCCTGCGACGGAATAGAGACCTTTTTCGCCCTGGCAAGTACTGGGTGGCTCGCTACTTGCAGGCTTGTTTGCCGAAGTTTGGGGTTCGGCTCTAAAATTCTGGTCAACAAGTCTATTTCGTCTTTACTTAAATGATCGGGCCAATTGTGTGCCCCGTCTACATATTTCACGTACAATGGGCAAGACAAAGAAGCTCGTTTGAACGGAGGATGCCCGCATAACATGCAGTAAATTACAATACCGACGCTCCATATATCAGCCGAAAAAGGGTTATACTCAGTGTCTTTCCATATTTCGGGAGCAGCGTATAGAGCTGTTCCACATTTAAATTGTGCCATATTCCAAACTTTAGTTTCTTTTTGGTGTGCTAGTAAAAACGCTAGACCAAAATCTGCAATTTTCAATGAGTCGTTTTCCCCTAAAAGAAGATTCTCCGGTTTGATATCCCGGTGCGCAATGCCTCGGCTGTGGCAGTATTTGATAGCGTCCACTAGTTGTGACGCATATCGATAGGCTTGCGGCCGTGAAAGCCGTCCCGTTTCGCTAGCGACTATTTTATTGAAAAGTTCGCCACCCCGGCAAAGTTCTAAATAAACAAAAATTGTTTTGCCATCTCGACTACTCTGACAGTTATAGAGTTTCAATACATGCTCGTGCTCCAGCGCGCTGAACGCGTCAACTTCGACTTGAGTATTTCGCAGGTTCTCGGTTACTTTTAAAGCAATCAGTAGGTTTGTTTGGCGGTGCCTTGCTAAATACACGGTTCCGTGGGCCCCCCGACCGAGCGGATATTCTATGTAATACTGTCCCGTAGGATCCATCGGTGGAATTACGTGGACATCACGAGGATCAGAGGAGGCAGTCAACATCAAAGTAGCCTCTTCATGAGTTCTCCGTACTCGTTCGGAAGGGTCTGCCATCCTCAACTGTTCACCACACCCCGCCGTTCGTTTCGTGCGAATGCTGGTCTCGCAGCAACGATGTGTCAACGGTTGTGTGTTCCTTTCTAAAACCCGGGGATGGTAGTCCGTGCTGAAACGTAGAGTAGGAGAGCGCGCCGGGGAAGGAGACTCTACGTTTTACGTGACGATTCAACAGAGGCAAATTGTATTCCAAAAAACACGAATCTGTGTATTCTGTCGTCTACGCATCATAATAATAAAGACGGCCTGCCCTTTTTGACCACACCGATATTTTGTTGTAGTTCCCTTAAATGTCAATAAATGTATTAATGGTATAAATACTAGAATACTGATACAATAACATAAACACAGCCTAACTAGAGCATCCATTTTTTGTACTTGCATCACGGATGACTGATTTGGAAAATAATTTAAGGGAACTACAACAAATTAGGTATAAGGGCAGGAGGTAGTAATACAGTATCTAACAATAGTAGACTAGACAAATTTTAGTATTTTAGTCGCCTAATAATTAATAATATCGAGCGAGGGATTGGTAGTGCGTGTTGCAACTCTTCGTGTGTGTTCAAAAAAATGTAGCAAAATGAATCTAAACATTTATTTATTTTAAACCAAACCATCCATTCTCCCAGGTCACTGTTCAGAGGTGGACAGAGATTGACAGAGAGAGAAGAGAGGTCTAACAAAATATTTTTAAAAAATGTGGTTGCACTCATTTGTTTCTTACTTACTTCTTACACTAGCGGTGTGTGGATAGTGTGGGTTCCCCAAAACTGAGTCGTCTACTTCATGTTGTGGTTGTGAGTCCCCCTATCTATCTTCTTAATTACTGTACCGGCCAAACAACAACAAAAAATGATCGATCTCGTGATAGGGGTCGTCGAAGCTAAGCAAAAAAATCAATCACAAAAAACGAATAACATTGGGACAGTATAGTTCAAATGTCAATCCTCTATTATTCCTATGTTAAAATGGCAAATGAACAGCCACCACCGAATTTTTCTAACCCTGACAATAACACTGATTAGCTGACACACACACCAATCAATTATTTCTTTGCTGTGTATATATTAAGAGATGGCATATTATGTATTGTGTGCAAGGTGGGCAGAGCATGGTTAATTTGCCTGTGAAGGAGAAAACTCTGAAGACGCGGTTGTCTCTGTTGAAGCGTAAGATACTATAATGTTATAGTACAATGAGAATCTCTCGCAATAGGATGAAGGATCTGCGAGCTCGTCACGTCCACTGCTCGCCTTCACGGAGAGGGATCGAACCATGAGGTCCGGCGGCGATGAACGTGCACGACGGAAGCACTGACACATCGACAGCCAAGTGACTCATCAATTTATTCTGTGACAACTTTTTACCATGAGAACAATTTTAGCTACACGGTTTGTGGAAATCCCAGAAGGTGTGACCGCCGAGTGCAAATCGCGCGAGGTGACCATCACAGGACCCCGCGGGAGTTTAACCAGGAGCTTCAAGCATCGCCAGCTGGACATCGTCAAAGTGAGCAACAAACGCATCCGTGTTGATTTGTGGAGTGGTCAAAAGAAAGAATTGGCATGCGTGCGAACGGTAACTTCCCACATTGAAAACATGGTTACCGGTGTGACTAAAGGTTACATTTACAAAATGCGTTGCGTGTATTCTCACTTTCCCATCAACGTCACCATCGTCGAGCAAGAGGGTAAGTCTCCTAAGATTGAAATCCGCAACTACTTGGGAGAAAAAAGAAACCGCATCGTCCAAGCCGGCGAAGGTGTCACAGTAACGAAATCCGGCGACGTGAAAGACCAAATAGAGGTCTCTGGAAATGATATTGAAGCAGTCAGTTTGACCTGCTCCAATGTGTTTGCACAAACCCGTGCCCGCAACAAGGATATTCGCAAGTTTCTTGATGGCATCTACGTCAGTGAGAAGGGGACGATTGTCCAAGATGAGTAAGTTGTGTACACGCTTATTTACCAATTGTCGTGAGTGCAATAAATAATGTGTAACATAGTAGTAATCTCTCTTTACTTCGTAAATATTTTGATCTTCTTCCCACCGAAACTCCCTCTCTCCATCGGTCATGAACCGCGGTTTGCACATTGCCGTGCTCTAACCATTCAACCAACAAACGTTGCCTCAATTTGGTGCGAAAGTATGAAATAAAATGAAGTAACCCTATCAAGAATTGTTCGCTTGATGTATGTATGTATGTAACTTACGAGAACTCGAACAGGACGTAGCTGGTGTTGTTCTTCTCGTCGGAGATAAACTCTTAGGTACTTGGTACTCGTAATAACACGACGGCAATTGTTTCAGCAAATGAAAAATAACAAGTCATTGAATGTTAATCAAGACACATAATCCGATCTTCTGCTCATCCCTTCATCACTATTTGTTCTGACGTCTGTAACCCCCACATCGTTTGCGGCAGGCATCGATGGGTCGTCGTCACATTCACCTACATTTTTTACGGTCGTGGTGCCAATATCCATGGTGTTTTCTTGTATGTAACGAATGGCCGACTCGAATGTGGCAAGGTAAAATCCATACTTATCATTAAGTGTTTCCCTCGGAGCAAATGTCTTCATATAAGATATATTTGCCAAAAGCAATCCAGGTGCCGCCTGCAAAACTACATAAATGTACATTGGTAATAATTCGTCCGTAGCCAAGGATCCACGTCTGCTTTTAATTCTCCTGTGCCCTGTCTCTTCCGTTTGTGCCTTGGCATCTACTTTCTCTTGAAATGCATTGAAGCTAGCAGCTATTAAAGTTCCAACTTGAACTATGACGTCTAATTTGGCGAGGGGCGAACGCTCATTATTGATAGATCTAAGCTCATTAACTGCAGTCTTTTCTAGATCGAGACCAACGCATTTATCACAGTCCACTTCGCTGGATCCATGGGTGCGCATGATGTGCACTTTGATTTGCAGTTGGTTTTCTGCTTCCATTTCTACATTACATATGGCACTAAAAACGTTCGGGTATAACTCTTCGTGAATCGTTGTGTGAAAGGCATTGGCAAGCAATTCAAACAAAGGGTTTTGTTTCAAAGCACATGAGAAATTAGCATTTCGCTTGATGGATTGTTCTACTAGGATATGGCACTCCTCGTTGACTACTTCAATGAGGTGGTTAAAGGCATCCATCGAAACACTCCTCTCGACACAAAAAGGTTTATCATCAACGAGTCCAACGCCAGTGCCATCCTTTGGTCGTTCGTTTCTTACCACAAGCATGCACTTTCCAGATGATATTTGCTCGTTTATACCGGCTGCAAAAGCCAAAGCACTTTCTATGACAAATTTGTTTTCCCGAGAACGTTTGAGCATCAGTACCCAATCTTTTGCCAAACGATCTGGAGAAAACAGCTCTTTGTTGTCGTACGGGCTAAGAACTACCTCCCCAGGTCCAATGATCGGTCTGTTGATACAGTACACTTTGAAACTGCTGTTGCCAACAAAAAATTCTTCTTCAAATAGAATATAAACTGTCCGTTCTTCTAGGAACGCCCCGCCCGCGTCACTGACTTTGTCGCATGCCTTCAAACTTTTCTCTTCTTGATTGAACTTGACCGACTTTCCGTTCAACGTTAAAAAAAAACCAGGGTAATATTGATTCAAGGGTTGCAGAATGTGGCTAAAAATTATCGACTTTGTGGTGAATTTAGCAGCTTGTATAGATGTTGATTGAGGAATTAATAATGTCCATGACCGACTGATAGCCTCGTTTTCTAAATCCGGAAATAAATGTCTCATTGCAGCGAAGAATTTATTTTGTTGAAAATCCTCCATTTTCCAACCACGGGAAAAAAGAACCAATCCGAAATAGAAGCCCAGCGCCCGGCCTCTATTTCGTGGTGTAGCGTATATTAGCAGGACGTGGCCATCTGATTCTTGCGATTGACATCTTGCATTTTTGAGGCATCCTGCTCAAGCTTCAATTCAGCAATGTGGTCGAGTCATGAACAAATAAACGTTCGCGCGGTGCTCATTTCCGTCAGTCAACCCTTGGTCCACTTGTTCGATAGCTCAAGAGCAATTTTCGTATACTCGTGTTACGTTAATAGCAACAAAAAAGAAAACAATTTTGTTGACAAAAATTTGAACGCCTGCCTCGTACACACAGTACAGACGTACTGTACGTGAGTTTAAGAAATCCACCTCCTTCTGTGGACGATGATACGATGATAGCCTATGTACAAAAATCAAACTTTCCTATCACCCAACAGCCTATCATTTAGTATAGTTAATACTGGAAGAGCGAAATATTTTCGTAGTGTAATACGGATACAAGTAATATTTATTGATATGACCCTGTTCACAAAAAGAAGGAAGGAAACTTGCCTGAAGAAAGTTGGGGGGGAGAATGAAAGTTGAGGTAGCTACTTGCTATGTGTATTGTTTGGGAAAATTACATGCATGATACTATGGCAGTCGTTGCACGAGCAGTGGGAAAGGCGGCTCTCAGAACGAAGACACACCACGGACACTCCCGTGCGTTGGCTGTGTATTGTTTTCCGAAGCGCCACTAACGCTGACGAGTTGAAAGTTTACTTGACAGAAGTGCGCATTCTATTGGAATTTGTTACTCTTCTGTGACTTCACATCCCCACGACAAGGTGCTACGTGTGAGTCTGTTAAGAAAATGAGAGTGGGAACTATCGTTGTCTACGCGGCATGCGCCGTTGCCGCGGTTAGTGGGTCTGCTTTACGTGCTCCCCAAGCAGGACGTGAAAATCCAGAGTTTGCGAAGCCTATTTCGGAAAACCAAGTGACCAATGAACTTGAAAATGAGGTTGCGAAAGCCACTTCCGTCTTGAACGATGGCCAAGAAATGGACCACAACCAGGCAAAAAATATTTACAACGGTGTCATTTCGGGTTGGGGAAAACCGAACATGGTCCCGACCGGGTATTTCCATAACGCTGCTGGTGAGAAAGTGTTGGTCAACAACAAACTCACTGCCAACTCCAGTGATATTCCCACGTACAAGCCGTTCATGATCCCTATCGACGGTTTCAAGAAGCGTGCACAAGGCCTCCCAAAGCCATCTGGGCTTTACAAACCTAAAAAAATGGTGGAACACGGAAAGCTACGTGAAATGAAAGCGGAGGAAGCCGCCAGTGAAAACACGGACGAAGAAGACGAAGCCGCGTTGCGTGAAAAGGCGGCCAAGGTTCGCAGTGAACAGCAAGGTCCTGCGTGTGGAGACATGGAAAAGTACTTGGAACTCGCTCGCTCTGTTCGCAAAGAAGAAGAACTTGCCGGCGATGGCAAAACCCGCAAAGGACTTGTTAACCTCGTGAAAATGGTTTGCCCTGTTTTGAAATCTGAATACGGATTCATCTTTCGTTGCACAAGTTGCGATCGCATGACGAAACGTTTGGAATTGTTCTACGGTGACTACGACCAAAAGGCATTTCCTGGAAAGAAGCACCCATCGCGGTGCGACAAATCGAAATGGCCGCTGAAAAATTTCGTTTTAGAGGCCGCACTTAGTTCCCCAAACGTTTTCTTTGGTGTAGATTTCTGCGAGGCTTCCGAAAAAGAAGAGCAAACTATCACTACGAACACCACTGCCTTGGAATAAATTCCTGGTGGTACCATGATGAATGTTACGAGCCAATCTGTAGATTTAATGGTATATCAAAGCGCCTTGCTTTTGCTGGAAAGGTGCCTGCCTCTTCTGAACAGTCGTAGGTCATAAAAGCCAAAAAGTATTATATCCATAGGTGATAATATCATTCTATAATTATTTCTCTTTTTATTTGTACTCATTTTTTAGTGTGTACACATTTTCATAGATCAGTATTGTAGTAGTATGTCACTGTATTCATGTCTAAATGTTTCCACTCGTCGTCCAAGTCTATATATTTAGAAACGTGGTCTTGCGTACTGATAATAACACTTGTGCAATAGTGATACAACAACTATTTGTCGATGACATCCAAAGATGCCAGAAGTGCTCCGAGAAGAGGGCAAGTGATGAATTCAAAACTGCCACATGCCACCGGTAGTACACGACTTGTCGCGGTACCCCATAATCGCACATGGCGAAAGCGTTGACAAGTTCATCAATTGCTCGTCAGCTCCCTACTAAAACCAGGCCTTGACCGACCCCATCCCCAAGTTGTAACATCCTTGCTTAACGCTAGGTCGACTATATGCTTCTGTTCCTTCAAGTGTACGGCGCCGTACCCTTCTGCCGTGGATGCCATTGTTCTCCGGCCAACATAGCCGGGGGTCCTTCTCTCGCCATTTATGACTCTCGATGCAGTCATCAAACGGTCCTGCACAAAGCTCCAGCAGCCCATATTTTTAGGTTCCTCCTGGGTCCATACGATTTCTGCATTCTGATATGTGTGCATTACTTCTGCCACGAGATCAAATGGAAAGGGGGACAACTGCTCGATGGTAACAAGTGCAACGTCCTTAATGTCACCTTTTCGACGAGCCTCCAATAGCTCGAAATAAATTTGTCCAGTGCAGAAAATAACACGGCGGACATTCGTCGGGTCAGTCAATTCATCGGGAAATCGTTCTTGGAAGACACGTTCGAACTTCGTCCCTTCTGCCATTTCATCAAAGGAGGACACGCATTGTTTGTGGCGCAGTAACCCTTTCGGAGCTACAACAATGAGAGGTTTGCGGAAATCACGTTTTTGTTGGCGGCGCAAAACATGAAAATAATTGGCCGGCGTTGTACAGTTAACAATTTGCCAATTGTGGTGCTGGACTTGAAACGTGGTGTTTTCATTCATATCGGGGACTTCGTCTGGATCTTCGTCGACGCATTGCAGGAACCGTTCCGGCCGACAACTACTATGTTCGGGACCTTGACCTTGATGTCCATGAGGGAGCAGCAAAACCAAACCATTTTGCCGGCCCCATTTTGCCTCGCCAGAAGATATAAACTGGTCGATCATAATCTGGGCACCGTTCACGAAGTCTCCAAATTGAGCTTCCCAAATAACCAGAGAATGTGGGCTCTCTTGCGCATAGCCGAGTTCAAAGCCCATGACACCATATTCGGACAGCGGTGAGTTGGCCACCACCATACGCGCCTGATCCTCGCGGATGTTATTCAGTGGTGTATATAGCGCGTTTGACTTTTGGTCGTGCCAGACTGCATGGCGGTGGCTGAATGTACCGCGCTGCACATCCTGGCCACTAATACGAACGTGCGTGCCTTCGACGAGTAGGGATCCAAATGCTAACGCTTCAGCAGTCCCCCAATCAATATTGCTCTTTTCTTCCAATGTAACCGCCTTTGCTTTAATAATGTTATTTAAGCGACGGTGAATAAAAAAATCATCAGGAATCGCCGTCAACTTCGCGCCAATTTCTTCAAGGACTGCCACGCTAACACCAGTAGGTTTGGCTCTGGAGTGCGTTGTAGGGTTCACGACGCCTTGCCATGGGGAGTCGTACCACTCCTTGGGATTGTGCGCATACGAATCACTTGCCTCAAATGCCTCGTTGAAAACCTTCTCGACATACCCTTTGGTTTCTTCAACTTCGGCGGGGGTTAGGACTCCTTCCTGTAACAATTTGGAGCGATAAATTTCCACTGCTTTTGGGTGTTTGTCTATGGTTTGGTACATAAGGGGCTGGGTGAACCTCGGTTCGTCGATTTCATTATGCCCATTCTTCCTGTAGCCAATTACATCGACAATCACATCTGTACCAAACGCCTGCCGGTATTCTGCTGCGATTTCAAATGCAGCAACAACCATGTCTGCATCATCGGCATTCACATGAAATATAGGCGCCTCAAAAGCTTTGCCAATATCTGAAGAGTACAGAGTAGAGCGCGACTGCCATGGATCTGCAGTAAAGCCGACCTGATTGTTCGTGACAATATGAACGGTGCCACCGGTACGATAGTGTTTTGTGCGGGCAAACTGCATAGATTCGTACACTATACCTTGACCAGCGAATGCGGCATCACCATGGAGAATCACTGGCACTACTGTATTTCCGATTGCGTCGCCTTTGTAGTGCATCTTCGCACGAGATTTTCCGGACACCATTGGGTTGACTGCTTCCAAGTGCGATGGGTTCGCCATCAAACTGAGGTGAACCTTCTTTCCATCAGCATTAATGCGGTCGTGACTAGTTCCCAGATGGTATTTCACATCTCCAGACATGCTCCAATCTTCCTCTTCACTGCGAGTCTCCATGGTCCCTTTAAATTCATTAAACATAATTTCCATTGGCTTTCTCATGACGTTTGCCAGTACGTTTAAGCGTCCACGGTGAGCCATGCCGATTACGAAATCTTCTGCGCCCAAATCAGCAAATTTATCAATCATCGCTTTCATGCCTGGGATAGTAGTTTCTAACCCCTCCATGCCAAATCGCTTTGCTGTTGTGAACTTCTTAGCTAGTCCATACTCGAAGGTTGTGGCGAATTCCAGTCTTTCTAACGTTCTTCTTTGCTTCTCCTTTGTTATTTGGTCGAACGGGAGGGATTCGATTTTGTCTTGTAGCCATGTAACTCTTTCCGTATCGCGGCAATGAACGAACTCGTACGCAATTTTTCCACAATATGCTTTCTCTAGAAAATCGATGGCTTCGCGTAATACAATTTTCCCATCGCCGTCCAAATCACCGTATTTTTTCAAATTCTTCAAAATCGGGCTAGTCATGCTACCGAAATCCAGCTCGCGGTCCAAATCTGCGTCAGTAAAACCGACACGACGAAAATCAAGCTCCCCCAGAGCGTCCTCTCGGTCCTCAGACGTCTCCAAAAAGACTGCTTCGCGACGAAGCGAAAGAGGGTCTAAATCTGCCTTCTCGTGCCCTCTCATTTTGTACGAGTGAACTAAATTCATCATGTTTGCCATGTCGTTACTATTCGAAGAGCCCCCACTACCTCCACTACCTCCACCCCCCCTGTAAGCTGGTGTATTTGGCT
>ERZ807291.9514-NODE-9514-length-10499-cov-5.137687_pt1 | contig 10499 bp, 8 predicted proteins | sample MGYA00521257_ERZ807291 | MGnify/ENA primary metagenome ERZ807291 (study PRJEB31413, sample SAMN03169783) | marine metagenome | biome: Marine; feature: Water; material: Subsurface seawater | place: North Sea | collected 2011-04-28 | depth 1 m m ... | reverse complement strand
AAAAAAAAGATAGTAGAGGTGTGGGGTAGTGGTAATGTAAAAAGAGAATTTCTTCACGTAGATGACCTAGCCTCTGCAGTTAAGTTTTGTCTAAATAAAAAAACTGAACATAGTTTTTTAAATATTGGAAGTGGAGAGGATATTACAATTAAAAAATTGGCAATATTAATAAAAGAGATTACCAAGTATGAGGGTAAAATAATATTTAATAAAAACTATCCGGATGGTGTCAAAATTAGAAAATTAGAAACTAGTAGAATTAATAAAATGGGGTGGAAATCTAAAATTCTGTTAAAAAAAGGATTATCTAAATATTATAATTATTATATAAGCTTAGTTTTTTGAATAAAAATTTTTTTTAATTTTTAATTTTAATTATTATTCCTGAATAGCAAGTTATAGTAAGCAAAATTATAAATACATTCCCATCGACAAAGTATTTTAATGATATTGGAAATAAAATTAATAGATTAATAACAATTAGTGATTTTGAATATGTGAGTTTGCTTAATAATAAATGGTGAATATGCATTCTATCATCAGAAAAAGGACTTCTGTTCATTAAAATCCTTACAAAAAAAAGCCTAATCATGTCAATACCTGGAATTAACATATAAATAAAAATATCATCTGAGTAATTGATAATATTTTCATTATAAAGCTTGATAAAAATATAACTAATTATGAATGAGATTAATAATGAACCACTATCACCTAAAAAAGTTTTGTTTTTAAAATTTAGATATTTAAAACTAATTATAAAAATTAATAAAATTATAAAAAATATTGAAGTATTCATATAAATTATTAAAATTATTATTAAAAAAAATGAATATGTACTTGCTTGAAGGTTGATCCCATCAAACATGTTAAAAGAATTAATGAAAACTACAATACAAAATAAAGTAAAAATAATTGAATAGTTTAATGAGTTAATATTTTTATCTAAAAAAGATAACTTAATTTCAATAATTCTTAAATTTGGATCAAAATATAACAAGAGCAGAGTTGTTACAAATAAAAGTGTAAATTTTATAAATGGTTTAATGTTATATTTGTCATCATATAAGCCAATTATAAAAAATGAAATACAAGAGATTATAAACAATTTAAATTCAAAAAAATCTTTAAAAATTATTTCATTGATTAATAAATTTTCATTAACAAAACATAAAAAAGCATATAAGATAATATTAGCAAATAAAATAATACCACCTGCAAGAGGAGTGGGTTTTTTGTGAAACTTTCTTTTGTCGTCTGGAGTATCAATTATATTATGTAAAATTTTTATTTTATCAAAAAATATTAAAAAATAAAAATTTAGTAAAACAAAAGATGCTATTACATAAAAATTGGTCATTTTATTCTTTTCTAAATTTATATTCTAAAGTTAAACCACATAGGACAAAGATTATTAAGTCAATTCCAAAAACACCATATCCAGTTTCAAATACCGACCTAATTAAGAGTATAATAATCGTATATTTAGTGATTTCTGTTAATAACGACATCTTTTTATTTGATGATTTAATAAAAAGTGTGATGGAATAATAAAATACAAGTAAAGAAAAGAGAATCATTATTAATAAACCAAAAATACCACCAGAAGCATATGCATACATCAATCCATTCGATGCAGATTGATTTATAAGTAATCTGTCCCCTTGAACACCATTTCCAAAAAATTTTTTCTGGTTTTCAAAAATTATACCCTTCCAGTCTCCAATTCTTCCTGAACCATATTTGCCCTGTCTATGATTTCTTAAGGTAGCTTTAAATGCAAAAGTTTTTTTAAATCTGTTTTTTTCTAAATAAAGAAAATATTCCTCACTTTCCGTCAAACAACTGCTATCTGGGCTAGGTACATAAGAGCATTTTTTTGTTTTTTTTGATATCAGCTTCTTATAATTGTTTATGATATTTGTTGATGATATATTTAACTTTTTAGCATCTTTTAATAATTCTAAACATTCTGTCTTATGATCTTTATTGGGAAATATTTTACAATCAATTTGTTGATTAATTATAATACGCTTACTTATATAAAATTTTGAATAATTAAATGTATAGTAAAAAATTAATGGAAAAATAATGAATATTTTTAAATAATAAAAAAAACTAACTTTTTTTCTATTGAAAAAAAAATGAGCAAATATATAAATAGCTAACAGTAACATACTCGATCTCGCTGCAAGCATGTAGATTATACCAGCAAGAATTATCAGAAAAAAATGATTTAGTTTTTTATTATCATTTTTTAAAAAAGTATATAAATGCAAAGAAATTAAAAGAAGCAATGCTGTTCTACTAAGTCCAGTAGGCCTAGGCGCACTCATATCGGTTTTTTCAATATCACCCCAAATATGATAAAGAAGTATATCTGGTGTTTTTAAAAAATGGTTTAAATACTTAAATGTATAAAACAAAAACATAAGAACGAAGAAAAAAACTATTACAAACAAGAAAACTTTATAATCATTCTTTGAAAAAATTCTTAAAGATAAGTAAAATATTATCAAAACTACTAATGAATTAAATAGATAATATAAATTTGTTAATTCTTGCTTTTGAGATAATGAGCTGTGTTTTTCGTATAAAGTTTCTGCTGTAAAAAAACCTACACACTGAATTGCTAAATAAGCAAAAAATAAAAAAAAGAAAATATTTGATTTAAAAATGATCTTGTTTGTAAAAATAAATCTTAAAAAAAAATACAATAGAATTGGAAAATATATTAGCGTTGTTACTCCCCTTAAAATATCCAATAAATATTTAATTCCAAATTGTGAATAATTATAATAAAAATTAAATTCTAAATTTGGTTGAATAAAAATTAGGAGCTTCTGTGGGTTAAAACCAATAGATAAAAAAGTAAAAATTAACCCAAAAATCAATAATATTTTTTGGAAGTTCAATTTTTCTTCAAAACTAAAAAATTTAAATTTCATTAAGATTCAAGTATAATTACATTATAATATCTAAATTCTATAGAACATTTAATTATTAAACTTTTAACTAAAAAGAATATTTTTTTTTTTAGTTTCTAAAAATAGATAGATCCAAAAACCTAATGGCAGAAAGCATACTAAACTAACCCAATTATTAAAAAAACTACCAGAAGGGATAAATGGCATAATATTTATTATTATTCCTATGTTTAATACATAAAATGATTTTTTTAAATTATCATCATCAGTAAGTGAAAATTTCATTTTTAAATTAAGACCTAGGATGATGAAAAAGATTGAGACAATTAATAAAAAACCAAAAATTCCTATTTCAGAAAGTATTTGTGGATAAATGCTATGTGGGTGCGTTGAACAAACACTATTTTTATAATCCACTTTATTACAAATATGACTAAATGTCTTAATACCAGCTCCTGTTAAAGGATTTTCTTTAAATATACTTATGGCTGTTAAAGCAAGATTCTGATGTTCACTAGAATAATATTTAATATTAGAAAATTTCAATTCTTGATCTTTGTAGTTACTGTGATGATCTATAATTTCAAGTTGAGCTAAAGTACCATTTATCAATTTATGTTGTATTGCATCATCGAAATTTACAATTGTAAAAAATATAATAATTACTATTCCTGATATTTTAAATTCATGCTTTAAAATCTTAGCATAAAATAAAAAGAAAATTGAAAACATTATTAATGCCGTTCTTTCCGAAGTAAATAGAATCATTATTATAGTTAATAAAATTATAATTTTTTTTAATAAATATTTTTTAAAAACTGCTAAGTTTAAGTAAATGATCAAGCTGATTATGAATGGAATAATTCTTATCAAATAACTTCCTAATTTTTTTTCTGCTTCAAAAAAACTTGTAATAAATTTTTGGCAGTTAGGAGTATCACAATATGATTGCAATTTATATCCAAAAATATTTTGACCAAAATTATATTGCACTAGAGAATCGAAAACTAAGATAATAAATACGAAAAGAAGAGAGCATAAAATAGCATATAAAGAAAATTTATGATGTTGGATGATATAGAAAATTCCAAACGACATTAAAAAAAATCTAAAATAAAAAAAGGATGGTAAAAAAGATGATTTTAAATCATGTGAGTTAAGTAAGCTCATTATGATAATGGTATAAAATAATATCATTGAAATAGTTATCAATTTCAAATTGTCAAAAAAACTAAATACTTTTTTTTCTTTAATTATTATTATTATTGTCGATAGGCTAATTAATGTAGCAAACAAATCAGAAACAAATATGCTAAAAACTAAAGCAAATGGAAGTAACGAAAACATTATTAATAATGACTTCTGTAAGAAATTTGAATTATTTGAGAAATTTTTAAAAGAGTTAAGCATTTTTTAATATTTATATTATAATGTTTTTAAATAGATAGAACGAAAAAGTGATTTTTTAATATTTGCTTTGAAATTCTTTAAATATATTTTCCATTAGAAACATTTTTTTATAAAATTTAGAGCTAGAAATCAATTTATGATTTTTTTTATTTAGTAAAATATCCACATACTCAAAGAGATTTTTATGATTTTTGTACACATAAGGTTGGTTCGAATCTTTAATCTGGATACCTTTTATGCCATGTTTAGTTGTTATAATTTGAGTGCCCATTAATAGAGCTTCTATAACTTTTAACTTTGTACCCGGTGCTCTTTTTAAAGGTAGTAATAAAAATTTTGCTTTCTGTATTAAATAATTTAAATTTTTTTTTTCTAAAAACCGAAAATATAAAATTTTTTTATTTTTAATTAGACCTGTTGGTAGACCATCACCTGAAATAATCAAATATAAGTTTGGATATTTTTTTATTAATTTTGGGTATATATTTTTTATAAGATTATCTAAGGCAACTTTATTAGGGTGATATAAATAGCTCCCTGAGTATAAATAAAAACTTTTAGGAATATTTTGATTAATTTTTTTTATCTGAAGCCTACTAGAATGCACCCCATTCATGAAAATAGAAGAATTAAGATTATATAATTCCTTGATTTTTTTTTTATCATGCTTAGATACTGAAGTGGCAATATCTGATTTGGCATATACAAATTTTTCAAAAATTTTAGAAAAAAATGCAATTAAAAAATTATTTTTTTTCCTTCTTATTTCATATTCAATATTATGTGCATGATATATTATGAAGACTTTGTTTAAAAAAATTTTTGATAAGATTATAAATAAAAATGAAAAACCAATCCAGCTGGCTCCCTCAATAAAAATTATATTTTTTTTATTATCATGAAAGTAACTCTTTAGTTTCACAATTATCCTCAATAAAAAAAATAATTTTTTTATATTGTTTAAATAAAGACCATTCTTAATCTTACTCTCTTTAAATTCAAATAATCTCTTGTCTCCTTGAATCGATTTATATAGCCCCAATGAAACTTCAGCAGTTCCATGACCACCTCTTGAGGTCATAAAAAAACAAATTACTGCAGTTTTTCGTTTTGTTAACATTAGATTAAAATTTTATAATTTAAAAAATTCCTTTTTAAGTACACTAAGTGGTAATTTTAAAAAAACAATTATTATAAAAAAAATAGCTGACAATTGTGAGAATTTATAATATTCAAAAAAAGAGAAAACAAATGTAGAGAAAAATAATAAAATTTCTGTATTCAAAAATTTGTAATCAATAATAAATTTCTTTACACTATTAATTCTCACAAAGAGCATTATAAATTCTTTAAATAATAGCAAGAATGCAAATAAAAAAATATTTTGATAATAAACACAAATTGCTAAACTAATACAATAGGGAAATATACTAATTGTTTCATACTGGGTATTTTTTTTAGATATCAAAGTAGCCTCATAAAAAGCTACGATAATATTTGATAAGCAGCTTAAAAATGTTAGTAAAATAAAAATCTTAAATAATTTAAGTATTTCTAAGCTATAAGATTTTTTTAACCACCAACTTAATATAGGTTCATAATAAGGAAGCAGTATTATTAAAATTAAACCTGTTAAACTAAAGAATAGATAGAAGTTTGCACTTAAGACTTCTTTTCTTTTTTTATCATTTCTTTGTGATGAAATCTTAGGAAGTATAACAGCAATTATTGCATGAGAAAAAATAGTTAATTTTGCAGCTATTTGTTGTGGAACTGCGTATGTTACAAGCATAATTGACCCAAAATTAATTTTAATAATATGCTTATCTATATAATCATATATTTGATTGTAAAAACCGGTAATTGTCATCCACTTTGCGTGTGTTTTGAATTCTCTAAATAAATCTAAATCTATCCTGGTTAAAGTTAATTCTTTTTTTAAAATTAAAAAAGACAACAAGAATAAAAGACTAAAAAATTTTATAATTAAAGAAATATTAAAAAGATTATCTAAAAGATTAATATTTTGATTTTCAATTAATAAAAAAAAAGCAGGTGATGATAATGAGAGACTATAAAATAAAAAATTAGTTAAACTGCATAGCTTGAAGTGGCCAAGTCCTTTAATAATATGTTCGGTACCTATGTATAAAATAGTTATTAAAAGACCAATAAATAAAGATAATGATATATTAAAAAAATTTTTATCATCAAAGAAATAAAGAATAACAAAATATGTTACTGCTGACAAAAAAGTCCCAGTAATAAAACTTACTACAATAGTTGTAAATATTATTTCTCTTCTTTTAACAGTATTTAATCTTTGAATTTTTACAGAAGCAAATTTACCTAGATTTAGATTCAAGACCATTCCTAATGATAAGATAAAATGTTGTATCAAATAATTGGCATAATAATCAGCAGATATTAGGTTTAAAAAAAATGGTATAGAAAAAAAAGATAAGAGTATTGATAAAATTCCCGGTAAAGCTGAAATCAATACATTATTTAAATGTTTATTATTGTACAAATACACCGTCTTGAATTTTCCATTTTTCTTTTAAATTTTCATTAAAAAAAAATTTATTGTCAGTATAAAGGTTAAGCCAATCAGAGTGTTGAATTGATTGTTCAAAATTAGTCGTATAATTTATATTAAATCTTTGCTCATACTTCCATTCATATTTGTACCAAAAAAAATCTAAAGCATTCGAATCCACAATTAAAAATATTTCACGGCATTTATTCCACCAATCATCAAGTGTCCATTTGACCTCTATATTATTTTTTTGTAGATATCTTGCACAAAGAAAAATTTCATTAATAACAGCAGTCTCATTTTTAATGCATGGATGATTTCCGAAATTCATTTCTGCTAAACTTGCTTTAAAGCTATTTTTATTGAAATAATTTTTTAAATTAGATGTAGTCCCAAATAGAAATATATCACTTAGCCCATAAACTCTATATTTTCTTGTATCTGTTGAACAAGAAATTATTCTATCACCTAAAAATTGATAATCTTTACTTACAGGATAATTTTTTAATAAATTTTTTAAAAAAAATATAGAATTTTTTTTATAGATTCTGCAATCTGTTCTGGTTTTTAGACAATATTTAATTTTTTTTTCCTCAGCATATAGAAGGGCAGAATTTGTCGAATAGGTTTGCAGGTCTACATTAAAATTCGTTATTGGTTTTGTGTTTATAATAATCTTAATATTTTTATCATTATTGAATTTTACTATAAATTCATTTTTCACATCTTGTTCCCATGTACTTAAAATAATTAAGTTATCTTTAAATAATTTTTTATAAATAAGTAGAGTTTCTTCAACAAACTTCTCTAAATCTTTAATAGAACCCTGTATTATAATGGCAGTAGAGTCGTTATTATAATTTTCAATACTAGGTTTTAGATCTACTGAGTTTTTTGGCCTAAAAACATATGATACAAAGTTATCAATTGAAAAATCAAACAAAAATCCACGCTCAGATTTTATTATTTTCTTTCCATGAATATTTTTTGTTAAAGAGATAAAAAATGACCTTTTGAGCATTTTAATAAATTTATTATTATCTCTCATCCTAATTAAAAAATTAGTTAATATGGGATAATTTGATTTGATAAAAATTTTTATTTTTTTAAAAAATGACATGTTTAAAAACCTATAATATAAGTATTCTTAATTTGTAAAAACTAAATTCTAAAATAATATATGATTTATATTTCACACAGAGGAAATCTTACAGGAAAATCTTTAAAAGACGAAAATAATCCAGACTACATAATGAAGGCTATAGAGAGTGGTTTTGATGTTGAAATTGATGTCTGGTTTGAGAATAATAAATTTTATTTAGGGCATGACAAGCCAAGCTTTGAAGTCGATACTAAATTCTTAGAAAATTCAAGATTTTGGTGTCATGCAAAAAATATTAATGCACTAAGTGAATTAGCTCAAATTAATTCTCACTATTTTTGGCATCAGGAAGATGACTTTACCTTAACAAGCAAGGGTATTATTTGGACATATCCTGGAAAATATTTAACCAACAGAAGTATTTGTGTTTTACCTGAAAGTACAGATGTAAAAGAATTTGATTGTTTGGGGATATGTTCGGATTTAATTAAAAATTATAAAAATGATTAAAGCAATTATTTTTGACTTAGATGGTGTTTTAGTGGATACCAAAAAAATACATTTTTTAGCTTTAAATGATGCACTAATAGCTAATAGAATTTCACCGATTGAATATGAGGATCATCTTAAAATTTATGATGGATTACCAACAAGTGAGAAACTAAATTTTTTAAGTAAAAAAAATAAAATTTCTCAAAAAAATTTATTAAAAATTAAAAAATTAAAACAAATAAATACAATCAAGCACCTAAATAAGTCCCTAGTTTTTGATAATAAAACTTTTGACATTTTTAAAACTTTTTCCAAAAATTACAAAATAGGAATTGCAACAAATGCTGTAAAGTCTACTTTAGATATTTGCTTAAAAAAATTAAAGATAAAAAATTTCGTTGATTTTTATTTATGTAACGAAGATATTAATAATGCTAAACCAAATCCAGAAATTTACTTTAAAATGTTTATTAAATTTGGGTTATATCCTGATGAAACAATTATTTTAGAAGATTCTCACTATGGACGGCAAGCAGTTAGTCACTCAGGTGCATATTTATTACCTATTAAGAAGTTATCTGATGTTAATTTACAAAATATTAGATATCATATTAAGACTATAAATAAAAATATGAAAAATATTTCAACAAAAAATACATGGGTAGATAAAAATCTAAATATTTTAATTCCTATGGCTGGACAGGGCAAGAGGTTTTCTGATGCTGGGTATATTTTTCCAAAACCACTAATAGAAGTGAACAATAAACCCATGATCCAATGGGTTATTGAAAGTTTAAATTTAAAAGGAAAATTTATTTTTTTAATACAAAAAGGGCATCAAAAAAAATACAATATTAAAAGTACACTTAAAATTTTACAACCAGATTGTGAAATTATTGAAATAGACAAACTAACAAATGGAGCTGCGTGTACCACATTGCTAGCTAAGAAATTTATTAATAATAAAGATCCTCTGGTAATTGCTAATTCTGATCAATTTATAAAATGGAACAGCTCTAAGTCAATGTATCAAATTACAACCAAAAAATTAGATGGAGCAATATTAACTTTTGAAGCAGTTCACCCTAAGTGGTCATATGCTAAAACAGATAAAGATGGATTTGTGGAAATGGTTGCTGAGAAAAAAGTAATTTCTAAAGAAGCTACTGTAGGTGTTTATTATTGGAAAAAAGGATCTGATTATGTAAAATATGCAGAACAAATGATTAGTAAGAATAAAAAAGTAAATAATGAGTTTTATGTTTGCCCTGTATATAACGAAGCAATTGAAGATAAAAAATTAATTAAAACTGTTAAAGTAGATGAAATGATTGGAATGGGTACTCCTCAAGATTTAGAACAGTTTATAGCAAAAATATCATAAATATATTTATTAATATAAAAATATTTATAACTTAAATTTTATAATAATTAAAATATTGTAAATTATTTTAGAATTTCCATATATCTTCTAAAAGCTAATAATGAACGTTCTGGAAGATATTTTTTTATTGAGTTAGGGTTTTTTTTTAAATCTCTTATTAATTGAAGGTTATTGTTGTAACCAATTAATTCACCCTTAAAATCGTTGTATATATTATGAGGGTTTCTTTCTTGAGCTACAGTAGAGGGCCCATAAATCACTTTGTATCCTAAAGATTGAAGATAGTAAGATCCCCATATGTCATCCATACGACCAATAAATGGAAATAGAAAGTATTTTTTTAGGGCTTCCCTTGTTAAAATTGTATTCTGTGAATTAAAAGGACTTATTTTATTTGATGAATAAAAAAAATTATTTTTAAATTTATAATTTTCAACACTTAAACTTAGTCTATTGATTGCATCAATATCTGGATTGACATCCCATAAATTAGCCTGAACATCGGCATTGGTAAATTTTGGTTTAATTTTTAATTTAGGCTTGTCTTTGAGTAATTGTAATGGAAAGCCTCTATGCCATATCTTATTTTTAAATTTAAAAATTGATAGTGGGTCAAAACATTCTAAATTAGTTGAATATTCTTTA
>ERZ807291.9512-NODE-9512-length-10501-cov-3.838216_pt1 | contig 10501 bp, 4 predicted proteins | sample MGYA00521257_ERZ807291 | MGnify/ENA primary metagenome ERZ807291 (study PRJEB31413, sample SAMN03169783) | marine metagenome | biome: Marine; feature: Water; material: Subsurface seawater | place: North Sea | collected 2011-04-28 | depth 1 m m ... | reverse complement strand
CGGTTTTGGTGGTTTTTCAGCTGGCCGCGGTGCTTGAAGGATCTGAACCGGCACGCCGTTCATCATCACCGCTGCTTGTTTTGAATTGGCGCTGTCTTTCTTGCTGCCGCTGGAAAAAGTGCTTTTGCCCTTTTCTTTTAAGAAACGAGCCTTGCCATCATCATCTAACACGTAATTAGGGTCTGAAATAATATTTTGTTCGATCATTTTTCGATACATATTCGAACACTGGTAGCCGACTCGTCCAGGAATCTTCATGGCGAAAATTCCCCATTTTCCATTGACTCCAACTTCTTTTACACGAAGAATAAACGCTTCAATTTCTTCTTTTGACCAAGCTCCTGTCTTTTGTTCTTCTCCAGGATTGTTGAAGCGATAATAGTAAGCGTTTGGGTTGGTCTCGCGCTTGTTATATGCCTTCAATCTCGCCTCACTCCAACCATCTGTATTTCCACTCGCCAGCGCGTCGGCTAGAAGCAGGCGTTTAACCTTCACCACATGTGCATTGTGTCGAACACAGTACTTATCGCCCAGTTTATGTTTTGATTCGACCGACATTTTAAGCTTGGGTATATCTGTCTCGTCTGACGAGGAAGCCGGCGAATCTTCTTCGGAAGAAGAAGCTGTTTCAGAAGAAGAAGTTGATTCGGAACAAGAAGTTGATTCAGAACAAGAAGTTGTTTCGGAAGAATCTCCTTCTTGCGAAGACTCGGAATCCGCTGACGAAGACCTTCGTTTAAGAGATTTTCCCGAACGCCTATTGCGCTTAAGTTTTTCATCCACCACGCACAATGTCGCCACTTTGTTGGCATGCACCTTTACTCTTCTCAAGGTCACACGGCTACACCTCCTGGCTTGTTTCGAACTTTGCAGTGGCGTCTTTCTGTCAGCAATACGTGCGTGTGCAGTCCTTGACGGCGACTTATTGGCAGGTTGGGTTCTTCTTATGGTGGCCATGATTGCTAAATTTGAGCAATATGTGATGTCGGGCCCCTGAGTAGTGATAATGTAATCAACCTATTGAGTGGGTGGTCTGTCATCAGCAATGTACGCAAACATACAGGACGGGCAAGCGAAATACTGGAGGTATTGAAGTATTGAAGTATTGAAGTATTGAAGTATTCGATTCTTTTTTAGCTGACGACTGAGGACATTTTGATTGATTGATTACGATTGATTGGACCACACAATTCCCATGATGATAGATAGATGATAGATGATAGACAATAGATATAATCCATAATTATTCCATGTGCTCGCTGTTTGTCGTCTGTACTTCGCGATTATTCACTTGGCAAAAAATTAATTAACGAGAACACACTACCGCCGTAGATATAGATATATCAGGCCGTTTGCCGTTTTGCTTGCCGCTGATTTGCATTCACCCGACCATTCATACATTAACCCGTTTTTATGATTAATAAAGAGCATTAAATGGTTTGCTGGTTGCGATAATATGAGCTGTACGCAATAAAGCGAAAGAAGTTATGGTTCGTTTACGTTGTCTTTTTGTGTTTTTTCTCTCAAATCTCGTATTGTCTCCGTCAACTGGATTTCATGAAGGTACGGAAAACGCAATATCCCATTTTCACCAAGGACGAAACATGCTTCGTCGTGGAAATCTGGAGAAGGCGCGTTTGCTTTTCCAACACGCAGTCCATATACTGCCGGCCTTCGCCGATGCCTACTACGGACTTGGGATGGTTGAAGTTATGAAAAAAAATCCAGCGGGAGCCATTCCTCCTCTCAAAAAAGCTATGGCGCTTGACCCGGCGAACTTTAGAGTGGCTCAAAATTTATTTATGGCCCTTATAGACGATGGGAATTCATCCAATTGGAACGAAGCAAATTTGGCTATCGAAAAGTCCGCTCTTGGTAGAATAGCACTGTCAATTAATAACTCAAGTCCGCCGTCAGATCGACCATCATGTAAATATCATGTGTACAATCACTGGCCTCAAGACGATTACGCAGGAGGTTATGGCTTCCACGTGACACCCCTAGACTCCTCCTGCCAAGAGGAAATCGCCTGTCAAGATATTGTGCCCCAGAGACGATTCATGGTGCAGTTAGTGAACGTATTCATGGAGTATCCGAGTGGCTTACTGTATTCAGAGAGGAAGTGTTCGTTTTATCTAGGTGCTCAGCATAGTATCATGAAAGGCTTCCCGTCCAATCGTATATTTTTTGATGACGCCAGGAAGACGCATAAATTTGAGCACCCAGTAGAAGTGGGATCGATTGTGCAAACAAGCTTGCATAATTATTACCATTTTATCACAGAAGGTATCCCAAAATTAATATTATTGTTAAAGCATGCCCCCGTCACGATTTTGCTGTTGGTCCCGGACAACTCGTTTGCTAACGAGGCGCTGCATCTACTTTCCATACCACCTGAGAGGATTATTCGATACAAACCCAACGCCTCCGAAAGATACTATTTTGACCGACTGTATACGATTGATTGGCACCGTGGTGACTTTGTGCAAAGTGGTAACCCAGCGGCAGAATACCCAGAAGTATTTGCCGTGCATAATCATTGGCATAGGCTTGCGTTTGGGCTGACTCCTCTTGCGCATTATTTTGTGCCTGCTAGAAATGTTGTTGATACAATAGAGCAGTTTGGTACCATCTTTGGTGCTGACGTTGATGCCGAAGAATATAGCGATCTGAAGAAAAATGAATTGCCTGACTTGTGCTACATCTCACGAAACGATTCAAAAACCCGGGTGGTCTTAGGTGAGTATGATCTCCTGAGCGCATTGCGATTAGATACAAAGGGGGGAATGAATGTCAGAGCAATTATTCCTGGGATGTATACATTTGCACAGCAATTTAAGCATTTTAAAAGGTGTAGTGTAGTCGTTGGACCTCATGGCGCTGGCCTTGTCAATATTATATGGGCAAAAATAGAAGCCCCTCTTGTTATGTTCCCACTTATTGGCGAGTTACCATCCTCCAGTTACTACTATCATTTGGCTTCGCTGCAGCGACGCACGGCTCACTTTGTCAACACATTGCGTTCCCACAGACTGGGGAATTACTCCGAAGCAGCAGTGCATGCGAGCATTGCTCAAATAGGAAGACTAGTAAAAAAATAACTTCTATCAAATAAGCTACGTACAACCTCGTAGTGTACAGAATCATTGAAACTGAACGTTAGTCGCACGATCGGTTGGATATTCTGCTTCTGGACTACTCGCACGATCTAGTGCTGTGATTATAAAAATTAATCAGTACTACGTTTTGGCGGAAGACCATACCCATTTTTCGACTTCTTGCACTTCGATGTTCGCAACCCGTTGCCTGGTTTCGCATTGAATTGGCAGAAGCTAATAATAAACATTAACTCGGGGTTTCGAATAAACACCATTGTATTGCCGAAGCTTTTGAATCAAGTTGTTGATTTCTTGCTGAATCTAAGCAAGTACAAAATCTTCCCTGCGTGTGCCTCAAAGTCTTGTTTGCCCAACATTTTAGCAGCCCGTAAGGATGGAAAACAACGTAGAGCAAAAGATTTCATGTGAAGCTGTGGGTGACACACGTATCGCTGGGACGTTATCAGAGCGACGAAATCGGGGGGCGCTAGCCGTTGCTGCAGAAAAAATACAAAGTGACTGGGAAGAGAAACAAAGTCTTAAGACGATGATGGTTTATGGACCATTTTCACCTTCTTCAGGTAATATGAATAAAAATGTTTCTGCTGTTATGTCACGGCAAGCAAAGCCAGTTTCATTTTGGAAGCGCTATATGTCTTGCTTTTCTTTCAAAAACGCTAGTGTTGTCGATATGGATTGCCATAATCATGAAATTGGTTGCACAGAGAAAGGCCCTAAAAATATCGGAGAGGTTGCCACTTCAAATACTACTTCAACCAAGTCGACGTTCAAGAAACTACAACGCTTTGAAGAGCTTCGCCCTGCAGTTGATGATGCAGCATGTATGGAGATTCAAAACCATAAATCCTGTTTGCCCCTGTGCAATGATTCTTTTTGCGAAGAAGAAATGGAATCGATTCGTGCGATTTTTCCGGACATATTAAAAAGAATATCGCACAGTGATCGGAAGCAACGTAAAATTGCTTTAAATTTAGTGAAGGATACAGTAGAAGCAAATGAGGAAGTGGTGGAAGACCTCATGAAGCGTGCTACAATTTCTGCATTTTCGAATCCAATCACAAAAATTGCTATTTTAATTGCAGCTTCTGCTATAATTGAACACGTTTTAAACCCTAAAAATGGGGAGCAATCAACGGATTTGATATTGCTAAGTTTTGACATATTTCTCAGTATTGTGGAGTTTGCAGAAGTTGCGGTGAACGAAGGGAGTGTTGAGGATAACTTTCTATCAGAAACTTTTGTAATCTTCTCGCGTTTGACTCAAACTGTGATCATAAGGTTAGGGGAAAATAACAAGCATATTGTAAAATCAAGTGCTAAATGCATTATTTTTTTGGCACGTCAAAGATTGTTGAATGGTCACTGCATTGTAAGAAATGCGATTTCGACCCAAATCCCGCATGTGCATGAAAATGATCATTGTGTTGCAACATTATCCCTTCGGGCACGTTTGAATTTATGTGAAAAAAGTTTAATTTCAGAAATTGGATTCCATGATTCTAAAAAGGGTGGTAAACATGGCGGTTTTGACTCAAACATATTCATTAAGCACCTTCTTTTCCCAGCATTTACTCGAACAGATGAAAAGTCGTTTGAAATTGCTACAAAAATTAGCAGCAGATGCTACGGACTTATTGGGAAGTCTTTCTACCACCAATTGAAAGAATGCAAGGTCCCCCGCCCAGCATTGGAAGCTGTGAAAGCAAGGGTTAAATTTGATAGGCGGGAGAAATCGCCGATTCGACGTATGCAAGGCAGTATTGAAGAGAATCTCGCTGAAATCAACCACGGAGAATTGCGAGGAGATCTATGTCAAGACCAGACAAAGTCAACCAACACCAACGAGAAGGTGGAAATGAACAAAAACGCTAGTGATTTCAATCATGACAATGTGGACGCATTAAACAGGAACAAAATTAAAAGGAAAAGTTCGAAGAAGAAGAAAACGAATGCAGTCAATGAAGAGAACGGCCCAGTTCTTGGACTCAACCGTTCAAAATCGAACATGTCCCTTGTCACGCACATCGAAATAACATCACCTGGGGTTGTTCAAGGAATCGAGAACATCCCTTCCCTCAATGCTCTCACATTAAAACCTTTGAAAGTTCTCCAGGCGCTGGACAAAAATCCACTCGGCCAACCAACTTTAAGGGGAGGGGTGGACTTGCTTGGTAAGAAGAAAACGACTTTGCCAACTCTCTCTGGTGCCAAAAATTTTTCTCCATTTCCTTTGGCATGAAAATAGTACTGTACTCATTATATTAATATAATCGGTGTAGTGACGCACGAAGTGATACCTGTAGGTAATTTATAATACATACGAGTACTGATATAATGAGACAATGAGACCCTCAACGAAACCAACGACTGATATGTTGACCAATTCAATACCACCTCTTGACGGCAAATCGAAAACCTTTTTATGTACAACGCTGGGCCACAAAGATTGCCAGCAGTCTGTGAATACTTATGGCATAAACTTTTTGCCCCTGCCCATGTCCGTGTGTATTGCCGCAGAATCTCCATACATTAAGCGAATTATATGCTACGCGCTTTCTTTCTTCAAATAAAGATACTGATTCGTTGGGGTGCCGTACCCTGCCAATATGGATTCCACCAACCGAGAGGTTCCGAGAAAAGAAACTCACGAAGGAGCCGAAATTGCCAATGTGGTTGCTGAGGACTGTGGCCGCTTACGTGAAGATGTCGCGAAGATCAGTGTTGCAGTTCGGGTACGGCCTTTCTTGCCGTCAGAACTGAAAAGGAAAAAGAGCCGAAATTCACTGGGTATATCTCCCGAAGGCAAACAAGTAACTCTAAAGTTTAATCTGAGGGAGTCTGCTTTGCCAGCGTCGTTGCAGGATAGTAAACATAACGTCACTACGGAAAAAGCCTTTTCTTTTGACCATGTGTTTGGGACAGAGACAACGCAGCAAGATATCTTTGAAAATCTTGGTATGCCAGCAATTCTTCAAAAGGCAATCGACGGGTATAACTGCACTGTATTCGCATACGGCCAAACCGGCAGTGGGAAAACACATACCATGGATGGATTTGACTTTGACGAACAACTGGCATATGGATACAATCGAAAAACTTCGTCCGCTACTGGAGGAGTGGCTCTGTCTGAAGACTCAGTGCATATTTCTGTGTCTAAAAATGACAATTTTGGCCTCGTACCCCGTTCGATTGTAGCTTTGTTTGCAGCCCTAGATGGCAATCGTGCAGACAAGAACACAACTTGGTCTGTATCGTGCACTCACGTGCAACTTTATAACGAGTGTGCGTACGATTTATTGAACCAAAATAACGGTGGTCCAGGGGTAACTTTGCAGTCAAACTCTGTGAGAGGACCCGGTTTAAAAATGAGATGGGCTTCCAAGGGTGGTTTTTATCTGCAAAATTTGTTCGAAGTTACCACAGAAACTGCAGAAGAAACTTTGCACTTATTTCGTCAAAGCGCAAGGAATAAAGTGGTATCGTCACACGATTTAAATCCTGTTAGTAGTCGGTCGCATTGTATTTTCACGATAACGATAAAGAGGCAATCTTTAGATGCCGAGAATTTGCCTGAAGTCAGAGAAAGCAGACTGTGCCTAGTAGACTTGGCGGGATCAGAGCGTGTTTCTCAAACAAATTCAACGGGTGTAACATTTACGGAAGCTATTGGAATAAATAAATCACTTTCCGTCTTGCGGAAAGTGATCGTCGCACTGGCGACAGAGCCCGATCGTTCTCATATCCCATATCGTGACTCAAAACTGACTTCTCTTTTGCAGGAATCCTTAGGCGGTAATTGTGTAACGCTGATGATCGCATGCGTTGCTCCAGGGGATGATTTTATAGATGAAAACCACAGTACCCTCAAGTATGCTTCACATGCTTCAAATATACGAAATGTGGCCATCGTAAACGTTGATTCCAATAGTCGGACTATATCAAATCTTCGTTTGGAAGTTCAACGCCTGCGAAATGAATTGCGTGCCCTTCATAACGTTGTAGGGAGTTTAAATACAGAAAAACCTTTACAAAAATCGACTTCCAAGAATGCTGAAGGGGTTTCTGAGGAGCTAGCAAATGCGAAACGAAGCCTCCTAGATCATGTTTTGCTATTTAAAGATGTGTTTCGAGCAGAAGAAAGTGCCGTCAAAGAAGTTCAGAAGCAACAAAAATATAACTTAGTGATGAAGAGGGACAATGAGCTGCTTCATGACGAAAACATGTCTTTGCGTGACCGCATACGCGTGTTGCAAAATATGCTGTTGCAAGGAGGAAGAGTTAGATTGGAGTAAATGGTTCAAAATGGTGCTGATACTGACACTCATATAAAAGTAATACATGCTTTTTCTGTCGAGCCGCCTCCGACGTGCTTGCGGACGAGGGACCAACTTGTCGCCACTATAAATGGAATTAATTATTTATATTTTTAAAACTCATTCTATTCGCAAAGTTGGTGTTGACCCCGCTCTTGGCGTTGTCTACTTCGTTTTTCTTGAGTTCTCTTAGACGGCTCAATCCCATGAAATTTATAGCTCAGCTGTCTGAATGCCTCTTTCGGTGTCAATAATCGCCCTTGCTCATCACGGTACTCTAATACTATTTCTTTCGTCCCAGGCTTTGATAACGGATTGGGGTTGATAAACTTTTTATCTTTCGGCCTTCCAACAATGATATCCTTTTTGATCGTTGCAAAATCACCCGCTTGTCGCAAAAAAGTTAAAGTATCAGCAACAGATAAACTCTTGTCATTAGCGCAGAATCCTTTGGCTGACGTCGGATCCGTTGCTTGGTTAAAAGAGGTTTCAGCAGAAACTGGCAAACCTTTATCACATACCGTGCGATCATTTACATCGATTTCCTTGTTTCCGAGTGAATCGTTTGGTGCCACGGCGACAGAACTTGCAAACTCTACACTATTTGAGAGGTCCAGCGGCTTTTTCAATTTTGTAAATGCGCTTCTTTCCTTATCAGTAAGCTCGTCGTATCTTGTGCCACTAATACTGTCTTCTTTTACGTAATTTTTGCTAGTATATGAGGTGCCCACCATGCTGGTAAATGTAAGGGCATCTGAAAGAACCATAGTGTCTTCCGGGGGTGCTTCTCCTCGGTTGATACCTTGAAATTGAACATTAGGTTTTATCGTCCCAAACCTCGCAACATCAGCAGAAACGCGCTTCACCCTTTTCGAGGCAAGTGCTTTTGATCTTGAGAGGTACGAAGAAATATTGATGCCATCTTCATCGTCTTCATTTCCCCACGAATCGTCCGTATGAAGGTGCACATTGGTTTTCAACACAGAAGGCATAGTCGTTTTGTCGACAGCTTCCTCTTCCCCGTCTGCTAGCGCATGCCCTGACCTCTTGCGGAAAGTTGCTTGGGAAGACCTAGCTTTCCTCTTCTTAAAGTTCTGCATAAAAACTATCAGAGCTGGCTTTGAAGCTGGAATTCGAAAACGTAGGCCTGTTGGCGGAAAGCATTCATAATGTCTCAATTGACGCTGCTCCTTTCGCATGTCGACTGTGACATGCTCGCTGTTGTGTGGAACGAAGAATCGAATGAACCGATCAAGTTACCTAGTCCCTATCTGGACTGAAAAGTATGACCCTTAGTACTGTACGAGAGACTAAGTTCTGAACGTTATAAGGTACGGTGCTACGGTGCGAAATAAGCCCCATTTTGCTTCATCGGTGCACCACTGCCGAAAAATGTCGATTCCCACATGCTGAGATAAACAACTCACTTGTGAGCTGTGAGAAACTCTTTCAATAGCTTTTAGAACGACCGTTTGGTCTCGTGAATTGAAAGAGCTTAGAGCCTAAAAGAAGTATAAAGGGACTTTCGCAGTTTATCGCTGCCCTTGGCCTGATGGCAGCAGTGTAAGAGTTTGGAAGGAACAATATTTTCTACTTCCCACCGTCTTTATGTCAGAAGTAAAACCTTTCGACGGCAGAAACGCTGGCGGTAACTCTACTAATGTCTCCAAAACAACCGTGTCTACTGGAAAACTGCTAGTAAAAACTAATAAGATGAAAGAAGCATTGAACGTGTCTATGCGAGGCCAGATGGATGATAAAATTTTACGTGCTGCACATAAAATTTTTGGGGAAGAAAGAACTCGTATGTGTGCAGATATGCACAAGCTAGAAAGAAAAATGGAATTACAGCGAAAGAATTTCAAAAAACAAATCGGCGGTCTAAAAATAACAATATCAAAGTTGGAGAGAGAAAACAGCCGCTTAGAAAAGGAGTTTGGAGATTCTCAGCACCTAGCTTCTGTGGCAGAAGCCCACACCCAAAAATTAACCGAGGAGTTACTAGCGAGCAAGCACTTGCTCACTTCTCTCAGGGGTCATTGTCGCACTCTTGAAACCAAACTTAAAAGAGAAATCCAATCTGCAGCTCGCTCCAAAAAAAATATGCAAGAGAAGATGGTATCTACTAAGCTTGATGCAGAAAAAAGGGAGCGGGGTCTCCGGGATGCCATTGACACGTTACGCGCACATGTCCATGAAAATCAAATTTACCATCAACATGAGGAACTGAAACACATGAAGAAGGCTGAAGCACTAGAAGACCGATTACATGCGGTTGTTGATATATTGGAAGTCAATGAGCGATCCCAAACAGGAACACTTAGTCCATCCAAACACATTGAGGGTGGATCTTTGCATTTAGTTAGGGCTCAACGAGCTGAGAAGGAGCTTTTGTTATCTCAAACGTCTGTTGTAAAGCTACATGAAATGGTTGAAACTTTAAGAACGAAGCATGCTAATAATGTCCGTGCCTGTACTTGTTTAAACGCTGCGGGCTGTATTGCATCGAACATGAACGATTCGAGGGATAGTGCGAAACCTTCCCTGTATAAAGAGGGGGGTGTTCGTTTGGTTAATGACAAGAAAACTGTTGAATCAACTAGTGCAAAGTCGACAGAAGAAATTGACGAGGATCAGCGGGAATTACTGACGAAGCTGCATCTCGCAAACGCTGAGATTAATAAACTGAAAGAAAAATTGAAAGAAACAGAAGGAAAGATTGAACCTAAAAAATATTCAGTAGAACTAGAAAGCATCGATAGAATAGTGGAAAATCACACCACAGCGCATGCTATTAACAAGGGAGGTTATTTGGATAAAGAGGGAGACCCCGAATCTGAAGAAGTAGAAGATGGGCAGTCTCGATTGAAAAACTCGTTTCATTCTCGTCCTGTTATACTCGAAGTCAGAAATCTAGATGAGAAGGCTTGCGTGGTAAGTTCTGAGAGTGAATTGCTAGTAGGCGTGGATCTTAAAAGTTTACACGAGTCTAAAGAAGAAGCTGATAATTCACAAGGCGAACAAGGTCATGTTTCGCATGATCGAGTTACATTTTTGCAAAGAGAACAC
>ERZ807291.9511-NODE-9511-length-10501-cov-4.717500_pt1 | contig 10501 bp, 8 predicted proteins | sample MGYA00521257_ERZ807291 | MGnify/ENA primary metagenome ERZ807291 (study PRJEB31413, sample SAMN03169783) | marine metagenome | biome: Marine; feature: Water; material: Subsurface seawater | place: North Sea | collected 2011-04-28 | depth 1 m m ... | reverse complement strand
AATGGAATTTTTTACCTTTTAAACCAGGATTAGTTGGAGGACACTGTATTGGAGTAGATCCTTATTATTTAGCACAGAAAGCTCAAGAGAATGGTTACCATCCAGAAATTATTTTGGCAGGACGAAGGTTAAATGATGGAATGGGAGATTATGTAGCTTCCGAGATTGTGAAATGTATGATTAAGAAAAACAAATCTGTTAATGGATCTAAAGTTCTAATTTTAGGAATCACATTTAAAGAAAACTGTCCAGATGTTCGAAATACAAAAGCAGTAGATCTTATAAATGCTTTAAAAGATTATGGAACTAATATCAAGATTCACGATCCTTGGGCAGATGAAGATGAAGTAATACGTGAATATGGATTAGAATCTTTGAAAACTATACCAAATGAAAAATTTGATGCGATAGTGCTTACTGTTTCACATAAGAAATTCAGCGAACTTGATTTGTTATCTCTAAAAAATGAGAATGCTATTATTTATGATGTTAAGAATTTTTTAGACGAAAAACTTGTAGATGGACGTTTGTAAAAATGATAACTTATTGTAAATTAAAATGAAAAATATTCTAATAACAGGTGGTGCTGGATTTATTGGTTCACACGTAGTAAGGTTTTTTATTAACAAATACCCAGATTATAAAATTTTTAATTTAGACTCTTTAACATATGCAGGTAATCTCGAAAATTTAAAAGATGTAGAATCTAAATCCAATTATAAATTCCTAAATGGTGATATAACGGATGAAACATATATAAATAAAATTTTTAAAAAATACCAATTTCAAGGAGTTATTCATTTAGCAGCTGAGTCACATGTTGATAGATCAATTTCTGATCCTCTAGGATTTGCCAAAACTAATATCCTTGGAACTATGATTTTATTAAATGCTTTTAAAACTATTTGGTTCAAAAACTGGGATGGAAAAAAGTTCTACCATGTAAGTACAGATGAGGTATATGGTGCTTTGGGTGATATAGGATTATTCACTGAGCAAACACCCTATGATCCTAATTCACCCTATTCAGCTAGTAAAGCAAGCTCAGATCATTTTGTAAGAGCTTACGGAGAAACATACGGATTGCCTTATGTTATATCAAATTGTTCAAATAATTATGGTCCAAATCATTTTCCTGAAAAATTAATTCCGTTATTTATAAATAATATTATTAATAATAAACCGTTACCTATATATGGTGATGGAAATTATATTAGAGATTGGTTATATGTAGAAGACCATGCCGTAGCCATTGATTTAATTTTTCATAAAGGTCTTAAACATGAAACTTATAATGTTGGCGGGTTTAACGAATGGAAAAATATTGATTTAGTAAAGTTATTGTGCAATCTAATGGACGAGAAATTAGAAAATAATCCAGGAACAAGTGAGAAGTTAATAACATTTATTAAAGATAGACCGGGTCATGATTTAAGATATGCAATTGATGCTTCTAAAATTAGCAAAAATTTAGGTTGGTCCCCAAGTGTCACTTTTGAAGAAGGTTTATCTAAAACTATCGACTGGTACCTTAACAATAAAAAATGGTTAAAAAATGTTACCTCTGGAAATTATCAAAATTATTATAAATCACATTATAACTAATATTACATGAAAGGAATCATTTTAGCAGGAGGATCGGGGACAAGATTACATCCCTTGACATTAAGTATTAGTAAACAACTTTTACCTGTTTACGACAAGCCAATGATTTATTATCCTTTATCGGTATTAATGTTAGCTGGAATTAGAGATATATTAATAATATCAACACCCCATGATCTTCCAAATTTCAAAAAAACTCTTGGAAACGGTAGTAGGTTTGGAATAAAGTTATCTTACGAAGAACAATCATCTCCTGACGGATTAGCTCAGGCATTTATAATTGGGGAGAAGTTTATGGGTAGTGATGACGTTTGTTTAATCTTAGGAGATAATATATTTTATGGCGCAGGCTTACAAAAATTACTAATCAGTGCAGTTAATACTGTTCAAGAACAAAAAAAAGCAATTGTTTTTGGGAATTATGTAAATGATCCTGAACGATATGGAGTAGCAGAAATAGATTCAACCAATAATGTTTTAAGTATTGAAGAAAAGCCAGTAAAACCCAAATCAAATTATGCAGTTGTTGGGCTGTATTTTTACCCAAACAATGTCATTGATATCGCTAAGAATGTTAAACCATCAGAAAGGGGAGAACTGGAAATCACATCAATTAATCAAAAATATTTAGAGCTCAAAAAGCTTAAGTTAAAAATATTAAGTAGAGGATTTGCTTGGCTAGATACTGGTACGCATGAAGCTCTTGCTGAAGCTACAGAATTTGTAAAAGTTGTTGAAAACAGAACAGGCTTAAAAATAGGTTGTTTAGAAGAGATTGCTTTAAATTATAATTGGATATCTAAAGCTAAACTTATTCACAATATAAGTGAATTAAAAGGTGTATATTATGATTATTTAAAACGTTACAAATAGGTGTTGCTTAAAAAAATCATGTTTCAAGGAATGTTATGGACTTTTGCAGATATGTTCATAATCAAAGGAATTGCTTTTATTGCTGGAATATATTTAGCTAGAGTATTAGGTCCTGAGGAATTTGGACTCATAGGAATGATATCAATTTTTATTGCCATAGGTACTTCACTAGTTGAAAGCGGATTGTCATCATCTATCATTAGAGCCTCCAAAGTTGATAAAACAGATTTTTCAACAGTTTTTTATGTTAATATGGTAATGAGCGTTTTAACATATCTTATTATTTATATTTCAGCCCCTTTAATTGCTAAATTTTATAACCAAGAAATTTTAATAGATGTAATAAGACTCTTTTGCATTAGTTTTTTAATAACTGGTCTTTCTTCAGTTCAATTGGCAATTTTAAATAAAAAAATGTTATTTAAAACAATAGCATATTATAATGTACCTGCAACCATTACGGGTATAATTGTAGGTATATATTTAGGATTAAATAATTATGGAGTTTGGAGTTTAGTTTGGATGCATATAGCAACTAAAATCGTTTTATCTTTTTTATTATGGTTAAACTCCGATTGGAAACCAGGATTAGATTTTTCATTACATAAATTAAAATATCATTATAGTTATGGTTATAAATTATTACTAGCTGGATTATTAAATAAGTTTTATTTGAATTTATATAACATTATTATAGGTAAATATTTTTCAATTCAAACTATTGGGTGGTATGAACGATCTTCCAGTTATAATAATTATTCAAGCGATGTTTTGACAGGTATAATTAAAAAAGTTACATTTCCTTTACTTTCAAATATTAAAAAAAATAAAATAAAATTATCTGAAGTTTATAAAAAAATATTAGGATTAACTATTTTAGTCTCAGCTCCCATTATGATTGGTTTAGCAGCAATTGCTGAGCCGTTATTTTTATTTTTCCTTGGTGAGGAATGGTTACCTGCTGTAGTATTTTTTCAAATATTAAGTATTGCTTCAGTTTTGTATCCAATACACTCATTAAATTTAAATATATTAAAGGTATACGGAAGGTCAGATTTGTTTCTAAAACTAGAGGTTTATAAAAAAATTATAACAACTGCATGTATTGTAATTTCATTCCAATTTGGTATTATTGGTTTGGTTTGGAGTAGTGTTATAGCTTCAATAATTTCATTGTTAATTAATACTAAATATAGTGGAGAATTGATTAATTATAATACGAAATCCCAGTTATATGATATGCTTCCAGTTTGTTTCATAACATTTGTTACAGGCATAATTATGATGGAAAGTGTTTTCCTATTGAATGAATTTCCTCATCTTCTCCAAATAACAATTACTGGTTTTATTGGACTAATTTTTTACATATCTATAAATTATATAATGAAAGTTAAAGCATTTATGTACGCAATAGAGCTTATTAAACAATATAAAAAATGATAACAGTCACAAAACCTTTTCTTCCACCTAAAAAAGATTATTTTAAATATATTGATGGAATATGGGAACGAAATCATCTAACAAATATGGGGCCTTTGGCCAATAAGTTGGAAATGAAATTAAAAGAATATTTAAATATCAATCATTTATTATTTGTTACTAATGGAACAATTGCATTGCAAATAGCAATAAAAGCTTTGAGATTAAAAGGTGAAATAATCACAACACCATTTACTTATGTTGCCACTTCCAGCAGTATAGTTTGGGAAGGCTGTACACCTGTTTATGTAGATATTGATAAGAATTCATTAAATATTGATTCTTCAAAAATTGAAGCCGCTATTACTAAAAAAACAACGGCAATTGTGGCAACTCATGTATTTGGTAATCCTTGTGATGTTGAGACTATTAAAAATATAGCAGATAGACATAATTTAAAAGTAATTTATGATGGAGCTCACGCCTTTGGTGTCAAATTAAAAGGAAAATCAATTTTTGAATATGGAGATATTTCAACATGTAGTACACATGCAACTAAATTATTTCATTCATCAGAGGGAGGGTTTGTTGTAACAAAGGATTTGGATTTATTAAAAACCATGACTTACATGAGAAATTTCGGTCATAATGGTGAAGAAAAATTTCATGGACTTGGCATTAATGGTAAAAATTCTGAGTTTCACGCTGCAATGGGGTTGGCTAATTTAAAATTTATTAATTCTATACATGAACAAAGAAAGAAATTAACGAAATATTATGATATAAGGCTAAAAAATGCTAAAGTTATACAACCACTTTGGAATAAAAGTTCATCTCGTAATTATGCGTATTATCCAATAATTTTTGAAACAGAAGCTTTGCTCTTAAAATGTATTAGAGAATTGAAATTAAATGACATCTTTGCAAGGAGGTATTTTTACCCATCACTTGGAACTAGCTTACCATATGTTGAAACAGCATTATTAAGTCATGCAGATAACATATCAAAACGAATATTATGCTTACCATTATTTTATGATTTAACTGTTGATCAAGTAGATCTGATTTGTACACACTTGTTGAAATCGCAAAATAGTTGAATTTACAACTCTTTTTTTTTGAACAGGAGACAATTTAAATTACATAATTTCAAATGTTCAGAAAATCATAGTTGTAACTTTAATTTATAAAAAGTAGAAAATATGAATAGTACATGGAAAAAAAATAGTTGGAAAAAATTTAAAACAAAACAACAGCCTAAATGGCCAAATTTAGATTTGTTTAATGAAACATTAGAAAAACTTAACAATCTTCCTTCTTTAGTTTTTTCAGGTGAAACAAGAATATTGAAAAGTGATTTATCAAGAGTAAATATCGGTGAAAAATTTATTTTACAGGTAGGTAATTGTTCAGAAACGTTTAGTGACTGTAATGGTCCGAAAATTCATAATTTTTTAAGACTTATGTTACAGATGGAGAGTATAATAGAATTTAACACGAATATAGAAATAATTAAAATAGGAAGAATTGCGGGTCAATATGCTAAACCAAGAACAGCCAACTCGGAATTGATAAATGGGATTAAAGTATCGACATACAGAGGAGATAATATCAATGATTATAATTCCGATATTGATAGTCGAACACCAAATCCTTTAAGGTTACTGGAAGGGTATTTTCGTTCAGCATCAACATTAAATTTAATCAGGGCATTTATTCAGGGTCAATATAATGATATTGCCTATTTCAATAATTGGGAGGAGCATTATTTTCATAAAGAAATATTAAAAAATAAGAAATATTTGAAATTTGCTAACGAGTTTAATACAATATTGGAAAGAAAAACTAATAAATCAAAAAAACAATATAAAAATGATTCTGTTTACATCTCACACGAAGCTTTGTTACTTGACTACGAAGAGTCTTTTGTAAGAGAAGATACTACTTTTAGTGGTTTTTACAGCACAAGTGCTCATACGTTGTGGATTGGAAACAGAACCAGACAACTCCATGGAGGACACGTTGAATTTGTTAGAGGAATTGACAATCCAATAGGAGTTAAAATCGGTCCAGATTATGTAATAGATGAAATATTACAAATAATTAATAAAATTAATCCGTTGAATGAACCCGGAAGGGTTATGCTAATTTCTAGAATGGGAGCAGAACAAATTAATTTAAAATTAAAACCTTTAATGGAGACTATTAAAAAGTCGCATAATAACAATGTTATATGGATTTGTGATCCGATGCATGGAAATACGTTTAGCCATAAGAATTACAAAGTAAGACGATTTGAGAATATTACTGAAGAAATTAAAGCTTTTTTCGCTATATGTAATTCTTTAGGGTTAGTCCCTGGTGGTGTTCATTTAGAGTTAACCGAGGAAAATGTAACAGAATGTATTGGTGGCATAAGTAATATTGAATTATCTGATTTAAATGTGAATTATACTACTAAAGTTGATCCAAGGCTAAATGCATTACAAGGTTTAGAAATTGCTTTTCTTATTAGCTCACTAATTTCAAAACAAGAAATTAATTAAATATATAAATTATGGGAACTACAGATCATTCTAAAAAATTAAATGTTATGATTCTTGGAGGTGGAATTAATTCTGCTGTTGGATCTGCACATGTTTCGGCATTAAAATTATCTGGCAAATATAATATTGTGGGGGGTTTTTTTAGTCGAAACATCCAAATAAATAATGAATCAGCTAAGGAATATGGATTAACAAATCCACGAATTTATAATGATTTCGAATTGTTATGTAAGACTGAAAAAGGAAAAATTGATGCAATAATTATTCTTACTCCTACAGATCAGCATTTCCAGCAAGTTATTACTTGTTTAAAAATGGGAATTCCTGTGATTTGTGAAAAAGCTTTAGTAGGTAATATTAAGGAAGCTCAAAAAATTAAAAATTTATTGAATGAAAAAAATGGTTTTTTGGCTGTTATCTATAATTACTTAGGGTACCCAATGATCCGAGAGTTGAAAAACATTATCGAAAATGGTTTTTTAGGTAAAGTAAATCAAGTTTTAGTTGAAATGCCTCAAGAGAGTTTTCAAAGAGTTAATGCTCAAAAGAATCCAAATGTTCCTCAAGAATGGCGTTTAAAAGATGGAGTTGTTTCTACTATTTCATTAGATCTTGGTATTCATCTGCATATTATTGTTAAATATCTTACTGGAGAATTACCGTTAAATGTTGTAAGTAAACGTAATTCATTTGGTAATTTTCCTGAACTTGTCGATAACATCAATTGTCTTATAGAATATTCAAATAATATTTTATGTAACATGTGGTATAGTAAGGTCGCTCTTGGTAAAAGAAATGGCCTAAAAGTTAGAGTTTTGGGTAGTGAAGGTTACGCGGAATGGGTTCAGGAAATACCTGAAAAAGTACTTCTCTCAGATTGTTATGGAAATAATAGTATTGTAGATAGGGGAAGCATAAATAGTACAATAAGCAATCAAAGGCGCTATACTAGATTTAAAGCAGGCCACCCAACAGGATTCATTGAAGCATTTGCGAATTATTATGAAGATATTGCAGATGGTTTAGTTAAATTTTTACAAAACCCAAAAAAACAAATAAATACTAATGAATATTTTGGAATAAATGAAGCTTTTGAAGGAATTTCTCTGATCGAATCAATCTCAAAATCAGACAGTACTAAATCTTGGCAAACAATTGTTAACTAATAGTTATATATCATTTAAATTAAAATACTCAATATGAAAATATTATTATTAGATACTAATTTTTCATCAGGACCTATATATGATTATCTTGTAGAATCCGGAAACGAAGTTTATGTAATTGGAAATAATCCGAATGATTTTTTAGCAAAAATCTCAAAAAATTATATTCAAAGTGATTACTCAATAATTTCCAGAACGCGTGAATTAGTAAAATCACTTGGAATAGACTGCATAGTCCCTGGGTGTAATGATAGATCTTTTCAGGTTTACACTGAACTTAATTCAAATAAACAATATTCATTATCAGATACAAGTGAAATCAATGAGATAATTAATAATAAGGAGAAATTTAGATCATTTGCAACATCAATTAAACTATCAGTCCCTCGTTTAATTAAAACTAAAGAGGTTGGAAATATATGGCCAATAATTGTCAAACCAGTTGATGCATACAGCGGAATAGGTATAACAATCATTAAGGAATCTGAGCATAATATGTTACAATCAGCAATAAGCTTTGCTAGAGAAAATTCTCGAACTAAAACTTGTATTATTGAAGAATTTGTTGAGGGTCAACTATATAGTCATTCCGCCTTTATCTCTGACAAATCAATTTTGATTGATTTTATTGTTGAGGAGCATGGTACTGCAAACTCATTCGCTGTTGATACAAGTCGGGTTGTTTACGACTTTTCAGAGGAGATGTTAAGCAAAATACGTAAAGAAATATCTCTGATGGTTGATGAGTTAGATCTTGTTGATGGATTGATTCATACTCAGTTCATTAAGCAAGGAAATTCTTTCTGGATAATTGAGGTTACAAGAAGGTGTCCAGGTGATCTTTACAGTTACTTAATCGAATCTTCTACTGGATTTAATTATGCTCAAACTTATACAACACCTTTTATTAAACAAAAGATTAGTTTGCCAAACCAGCCATTAAAGAAAGCTAATATAATAAGGCACACAATTTCACAGCCTAAAGAAATGTCTTTTGGTTCTCTTCAATTTAATCTACCAATTCATATTCATAAATTTGTGCAAATAAGTACAGTTGGTGATTTTATAAAATCTAGCCCTTCTGGTCGTATAGGACTTTTGTTTATTCGAGCAGATTCGAAAAGAGAATTAAATAATGTTTATGAAATCACTCTAAATAGAAAGCTTTATTCTATTAGATAGAAACCAGATTTTAATAAGTTAAAATTATTATACAAATTATGATCAGCAATGAGTTAATGGTTTCTGTAAAAATGATTACCTATAAACATGAAAAATTTATAAAACAAGCTATTGAAGGAGTTTTGATGCAAGAAACCGATTTTGAGTTTAATCTAATCATCGCTGACGATTGTTCACCAGATAATACCCATGAGATTGTAAATAAAATTATTAAAAATCATTCTAAAGGATTTAAAATAAAATATTTTAGACATGAAAAAAATATTGGTATGTACGATAATGGTTTATTTGCAATTAATAAATGTAAAGGAAAATATATAGCCTTGTGCGAAGGAGATGATTATTGGACAGACCCACTAAAGCTACAAAAACAATTGGAATTTTTAGAAAAAGATAAAGAGTATTCTATGGTTTTCACCCCTGCTTTAAAAAAGTTTGAAAATGCAAATAAACCAAATAAAATAAGAAACAGGTATTTTAATTACAATTCTGATGACTTTCAACTTGAAAATATTTTAAAGTTAGGTGGTGGTTTTTATCCAACCTGTTCAGCTATGTTTTTAAATAAAATATTTGATATTAACAATTCTATGAAATATTTGAAAATTCATTCAACAGGAGACTATCCAATCGCAATTTTAGCAGCAATTAAAGGAAAAATTGGTTATATTGATGATGTTACTTCTGTTTATAGAGTTCAGGATAATTCCGTTTCAAATAAACTATTTAAAACATGTGAAGATTGTGTTAAAGATGTTAAAATTAAATATGAAAAAAACATAAATTTTTTAATTTTTTTATTCAAAGAAATAAAAATTAAAAGAAAATTAGAAAGAGAATTACTAAGTAAAGAAAACTATATTCTTTTAACTAAAAATCTAAATTGTGGTCATTATTCTGGGTTTATAAATCTTTTTTTTAAATTAAACTTATCACTAAAACATAGAATAAAGATTATAGTTAAATTAATTTATTTGTTAATCAATGGAAATAAGGCCTCCAAAATTCAAAAAGATAATTAATGAAATATTTATTGTTTTTCTTTGTAGTTTACAATTTTATCTTTCCTTTAAGACTAACATTTATTCCTAAGTCTGAGTTATTGTTTTTTAGCGTTCTTTTTATACACTACTTAACTAATGATTTAACTAAAAATATTTAATGAGATTTCTATTATTTTATTTGTGTTTATATAATTTTGTTTTTCCCATTAGGCTAGTAGCAATTCCAAAATTCGAATGGATTATTTTGTCAATTCCATTAATTTGGGTTCTTATTAATTTTAAAAAAAAACTTAAGTATTTCTCCTACACTAGATTCAAAACAACATTTATATTTTCAATAATAATGTCAATTATTGGCTGTATTTCTTCACTGATTTATGATGGTGATTATATCTCAGTAATTGTTTTTATGAAATTCTTTTTAATGATTACCATAGCGAATTCTTTGATAATTTGGGGATATTATCTATACGGGAATGATTTTATAAACAAAATAATTAAAATTTTAGTTATTTCCGCTTTAATCATTTCAACAACTAACGTTATAGAATTTTTTAATCCAGAATTTAGAAGATTTTTATTTGAAACTATTGCTGTAACAGGAAATTCCTCATACGATACATCGTTTAGAACTCATGGTTTTGCTTCTTCTGGTGGGGCATCTTTATCCTTAGGTATTTTAGTTTTAGCTCTTATCTCTTATTTT
>ERZ807291.9510-NODE-9510-length-10503-cov-8.404096_pt1 | contig 10503 bp, 12 predicted proteins | sample MGYA00521257_ERZ807291 | MGnify/ENA primary metagenome ERZ807291 (study PRJEB31413, sample SAMN03169783) | marine metagenome | biome: Marine; feature: Water; material: Subsurface seawater | place: North Sea | collected 2011-04-28 | depth 1 m m ... | reverse complement strand
CAATATTCTTCTCCAGCCCCAAATTCATAATCTTCCATAGTTTTATAGTACTCTACAGCTTTAAAAGGTTATTAATTCTCTCTTCAGCAGCCTCAAGAGTTGCAAATCTCTCTATGTCATCAAACAAATCTCCCTCAAGACAATATATCTCATAAAAATGACCTGAAACATAAGAAGGAGGAATCATAGAAATAGATCCTAGGTCAGTAGTGTAAACTGTGTTCTTTGGTATTGTAAACATAATGTTGTAGTACTATGCTCTTCAGCTTTAAGTTAATAATAAGTAGTGGGTGCGAGGTTTCTGGAAGAGTTAGTTGTACAACCAATCAAATCCGCCCAAGCTTTCTACCCCACTACTTGGTTTGACACATACTTTTATACTGATATCTAGTGTCATCAATCAGTGTTATATAGCTCCTCAACTTAATATAAGCATAGAGAGAAAGTTAAAAAACCTATGACAAATGTAGCCATAGGTTATTAGAATGTTTTGGTTTAGCATCTTGCTTAGCTTTATACTTAGCGTATGCTTTATCGTTGATACCTTTTAGATGTACCATACCTACTTTGATTGGTTCCATGTTAATGCTATATTTATTTATTATGTAATACTGATTGTAATCAGTGGTAAAAAGTGGTGAAAAGTGGTGTATGTGAACACGTACAAGTTATCACACACACAAAACATATAAAAAAGGAGAATGTTTTTACACATTCCCCTTAATATGTCATTAGTTAAGTGTTCTAATGCATTTAGTCACACCATTGATAACATCTAATGTTCAATCAATGTCTAAAGGGAGAGTTTAATTAGTCTACATACTCCAAGACCATCGTATCTTATTTGGTTTTTAAAGGCCCAACCCTATAATCCCACCCTGTATATAAAGGAGAGAGCTCTTACACTCTCCCCTTTTAAGGGTTGTTGCTTAGAAAGCAACCAGCTCGTCCAACTTAATTGTTGGTGTTACGAACTCCTCTGCTTCATCTTCCGTGATGGCAAAGTCTTCCACTTGAGTTCCTCCAGGTAATGACACAAAGTTTCCTATTGTTTGCTTAGCTTTACCTGTTGCAGGGTCCATTATGATTTCCCCTGTTTTTGGGTCAACTGTGTCCCAAGATGTTTCAAGTATTGGAAACCCTTGAACTTGTGAAAGGGTGATTTCTTGGTCACGCATTCCACGACTAACTGCTTTTGAGCAAGCAACTACTGCGCTCATTCCGTCAGCACGCTTAACCACAAGAGCAACACGCTTTGTGTGGTCATTGAAGTTCTTGTCAATTAATGTAATTGCACCGCCCTTACCTGCGTTGCTTGCTACTGTGCCTAATGTTTTTAGGCTTTCTCTCTGGTAATCTTTAAATTGTAATCCCATTTTCTTTCTGTTTTTTAATGGATTATGGTGAAGATATGGGGAGTACCCCCAATCGTCAATTTTTGTTTGGGGTATTCAATTGGTAGGGGTCTCCTGTGTTACACACACGATGGGGTGGGACGTTTTTAAAAAAAAAGTTTTCAGAAAATTTGGTTGGCATAGTAAAAAACATTTACCTTTGGTGGGTGGGTGGGTTATTAGTTATTATTATTTTTTTCTTCTTTTACATGTTCCTAATAAGGATAACTTAATTATACAGATATACATAATATAGCATTGAAATATCCTATATGTTGTGTATATAGATTTTTATTGTATATTTGTCATTATATGATGTGTAATTATATATAACTAAATCATGGAAAAAAGAAATATAGTCATACAAGAACTAAAGAAGAGTTTAGAAGATGAGTATGTAGTAGCACAAAAGTATTATTCTATACTATCTGCTATCAATAACCTTAACTTAACAAAGAGGGAGATTGAACTAATAGCATTTACAGCAGTAAAGGGTACTATATCCTATGCAAATGCCAGAACACAGTTTTGTGAGAAGTACAATACAACTACAGCTACAATTAACAACATAGTGTCAAAGCTAAAAAAAATCGGAATCTTTGTAAAGCATTTAGGTAAGATTAAAGTTAATCCTATTATTGTTATAGACTTCAAAAAAAATTTAAACCTAGTAATTAGATTAGTTCATAATGAAGAAACCAAAAAAACTATCCTTAAAGGAGAGATTAATCAAGAAGATGTCAACCAAGCTGATAGTGTCAGAGATAGTTCTAAATCAAGTGATAACTCACCAGTTCAATAGTGCTCACGATGCATTAAAAGATAATAACAGTGTAGAGATATCTGGTTACGGTAAGTTTTTGTTTAACAAGAAAAAAGCTAAAACTAAAGTAAAGAACTTAGAGAAAGTAAAAAATTCTTACGAAAAGATCTTAACAGATGATGATATCTCGTTAAAAAGATCTAACTTTATCAAAAGTAAACTAAGTTCTATAAACTTAACTTTGAATTCACTGAAACCAAAAATAAAAGAAGATGAAACTATCTGAAGTATATGAAGGATGGAGAAATAAAATTCTTCCTCCTGAGAAGTTAAAAGATAAGATTGCAGAAATTAGCAATGAAAGAATAACAATCTGTGATAGTTGTGATAATCATTCTAAGAATCACAAAACAATAAGGCCAGATGCACATTGTGTAAGCTGTGGATGCACACTTTCTGCAAAAACAAAATGTTTATCGTGCTCATGTCCTATTAACAAGTGGCAAGCTGTACTAACATCAGAGCAAGAAGGTAAATATAAAGACTATGAAAAAACAACTACGACTTAACAAAGTATCAGTATCATCATTGATCCAAGTACTAAGCCAACTGTTTGAAGATGGTGCAGATTTTATTGATATAGAAGGAGAACCTCAAGAAGGTAAAGAGAATGATATTATAAAGGTTACTGTTCGTCCTGAGTATTACATTGATGCTAAGGGGCATACAGAAAGTGATGAAGATGATCCAGAATACTTATTTACAGAGCAACCTTATGAAGCACCTGACGAAGAACTAAATCTACTTTCAGATGAAGATATAAATGACTTAATCTAAGTAACTAATGAAAAAACCAACCAACACATATATGCAAAAAATTGTAGAGATCATTAACCAATTAACTGTAAACCATCCTAAGATTAATCTTGGAAAACATATAGATACAGCTTTAGATGGAGAAAATATATGGTCATTGAGTAATGAAAAGTTTTACTCTTTATTGCGTAACTACCAAGCTAAGTTGGATGCAGTAGAACTATCTGATGATGATTGGGAGATGGATAAAATACTAAAAGATGCAATGGATTTAACTGCAGATGAGCATGACGAATTCTACTAATACTAATTTCGTCTTCATATATTGGGAAGACGGATGGAATGAACAACAATATGGCAAAAAAAACTACATACATAAACGCTGAACTTGATTGGGCAGAACAGCAACTACTCTCTTGGAAAGAGTATGTTGATGCTAACCCTTTACACAAGCTTCAAGATAGAGTAAAGTACAAAGAAACTTCTAATGGTGGTCAAATACCAATGGTTGTTGCAAGTATAGAATCTCAAGGTAAATTTGTACAAGATACAATGAAAAACTACTTGTCTCTTCTAGAACAAGTTGATAAACTTCGTGAAAAAGAAGAAAAGAAAAAAATAGAAACTAGAGGCGGTCAAGAATTAGGTAGTATGGCTGAAGAGTTTATCAAGAGTAGAAAATAATGGAGATAAAAAGTGTAGACTACAAAGATTGGATGATTAATCAGAAAAGAATTCCTGATAAAGAGTCTGATGAGTATAAAGCATTCTTTGACTACCATAAAGATTTGTGTATGAATGGGTGTATGATGGACGGTACATACATAAATCCATTCTTATACTGGCACTTAAATGCCTGGCATACAGAAGTTGATATTATAGATGAATATGGTAGAATTAATCAGAAGTATGCTAATCCATTACTTAGAGATAATGAATGGCTTGTAACAAATGAAATAGATAGAGCACATAGAGAAAAGAAAGGACTAGTTATTCTAGGAATTAGACGTTTTGCTAAATCTGTTATAGAAGCAAGTTACATTGCTCAAGGTGCAACCTTTGATGAGAACTCTCAAAATATTATAGCAGGACTAAATGCTCCTGATATTAAGTTAATTACAGATAAGATAGATAAGGGGTTAAACTTCTTACCTAAAGCTTGGAGATGGCAAAGAGTAGAAGATAATTGGAAGAATCAAGTTACATTAGGTATTAAAACTAGAGGTGGTGAAAGAATACCATTTTCACAAATCCTTATACGTAACTTAGATGATGGTAATAACGAAGAGGCTATTGCAGGTACAAAACCTAGAAGACTTATCATTGATGAGATAGGTAAAGGTAACTTTTTAAGAGGTCTTCAAGCAGCTATTCCAGGATTCACTACACCATTTGGTTGGGGTTGTAGTCCTATACTTACAGGGACAGGTGGAGATATGAAAAAGTTTATGGATGCTAAGTCTTTAATGTTTGATGTAGAAAACTTTAATTTTCTTACATACAATAATGCAAAAGATGACAAACGTATTCATGGATTGTTTATCTCTAACAAATATAGAATGGAAGCTAAAGAGGATTCTTCTCTTGGAGCTTTTTTAGATAAACCTAAATCATCAATCTTACACAAGGTACCTATGATGGTATCTAATGAGGAATTAGCTGACAAGGTTACTAATGATAATCTAGAAAGGTTAAAAAAAGCTGGTGATAGATTAGCTTATTTAAAAGAAAAAATGTATTATCCACAAGAGGTGGATGATATCTTTTTAAATGAAGATACAAATATATTTGACATAAGTGCAGCTAAGCGTCAAAAAAATAGATTGTTAGAGAATGATAAAACAGGTACGCCTGTTATATTGTATGATGATGGTGAAGGTGTAAAGCACGAGTTTACAGATAAAATGCCAATATCTAACTTTCCACTAAAAGCAACAGATTTAAAAGATGCTCCTGTGGTTATTTATGAATTTCCTATGGAAAACCCTCCATATGGCCTATATGTTGCAGGTATTGACCCTTATAGACAGGGAAAATCAGCATATAGTTCATCATTAGGTTCTGTGTACATATATAAGCGTATGCATGCTATATCTGGTGATAAGTACCAGGATATGTTTGTAGCTAGCTATTGTGCTAGACCAGATAAGAAAGAAACATGGGAAAACCAAGCTCGTTATCTAATTAAGTACTTTAATGCAAGAGCGCTGTGTGAAAATGATGAAATCTCTTTTATAGATCACATGATTAGTAAAGGAGATGCTCAATATTTAGAAAGACAACCTAGTTGGCTAAAAGAAATAGTTCCTACTACAACTGTAAGAAGGGATTATGGAATACACAGATCATCAGAGAAAATTAGAGACTTTTTACATGGATGTCTTAAAAAATACTCAGAAGAAATTATACATTCTGAAACTGATGATGATGGAGAAGTTGTATCTCAAACAAAAGGTATGGCTAAAATACTAGATCCACTACTGTTAGAAGAAATGATACAGTACAATGAGTCTGGTAACTTTGATAGAATTATTGCAGCTGAGTTAGCCGTTGCGCTAGCTATGAAGCTTGACCCTATTCTAGGAAAAGTAGGAAGCAAAGAAGATGTTAGATTAACATCTATGTTTAACAAGAACAAAAAAAACAAGCTATTTACAGAGTCAAGAGGGCTCTTTAATAGAAAGAAAAACAAACTTTTTTCATAATGGCAATTATAAGATATACAAAAGAAGAAAACATTAGGTATGCTTACCTAAACATCTTTCCTGATCAGTTTAAAAGTGCAAAACAAAAGCAAGATGACAGTTGGGTTAAGAATACTATGGATTACTTCTCAAACAAATCATATGCTGAGTATATAAAGAACAGAGAAACATTTGTAAAGAACTATGACCTGATGAAAGGTATATTAAGAAGAGAAGACTTCATGATAGACCAACCAGACGTAAAAAGTTTTACAGACATGTTACAAGAAGATTTAGATCTCCCTTCTTATGTAAAGCACTACTCAATAATGACAACTCCTATTAATGAATTAGTAGGAGAGATTTCTAAAAGGCCAGATTCATTTAGAGTTAAAGCTTTTGATGATGACAGTCAAGCTCAGGAATTACAGTTTAAAACAGATACGTTACAAGCTTATGTAATATCTCAAGTTAAAGAGCAAGTAGCTGCAAAGGCTGCTATATCTGGACAAGAACTAAATCAAGAAGATCTTGAAAAAATAACATTTGAACAAGTTAAAGATCAATTAGATTCTTACACTTCAGTAGCTGAAAAATGGGCTAATCACACACTTACATGTCAAAAGGCAGACTTTAATTTAAAAGAGAAGAGTGAAGATGCATTTAGAGACTTACTAATTTCAGCAAGAGAATTCTATCATATATATGAGGATAATTCAAAAGTAGGATATAATGTAGAAGTAGCAAACCCAAAGAACACTTGGTTTTTAACTACACCAGATAAAAAATACATCTCTGACCCATCAGGTAGAAACCAAGGAGCGTATGCTGCTGGTACTGTGGAAGTTATGGAAATTTCAGAAATAATAGAAGCATTTCCAGATTTACAAAAAGATGAAATAGATCATTTAAGAAGCTCATTACAAGACTATGGACTTATAAATGTAAGAGAATCTAATCTAGGTAATGCAGATGTTACTCCTGGTATAGACTCAATTAATTATGATACGTATGATCCACTAGTTTTACAAACACGTATGATTCTCGAATCAGAAATGAAAGAAAACAATGATGGATTACAAGATTTCTTAGGTCTTACAAGTAATGTGTCATCATTTGGATACAAATATGTTGTTGTAAGAAGTTATTGGATATCTAAAAAGAAAATAGGTAAACTAGTATACACTGATGAATTAGGTAATGAACAGTCAACACTTGTAGATGAATCTTACAAGTCAGGAGATATGCCTACACAGTTATCCTTAGAGTGGGGATGGATTAATCAATGGTATCAAGGAATTAAAATTGGACCAGACATTTACCATGTTAAGCCTTATAATCTTTTAGACTACTGTCCAATTATAGGTACTACGTATGAAGTAAAGAACACAGAGGCACGATCTCTAGTAGATCTAATGAAACCCTTTCAAGTTATTTATAACGTCTGTATGAACCAGTTATATAAGCTTCTTGAAAAAGAAGTTGGTAAGGTTCAATTAATGTCACTTAGACATATACCAGTTCCTAAAGATGGCGATGCTCAAGATGCATTAGATATATGGGAAATGGAAGCAAGAGAACGTGGTGTTGTATTTATAGATGATAGCCCAGAGAACTTAAAATCTCCAAGTTCATTTAATCAGTTTACATCTTTAGATCTTACACGCACACAGGAAATACAATCTCGTTATACACTAGCTCAGCAAATGAAAGTAGAATGTTGGGAACTTATTGGTATGTCTAAACAACGTATGGGATCTATAGCTGCATCAGAAACAGCTACAGGTACAAATACTGCTATGCAACAGAGTTACTCTCAGACAGAGCCTTTATTTATTGCACACGAGTATGTGTTAGGACAATTATATCAAGGTATTGTTGATGCATCATTATACACAGAAAGTACAAAGCCTCAATCTACATTATCATATATAACTAATGAAGGAGAGTCTGCATTTGTACAAGTAAACGGAACAGAGTTAAAACTTAGAGATTTAAAAGTATTCTTAACTAATAGGCCAGAAGACACTCAAATGTTTAATGAGCTTAGACAGTTATCTCAAGCTATTATACAAAACGGTGGCACACTATATGATGTAATTGAATTGTACAGTACTAAGTCAATGAGAGAAATGAAAAAGACTTTCAAAGATCTTAGAGATAGACAAGTTCAACAACAAGAACAGCAACAACAATTACAACAGCAACAACAAGAACAAGCTGGTCAAATTGCACAAGCTCAAATGCAACAAACACAACAATTGGCTGCAGCAGAGCAAGCAAATGATAATTATCAAAATGAACTAGATCGTGTCAATAAAAAGGAAATTGCAATGATAAATGCAATGTCTAAAGAAGGTGGGGCGTCTGTTGATGCAGATAATTCAGGAACACCAGATGCACTAGAGATAGAAAACTTAGCGTTGCAACAAACAAAAGCTACAAAAGATTATGATGCTAAGATGGCAGATATAAACTCTAAGAATAGTTTAGCTCAGCAAAAGTTACAGATTGAAAGAGAAAAGATTAAATTAGCTCGTGACAATCAAGCAAATGATCTTGCAGTTGCTAAAATGAATGCTAAAGGAAGAAGTAATAAAAACTAATTAATTAAATTAGGAGCACTAAAAATATTAATGCTATATTATTTAAAAAAGTTCTAATAATATGCAAATAATGTTTTGATAATACATACTCTTCTTATATTTTTACGTAAAGAAACCAAATAGTAATAAAATATAACTACATATGTCTGATAATTTAGATAACATGGGCAATTTCGGTATTGAAAATACTCTTGACAATGGTGCAGGAGATTCTCAATTACTTAATGATTTATTAGCCCCAGAAACAGCTTCAGGTAATCCTGATGATATTGAACCTATAGTTAACGAAGTTAATTCTCCAAAGGAAGAGAATAACGATGAAGTAAAAAAAGGAAAAGATATTATACCACCTAAAAGTGTAGATGGTAAAACAGATGAAGAAAAGCAAACAGGAGAATCTCTAGTTGCTGACTTCTTAAGTGCTTCTGAGGATGATGAAGAAGATAAGGAGGAGTCTACAGTAGTAGATGAACCTGTCAAAGAAGAAACTGATGATGAAGAAGAAGATGAGGAACCTAAAGAAGGAACTCAATTTTCTGCTCTTGCAGGTGACTTGCTAGAGTTAGGAGTCTTTACAAAGAATAGTGAAGATGAAGAAATTTCAATTAATACACCTGAAGAATTCTTAGAAAGATTTAATGCTGAAAAGAAAAAAGGTGCATCTGAATTAGTTCAAAACTTCATTGGTCAATTTGGAGAAGATTACCAAAATGCATTTGAGTCTATATTTGTAAAAGGTGCAGATCCAAAAGAATATTTTGGAGCATACAATCAAGTTGTAGCTTTTACTGAAATGGATTTATCTAAAGAGAATAATCAAAAACAGGTCATGAGTCAAGCACTTACTGATCAGGGTTTTGAAAAAGAAGACATAGTTAAAGAAATAGAAAGATTACAAAACTACGGTGATTTAGAATCCGTAGCTGCTAGACACCATAAGGTTCTAGTTAAAAAAGAAGCTGCAAAGCTTCAACAATTAGATAGGGAAGCGTCAGAAGTTCAAGAGCAAAAAATGGCAATAAAAAACCAATATGTTCAGAACGTACAGACAATCCTTACTGATAAGCTAAAAGAAAAAGAGTTTGATGGGATTCCAATAAATTCTAACTTAGCAAACGAACTACAAGACTTCCTATTGGTAGATAAGTGGAAAACTCCTGCTGGAGAGAATCTCACTGACTTTGATCGTGCTATCTTAGATTTGAAAAGACCTGAGAATCATGAAATGAAAGTTAAGTTAGGACTTTTACTTAAGGTATTAGAAAAAGACCCTACGTTATCTACAATACAAAGAACAGGGATTACTAAAAAATCTAATCAACTGTTCGGTCAAGTAGCAAGACAAGTGACTAAAAGCAAAGCTGCTAAGTCATCAGGAAAGAAATCTAAACCTAATTCATGGTTTATATAAATAGTAATTAATAACAAAAAACGAATAAAAATGGCAATTCAAACAATCCCAGGTTTAACTGGTTTTACTTATGCACGAGTAGCGTCTATGGACAAGCGTGCTGTAGGTAAACTTACAGATTCAAACCACTTAGAGTCTTTTCACTCTTCAGAGCCTGCGGACTATGATAAAAAAATCATTAGTCTGTATACTCAATCTTCATTGTATAGCAATGATTTCTTAGACATGATTAATAAGAGTACTCCTTATTTCATTGACACAAACAGCGATGCGTGGAAATGGAACATTGCAGTTCCTTACAAATTCCCAAAAATTCTTGATGTTCCAAGTTCTACACAAGCTATCATTGATGGTACTGGTAAAGTAGGTATTGATGGACAAGAGTTTGAGTTAATTTTAGATACAAACGAGTTTTCTAAAAATGCAATTATCTCTGTAGGAACACGTCAATATGGACCACGTTTCTACGTAATTAAAGATCCACAGCCTTGGAATGCTGGATTTATCTATAAATTTACATTAGTAAGCGATAACCCAACAGTAGACTTCGTAAACACTACATTCTTAGCAGTAGGTACTGAATTAGAATTAGTTGATGCAGCTATTGGAGAATTTGATCAAGATTTATTAGGTCTTCCAAGATTAGGTGAGCAAATCACAATGTTTGAATCTTTAGGTTCTGCATATGGTTATGAGCACAAAATCACAGAATGGGCTGATGATAAAATGATGAGAGATGCTTCTGGTAAGCCATTAGACATTTTAGTATATGCACCACAAAGACGTAATCAACTACCTTTAACAAGAAATGATGTTAAATGGGAGCCTT
>ERZ807291.9507-NODE-9507-length-10505-cov-5.400000_pt1 | contig 10505 bp, 8 predicted proteins | sample MGYA00521257_ERZ807291 | MGnify/ENA primary metagenome ERZ807291 (study PRJEB31413, sample SAMN03169783) | marine metagenome | biome: Marine; feature: Water; material: Subsurface seawater | place: North Sea | collected 2011-04-28 | depth 1 m m ... | reverse complement strand
CCAACTTTTAACTCAAAGTATTTCCCCAATCAAAATCATGATCGAGCCATAAAAGAAGCCGCCACAAAGGCTGGAATAAAATCGATCACTGGAAAACTTGTTTTTGACCTTTCAATCTACACAGAGCATACCACGCCAAGTGGATGGGTTTGGGAAGACATGGGCAATTACTTTGGTGCTACACCAACTGCTTTTATGTGGGCTGACAACACCATCAATTTAGACCTGAGAAGCGGACAAGCTGGAACCGATGTAATGTTGGCTGACAGCTGGCCAAGTGATAGTCCGTATACGTTGGATGTAGACATTAAAGCATCCACAGAAAACAAAGACAACGCTTGGTTTTACAGCGCCCCAAAAGGAAACACCATCTATGGAAAAGGCAGCATTCCAGCGCATAAAGACCGCTTTACGGTGAAGATTTCAGATCCTGATCCGGTGCAGTCTTATGCGAAGCATTTAGAGAAGTTGCTCGGACTAAAAAACATAGCTATTCAGCGGAATTATGCGCACATTGAATATGCCAGTGCGAAAACATTGATTGATCTCTCTTCTCCTTCATTGAAGGAAATCATTAACGTGACAAACAAACAAAGCATCAACCTGTATGCTGAAGCGCTCAACCTTATTTCTGACACTGCTCAAGAACTCAAATCGGTAGAAGGAGGAATTCAATCACTTGAAGCCTTTTTGACGAAGAACAAAATACGCCATCAGGGAAATCGGTTCTTAGATGGAAGCGGTGTTTCACCGATGAACAGAATGACGCCTCAGGTGATGATTGATTTGCTATCCGTTATGTACAGAAGTCCTTTGAAGGAAGATTTTCAATCGACCTTAGCGGTTGGAGGACAATCTGGAACGTTCAAGTATTACTTCAAATCTGGAATAGCTGCGGGAAATATCATGGGCAAAAGTGGCACGATGAACGGTGTGCGCAATTATACCGGCTATGTCAAAAACAAGTACGGAGAAACCATTGCTTTTTGCTTGATGATGAACGATTATGATGAAGATCGAAAATCAGAAATCATGAAGAAAGTAGAAACCTTGATGGAGGCTGTTATTGAGCATTAATCTCGATAAAACTTGCGCTTAAACGCAGCGTATTGTCTCAACAACACACTTGCTCTGTAACGCTCTTCGTGGTAAGCTAAGTACAACTTATCTAGCCCGTCCAACACTTCTTGAATTCCTTTTTCATCGGCCCATTGCAGCAAACCTTTTGGATAGTTTACGCCCTTGGTCATTGCCAAATCAATATCATCTCGAGAAGCAACGCCCAAATGCAAGGCATCAGCCGCTTCGTTGATCAACATGATTACTATGCGCCAAACGATGGCTTCGCCCACCACTTTGTTGGTTTCTGGAGTTGGTGCTTCAGCACCTTCAGAGTAATCGTAATAACCTTTGCCCGTTTTTCTGCCAAGGTAACCGGCTTCCATCATGCGTTTTTGGGTGAATGACGGTTTGTAACGCGGGTCATAGTAAAAGGCTGTCCAAACGGTTTCCGTAACGGTGTAATTGATGTCGTTTCCGATGTAATCCATCAACTCAAACGGCCCCATTTTAAATCCGCCAATTTCCTTCATAGCCCAATCAATGGTAGCCATGTCTGCGATTCCTTCTTCATAAATGCGGATTGCCTCGCCATAAAATGGCCGTGCAACGCGATTTACGATAAAGCCCGGAGTGTCTTTTGCAATCACCGTTTTCTTTCCCCAACTGTCGATCATATCCTTGGCCTGTTGCAAGGTTTTAGCGCTGGTTTGCACCGCAGGAATAATTTCGACCAAAGGCATTAAAGGCGCTGGATTGAAAAAATGAATGCCGATAACGCGGTCAGATTTTTCGCATGATGCCGCGATGGATGCAATGGATAATGAACTGGTGTTTGAGGCCAAAATGCAGTCATCAGCAACTTCTTCTTCCAAGCATTTGAAGACTTTCTTTTTCACCTCCACATTCTCGACAATCGCTTCAATGACCAAACCACAATCGTTGAACGAGCTGTAATTTAATGTGGTGTGAACCAGACCGATTATTTCATTGGCTTCTTCCTGCGTTTTTCTTCCTTTTTCAACCAGACGGTTCATCACCTTTTTCAAGTTCTGCTCTGCTTTTTCTAATGCCGCATGATTGGTATCAAACAACCACACTTTATGACCTGCTTGAGCAGCAACTTGGGCAATGCCGCTTCCCATTGTTCCTGCACCAATAATTCCAATCTCCATTTTCATATCACAAATCTATTCTCCGGTAAATGTTGGTTTTCTCTTTTCTAAAAAGGCTTGCACGCCTTCTTTGTAATCTTTAGAAGAAGCCGCTGCGATTTGCTCATCGCCTTCGCGCTTCAACTGTTCTACCAATGTATTTTGATAGCTTTCGTTGAGCAATCGCTTGGTGAGGCCTAAACCAACCGTTGGTCTACTCGCCAATTTAAGCGCCAGTGCCCATGATTGTTCTTCAAACTGATCGTCTGCAATGCTTTTGTAAATCATTCCCATTTGCGCTGCTTCGGCTGCTCCAATTTTATCGGCCAACATCATCAATGCTGATGCTTTTTGCATTCCGATCAATCGCGGTAGGAAGTAAGTTCCGCCCGAATCTGGTATCAATCCGATGCTGCTAAACGCCTGAATAAATGCACATGATTCTTTTGCAACCACTACATCACACGCCAAAGCAATATTGGCTCCAGCACCTGCCGCTACGCCATTTACAGCGCACACGATGGGTTTTTCAATTTTTCTTAACCTAAGAATAATGGGATTGTAATGATCTTCAACAATGCGCTCAATGCCTGGCCCTTTAGGATCGATGACTTCGCTCAAATCTTGTCCAGCGCAAAAGGCTTTTCCTGATCCTGTGAGGTAAATGGCGCGCACAGAAGCATCTGTCTCGCACCGGTCCAACGCGGCTTGAAAGGCCATGGCCATGTCTTTGTTGAAACTGTTGAATACATCGGGTCTGTTCAGCGCAATTTTGGCTACTGAATCAATGATTTCAAATGAAATTGTATTGGATTCCATGTACTTTAAAGTTTGGCCCAAAGTAAAGGAATGTGGAGGATTTCTGGGGTATGCTTACAAGCATTTAAAGTAATCGAACGGCTCTAGGCATTCTTTGCACTTGAAATGTGACTTGCAAGGCGTTGACCCAAACTGACTAACCATGAGCGTATTGTTGCTTCCACAATTTGGGCAGGTGACTTGTCTTTCTTCACCCATCAAGGCTTTTTTATCCACCAATTCGTCTTCAGGTGGCGCAATGCCATATTCTTTGAGCTTGCGTTTTCCTTCATCAGAAATCAAGTCGGTGCTCCACGGTGGACTGAGAACAGTGTTTACTTTGAATGGCTCCAGTTTGGCATTTTGCAATGCTTCAATCACCATTTCTTCAATCACCTGAGTAGCAGGACAACCGCTATACGTTGGTGTGATGCTTACCTCTAACTCTCCATTGCTTTCAATCACATCTCTTACGATGCCGAGCTCAACAACGGAAATCACAGGAATTTCTGGATCTTCTACTTTGTTAAGGGCTTCCCAAGCTTGCGATATGAGCGACTCAGCTGTTACCATTGCGCATCAGGATAAGCGCGCGGCAAGTATTGCATCTCTGCCAAAATGAATCCTAAATATTCTGTGTGCACACCTTCTTTTCCGCCAGATTGCATGAAATCATCTGTGGGCATTTCTAACGTAGCATCCGAAATTAAGCGCTTGATTTGTTCTTCCCATTGTGCTTTTAACGCTGCCGCATCAGGCAAAATTTCTTCAGCTACCAGTGCTTTCTCTTCATCAGTTTGGGTAAACATTTCGCCTGTAAACATCCACATATCATCAATGCCGCGTTGCATTTTTTCTTTGCTTTCTGCTGTGCCATCGCCTAGGCGAACAACCCATTCAGAACTCCAACGCTGATGGTAAGAAACTTCTTTATGTGCCTTTTGGGCTATGGCGCTCAATGTTTCATCCTTTGACTCCATCAATGCTTTTGTGTAAAGCACATTCCACTGATCAAAAAAGAACTGGCGGGCAATGGTGTCTGCGAAATCACCGTTAGGAATCTCAGTGATTAAAAAGTTTTTAAAATCCAATACATCTCTGTGGTAAGCGAGGTCATCTTCATTCTTGTTTTCGCCCGTTAGCTTTCCTGCATAATCAAGGTACATTCTTGCTTGACCGATAAGGTCTAGAGAAATATTTGTCATGGCAATATCCTGCTCAAGCACAGGACCATGACCACACCACTCTGACAGTCTATGCCCAAGAATTAGTGCATTATCACCAAGATGAAGCACCGCATGGTAGAGGAATTTATTCTGATTCATAGTTTTCTAATTTTTCTCAGCGCATTCAAAAGTAAGATATACTTTACTGTTTTGAAATTCGTGAATTATGGTTAAACAAACAAGAATCCAGCGTTTTTGATTAGAAAAATCATTTCCATGACTTAAATTCGTAGGATAAACGCAGATTCTTATGAGGAAAATATACTTTTTAGCCCTTATGATATTGCCAGTTTTGGGTTTCTCTCAAGACTTTTCATTCGATATTTTAAACGACACAGCCGTTAATACTACAGTGGGTGCTGACGTGAATGTTGACATCAACATTGTGAACAATACTGCCAATGATTTGAACCTAAGATGGCGCATGACCGCAGATTTTGCTGGTGAAGAAAATTGGGAAGATTACATCTGTGAAGGTGTCTTGATTTGCTGGCCAACCACCAAGCGTTTCAACGATATCGTTGTTCAGACGACTGAGGACTTTGAGATTTTCCATCATATTAAGGTTAAAACTGATTCTGGAGCGGGAGTGAGTGAGTTTTGCGTATTTGACGTGAACGATTCAGCAAACACGCTTCAATGCAGCAATTTTTATGTGACTACAGAAGCAGCAGCTCAAAACGACACCATAGAAGGTTTTGTAGATGGCATTCCAGTAATAGTGGTGAATGGTGACACTTTTCAATTGATTGGTGGAATGTATGTTCCACTTGGGTTGGATGATGTTGCTTCTGCTTATGCGAGCGGTATTTCACAAAACGCACCAAATCCTGCTAAGGATTTTACGGTGATCAACTATCAATTGACTTCTTCAAACGGAATTTTAAAGTTTCATGATTTGACTGGTAAATTGGTGAATCAGGTTTCATTGAACAATAATTCAGGACAATACACCATGAACGGTGAATTGGAAGCTGGTATTTACTTCTACTCTCTTTGGGAGAATGGAGCGATGATTGACAGCAAGCGTATGCAAGTGATTGACTAGTTCATTGAACTTAATAAAATTGAAAAGCCCGTCCAATTGGATGGGCTTTTTTTATGTGTCATTATGTAATTGAGCTGTCACTTTTTATATGTTTGTTAGGCTATGGAGGCTCAAACAGGTCAGTTAGAAGTTAAAATCAGGAGGATTTTTCATCTAGACAAGTTTCGTTTGGGATTGTTTTTTCCATTTAGCGATGAACTGAAACAAGCCGCTAAAGCACTTGATGCTACTTATTCAAAAACGCATCGGTGTTGGTATATTAAAGATCAAGACAATTCTATTGAAAAAATAACTACTGCCTTTAAAGGCAAAGCATGGCTAGAATACAAGCAGATTAACGCCCTGCTATCGCCTGATGATGAGCGTCATTTCAAGGAAGCGTATAGGGCGCGACTTACAAAATCGGATGTGGCGCACCCTATTGCTGTGGTAGAAAAAAAAGCACCCGTAATTCATATTCCAGCAGAGTATAAAGACACATTGCTTCGAAGGCGCTACAGTAAAAACACGGTTAACACCTACACAAGCATGTTCCTAAAGTTTATGCGCTATGTCCATCCAACGCATCCCAAGGATGTAACTGAAGATGAGATCAAGGCATATATGAATAAGCTTGTTGCTGACAACCAGGTTTCACAAAGCACTCACAACCAAACTATCAATGCCATCAAGTTTTATTACGAGTATGTATTGGGGTTAGAGAAGAAGAAATATTGGATAGACCGACCTCGAAAGGAAGAAAAACTTCCTGATGTTCTGAGCGAGAATCAGGCACTGAATCTAATTTCAGCAGGAAATAATTTGAAGCATCAATGCATCATGGCTTTGCTCTATTCGGCTGGATTGAGGCGCGGAGAGATCATTAACCTTCGCATAGAAGATGTTAAGATGGATCGAGGTCAAATATTTGTGCGTGGTGGTAAAGGCAAGAAAGATCGTGTTACAATTTTAGGCGATAGTATCAAAATTGGTTTAGTAAGGTATTTGGCCGAATACAAGCCTAACTACTGGCTTTTTGAAGGCCCTAACAGAAAGCAATATAGCGCGACCAGTGTAGGTCAAATTGTGCGCACAGCAGCGAAGAAAGCAGGAATAAAGAAGGCTACACCACACATGCTAAGGCATAGTTTTGCGACACACCTGATGGATCACGGCACTGACTTGCGATTGATACAAACGATGCTAGGACACGAATCGATAGAAACTACTGCCATTTACACGCATGTGAGCACACGAGATTTGCAAAAAATCGTGAATCCATTAGATAGAATACTATCCAATAAACCAATAGCAGTAAGGCTTATAGACATTGATGATGAAAAAAAATAATGGTCTATTTGTCTATTTACAATTGTTGTGCTTCATGCAAAATGCCAACGCACAAACAGGCACATTTGCTTTCCCCAACGCACAAGCCAGAGCCTAGAAAGCAAAAGAGCCTGTTTATAACCTCGCTCAAAAAAAATCCGATTTAACTTGCGAAAGAATTAACTGTCCGTAAATTTGTCCGTGTACGTAAATCTGTCCGCAAATATGGCAACTATCAATTTCTACCTTGACAAACCTGATAAAAAAGGACAAGCTCCTGTTCATTTAAGAATTAACTGTAATGGAAGTCAGATTAAACTTTCTACAGGTCAAAAAATAGATCCAGAAAAGTTTGACAAGAAAAAACAGAAAGCAATTGGTTTGACAGTTGAGGCTGTAGAATTCAATCACTACCTAAATTTTCTTAGGGATCGCGCTGATGAGCTTTTGCACAACTCCAACAAGCGAACCTTTACTCAAGAAGAAATTAAGGAAACTTTAAATGCACACATTGAGACCTATAAAGGGCACAATTCAATTCAAATAGTAAAAGAACAAGTCTCACTTTATGGCAGACCATTCGCCTTTGTAGACTTATTTGCAGGTGCTGGAGGATTTAGCGAGGGTTTTTTGCAAGCCGAAGTGAACAACAAGTATTTTGATTTTATAGCTGCAAGTGACATCAATGAGAATTGTGAGCTTACTCATATCGTACGATATAATCACCAACTCGGCCTGAACGCTTCATTTCTTAAACAGGACATTACCGAACCCGATTTTTTAGACAATCTAATTGAGAAAGTTGGCGATAAAAAAATTGACGTAGTATGCGGTGGACCGCCTTGTCAAAGCTTCAGCTTGGCTGGAAAGAGAAAGAAATTTGATAAAAAAGACGACTTATTCTCTCATTATTTGGAAGTCATCAAATTACTTCAGCCGAAGTATTTCGTGATGGAGAATGTAAAGGGAATATTAACTAAGGAAGGTGGTAAAATTAAAGACCTAATAATTCAAGAAATCAACTCTATTGTTGACATAAAAGAGATTCCCTCACTCGTTACTTTCATAAAAAAAATCAAGGCAAAGCATGATAGTTTCCTGTTTGAAAGTATTATCAAGCGAGTAGAAATGGAAAAGCTCAGAGAAGCAGATTTAGAAATCAGCCGAGAAGATTTTATACGATTTGTAGATAGCCGATTTAAACAATTAACCCCCAAAATCGCGGATTACAAAACGAGTAAAACAGATTCAAGAATAAACACAATAAGGCACGGTTTTAATGTTCTTTCTCGAACTAAAGAATGGCAAAAATTAAAACGTGATATCATAAAGGAAAAAGACCAGTGTAACATTGATGGCGATGCTTTTGTCGGCATATTCAATTCCTTTCTGACTCAAATTAGTCCTGAAAACGTTATCAATGAAATTGAAAATGCTTTCAGCTCATTGAAGGTTCCAAACGAGTTTAAAAATGATTGCGAAGACATAATTAGTGCGCTTAGGATTTACACTTCATCATTTGATGAAACAATCGACCTTTTAGCTTCCCTGAGCTCAGAATCAGAAAAGAAGGAGTTAGATAAAATGCTAGACAGTATCCGCCTTTACAAAATCGAAAAGCCTTTTGTTGCCAATGCCTCAAATTATGGCGTTCCACAGAATCGAGAACGCGTTTTATTCATAGGATGCCGTAAAGATCAAAAGTTTATTTCGGACATTCCTGCAACCGTTTCGGAAAAAGAAAAGGTCTCTGTGTTTGAGGCACTTTATGATTTAGATTTTGTTGGTAACGATGAGGAAGCTCATCATTATGAATTGGTGGATATTTCAAAGCAATTCAATGGTACAGCCAAAAAGCTTAAAAGCCTTCTGAAAAAACGCTCGGTGAATGGCAAGCAAGATCTAAAATCTGGGAAGTCCTTTGCCGAATGGTCTAAAGAAGGAAGACTAATTGAAAGGTATCAACCTCAGACAAAGCCTTTCTATGTCAAAAACTTTGAAGGACTTGAAAAAGGCGAGAAATACTTTGACATATTAAACAATCACAAAACGAGTAAACAAAACGAAGATGTCGTCAAAAGGCTTCAAATTATATTGAAAAATGGAGATTACCGTGCGGCTCAATGTGAACTGGAGGAATGTGGTTTGACCTCGAACAAAAGAAATTATAACGTCTTGAATCCAGAATCCCAGAGTTCAACTATAATGACGATTCCAGATGATTACATTCATTACAATTCACCCAGAGCTTTGACAGTTAGAGAAATGGCGAGACTTCAATCCTTTGATGATTCTTTTGTATTCCAAGGTAAGCGATCTACTGGCGGAAACAATCGAAAAACTGAAGTTCCTCAATACACTTTAGTAGGAAATGCTGTCCCACCTTTATTAGCTCGAGCAGTAGGTATGGAACTTTTAAAAAACATTAAATGAGAGCTTTAACCAAAAAGGAGCAAGAGAAATTAAAGCTGTTGACTAAGAATCAAGTTTCCTTAACCCTTATTGAACCAACTGAAACTGGATTGAAAAAGTCCATCATGGATGCAACAACTCAGGTTAGAAATTATTTGGAAGAAAATGAGATTCACGATTTCAACCATCAAGCCCAAGGCCCAGAAAACAAAGTGATGGTTGATGCTTTACTATACAATGGTGTGAGCCTTAAGAAGTCGCAAGCCTCATTATACCGTCCAGTCACCAAAAATGGTGATCCTCGGATTTGGTTTTATGGATTAACGTCCTATGCAGAACCAAATGACCTTATTGGAATTATAGCTTATCAAAGCCAATTGCATGTTTTCAATTTGACACAAATTCCTTTAGAATCTCTTTCCAAATCTCCATTTAAAGAACTTATTGAGGAGATAAATAGAATAGAGTCTGAAGTTTCAATCGAATTATTAGAGTTACTGAAAAAAATAGCCGCACAAGGATTTATAAAGTCTGAAGTTAATGCTGATACGGGAATTGGAAGAACGCTTGAATCTTTATTGGGAATTCAAATGAATTCATCCAAGAATCCTGATTATAAAGGCATTGAATTAAAATCAGCCCGTGATTCAAGAGGCACGAGAAAAGGCCTTTTTGCCAAAACACCAAATTGGGAGCTTAGTAAGTTCAAATCAAGAGTTGAAGTTCTTGATAATTTTGGTTACTGGGAAAAAGGTGTTTTTAGACTATACAACACTATTCGAGCCACTGGCAGAAATGCTCAAGGTTTGATCCTAAGAATAGAATCTCAAAAAGACTGGTTGCTCGAAAATTCGGACAAAGCTTCAATCGGAGACTTTCTAGTTTGGGAATTAAAAGAATTGAGAAGTGCGCTAAAAGAAAAACATAGAGAAACCTTTTGGGTATCAGCTGAAAGTAAGATAGTTGACAATCAGGAATATTTTCAATTCAATTTAGCTAAGCACACTAAGGATCCTATGGTAGAACAATTTGACACTTTAATTGAAATGGGAGCAATCACACTTGATTATCCAATCAAAAGAACCAAAGAGGGAAAAGTGATTGACAAAGGATGTAATTTCAAATTGAAAGCAAGTTGTATGGACCTTCTTTTTCCACCAAGTCAAACATATAATCTAATCTAAATTCCAACGCTGACAGACACACCCATTGTCAATCCGCTCAAGTCAACTGCACAAACCAAAGCTTGTCAAAGAGTGTGTCTGAGCCAACGAGGAAAAAAGAAAAAAATAAAAGCACGAAAGCACAACAACGGCTATAGCTAATGCTGGCTTGAAAGTAAAAAATGATATTTTGTACTTTCAATAATCATCCTGCTAGCGAGGACGGAAAAGTTTCAAAAAACCGCACTAGCCATAGCCAGGAACGTTATGCACAATAAAAAAGTAGGGTAATCCGGATTTAGTTCGGTTAGTAATAAAAATTAAATATGAAAAAAAT
>ERZ807291.9506-NODE-9506-length-10506-cov-5.247058_pt1 | contig 10506 bp, 9 predicted proteins | sample MGYA00521257_ERZ807291 | MGnify/ENA primary metagenome ERZ807291 (study PRJEB31413, sample SAMN03169783) | marine metagenome | biome: Marine; feature: Water; material: Subsurface seawater | place: North Sea | collected 2011-04-28 | depth 1 m m ... | reverse complement strand
GGCGACCACCGAGATCTACACTCTTTCCCTACACGACGCTCTTCCGATCTACAACTATTATCTAATCGCTCAAAAAAAGCACTCAAAGATTAAAGTTGAGCTCAGCCCACCAGAGATCCTTGAGATCGCTCAGCAGCTATCACGTGAACTCTACATTGGGATTATTCCAATTACCAAACTTCGCAATTTTTTTCTGACTAATCCTATCTCGCGACCCTTCTATCACTTAGGGCGAAGGATTTGGAGTCATTGGCGTAATAAACAGGCTAGGTAACTGATGGAAAACTGGTTCATGCCGTACGGCACGTCTGAGCTGCCCCCCGCGCCCAGGGTACTTGTTCTTGCACCACACCCTGACGATGAAATTTTTGGATGCGGCGGCGCTATCAAGTTGTTACAACAACGAGGTTCAACGATTGAGGTCATTGTTCTAACAGACGGTGCCGGCAATGCGTATTCGGATGACCGACAAGCGATTAGCCTGACGCGACAAGCTGAAACCAACGCGGCGCTGGCCTTATTAGGGGTGAAGCCAGCACAATTTTGGAATTTGCGAGACCGAAGCTTGATCTACGATGACTCCTGGTCACTGCGTTTGGAGAGTTTTATACAAGATGTGGATCTAGTTTTTGCACCAAGCCCCAGTGAGATACATCCCGACCACTATGCGACCGCTAGGGGAACACTTTCGGCGATGCGCTCAATGGCTCGTCAAAATAGATTCGTTCCCAATTTGATGTTATATGAAGTTGGGGTACCCTTGATGCCCAATTTTTTACTGGACATCACAGCTGTCTGGGATGTAAAAAATCTTGCAATGAACTGCTTTCAATCCCAACAGGCTGTACAAAACTACGCTCGCCATATCAACGCTTTGAATGCCTTCAGAACATATACGCTACCAGCACAGACAATTTATGCAGAAGCATACGAATTGCTCCTACCGTCGGATATCGTCGCCGGAGGTGAACTCATGCAAGGAAACCCACATGCATCACTTGGTATGGACGAAGTTGCTCACGCCCGCCAACTGAAAACTGCAGAAGCTGAAATGGAGCGCATGCAATCCCATTGGATCGAAGAAAACGGTAAATTACAAAAAGTTACTCGTGATTTGACTGCCCGAATATCCGAACTTGACCACTCTATCCAAGAGCAGGCCGTTATCGTTTCCGAATTGCGCGCCGCTCAGGCGGATCTACAAAGCACAAACAATGACTTGCTAAGTTCGCGATCTTGGCGCTGGACGAAACCTCTTCGTAGGCTGTCAAGTTTGCTTCGACCATCGAGATGAGCCTGCAGCGACCTACCGGGGATCAGATTGTTTTTCGGGGATGACTTCGTAAAACAACTCGTCTGTGCAGCTCGAATCAAGAGGACAAAGTCTCAAAAAAATATGGGACGTTTCTCCCATTCGCCGCATGAGCGACCAGTCAATATCCGCGCTTGCCCCTGATCCAATGAACCCCAACGCAGGTATCAGCGAGGGCGATGGACCTGCTTCAAGCACCCATCCGGCCTGCCAATCTTTTGGGACAGGCAACGCAGCTGTGCCGTAAGCCAGTTTTTTTGCAGGAAGGAGACCATCCAACGGCGATTCCCTCACGGCTCTTTGGAGCCTCGTTTCCCATTGACCTTGCCCGGAAAAATTCTTCTCAAAATATTGAGCCTGACTCGTCTCCATCATTGCGATTTTGGCTTCCGAGTGAGTCCACTCATGAACTACGAGAGCACTGCGTGCAATAGCTAATTTCCACCCTTTCCGTCTAAAACGTAAACAAAGGTCAGAATCCTCGTAGTACATAAAGTAAGTGGGATCGAATAACAACCCTAAAGTGGCAACAGCTTCTCGTCGAAGCATCATCGCGCCACCTGACAATGCCCTCTGCTCAACAACAGATTCAGAGCCGGCAGACCATAACTTTAAGGCTATTGAGTGATAAGCTCGTGACAGACGACGCGCCGTCCGCCGATTGCGATGCGCTGCGCTCAATGTCCATTGGCCAATGCCGGTAGGAAGCCATGCAGGCGGCAGCATCCAGCGAAACGAGCGATCCCAAAATTGCATCGGGCTCACAGCGCCAAGTTCGGGATCTGACGCAAGAGCTTCTCGCAAATGGGCCACACAATCGGACATCAAAATGACATCGGGGTTTATCAGTAAAACCATGGGCTCGTCGCAATAACTTAGCGCGAGATTGCAAGCGCCGCCGAAGCCTATATTTTGGGATTGAACAATCAACTGTGCGTTAGCTGGTAGTCCCTCTGACAAGATAAGTTGTTCACTCTCGTCGGCGCTGTTATCAACGACAACAATTCGTCCGTCTGGACACTGGCTGTGGAAGGATCGGACCGCCTCCAGAGTTAATTTCGAACAAAAATAATTTACAACGATGCACGCTACATCAATGCCAGATCCTTCACTCATAACGATGGCGGCACTTTACGACCAGCTCGAAATATAAAAGCGTAAGTGTCCAGACTTTCATCGTCAACACGCAGTTGGCCGCTCATGTTCGAAACTTGCCACCATTCGGGCGCTTTTAACTGGGTCGTCTCAATATGCTCAATCACCAGACCCACCTTATCGAGCATGGTTTTCACGCTAGTGAGCGTAAAAAATCGCAAATGCGTAATGCAGTGAATACCCACCGGCGCATAGTCCCAACGACCTTCCAACAAATCAGCCACAACAGACCAGTGTCCAACATTTGGAATCGAAGCAACGATACAGCCATCCGGGGACAGAAGCGATAGCGCCCGACTTAACCATAGACGAGGATTTTCGGTGTGTTCGAGGACATCTAGAAAAGTGATGCAGTCAAACTTGACATCAAAGTTTTGGCTCATGAAATCACCTTGCCAAACACGGTCAACATAATCTCGAGCTGCAGAACATGCTTGGGGGGAAAATTCAGCGAGGTGTACCTCGCATTCACGCGTCGATTTTAGTGCGCGCAAAAACCCACCCGCTCCGCCCCCCACATCCAAAACACGCTTGGCTTCGAGCGGCACCAAAGGTATCGCCTCCTCTCTACGACCCGAATGATAGCCCGAGAAATCATGTCCAAACGCAGAGTGCACATTTAAGGCTTTAAGCGTTAGCCAGTCTTCAGTTGCACGCAAAGCGCCGGCAGTTGTAAGACCGATTAAACGATTTTTGTCGGCATCCCCCAATGACACAACAGCCGGCAAAGAAGCAGCGTAACGCTCAATGCCACGCACAGTAGCGTAGTCGATCGCCGCCCCCGGGGCGGGGTACGCAGAGTCATACCCAAAAGCCACACTCAACCGCGCGTTCTCATCTGCCTCAGTTGTAACTAGCGCAGCATTAAGTCGACTTAAGCAACCTGGGGCCAACAACACATGCGGATGCCTTAGGAGTAAAACATTTGCACTGTCTGGCAAATCATTGTTCACCAGTACGACACGCCTCGCCTCCGACCAAACCTGACACAAATCGGTCGCAGAGGTTCGGAATACCCGCGCGGCGCCCAGCGCACGCTCAAGCGTTTCCCAGCCAAAACGCAACTCGTCAGAGCCATCAGGGTCCCAGCAATGTCCCGTAAATACAAAATCAATCACTGTCAACACTCCTGGTGGGGTAATCGTTTAATAGGTGTGAGGCCCACCAATGCCCAGGGTGATCGATGATTGCTTTCTCCAGATGTGCAAAACATTTCTGGACACTTTGGGCATCAGTTTGCGGATCATAAATATCGGAACAAAGCCAACGAACATTGCCTGAATCGTCAGACAAGCAGACCATGGCGCACAACAAGCTACCAGTGCTTTTGGCCATTCGCACGCCTCCGCCAGCCAGTTTACGTTCGGCGCCGAGCCACGAGACCCACAAACCATTACCGGATTCAACAGCCGGCCCATCAGCGACCACGACAACCGTTTCATGTCGGAGTAACGCCCTCATTAAAGTGATGGTGGAAGACTCTACGTGCTTGAAACCACCACCCGCCAAATAGCGCTCACCCGCCTTGTATCGCTTGTCAAAAAACTGCTGCACCGCAGGGTGTACTAGTAAGCTTTTATAAACACTTGAGCTCGTCACGCTAGTTTTCTGGCCACACAAACCCAGACCCATCATGCCCACAATGAAGCTACCAAAGTGGGCTGTAAGTACAACCAGCCCGCGGTCGCTATGACGTTTCTGAAGCATTTCCTTCAGCGCACTCAAGTCGAGCGACAAATCCAACAATCGCTCTTGCTCAATGAGCATCGATTGCCACTCATCCTCAGCCATACGAACGTAACGCTCACGAACAATCTGCTTTCGATCCAGTTGCGGCCAAATCAGGTTAGCAGCATCTGCTGTTCGCTGAGAGATGTACGGAAAGCCAACAGAAAGCTCCGTCCAGTCGCGCCCAAGCTGGAAGTTTAAGATGCCCCGCCGCTTGCTGAGCCACCGCCCCCAAGATATCGGCAATCGGGCTAGCAGAGGAAGCAAAAAGCGATAATCCAGCGCCTGTAAGTGCCAAGAAAGCGAGGCCTTTGATAGACTTTTACGCAGGGACGCCACCATGCGCCTCCCCGCCTTCTAAAAACCTCTTTACATCCCCCAGTTGCCGAATGTCAAAACACGTGGTGCTGATCGGCATTTTGTGGACCCACTTTCGCTCAAAAGCTTCAGCATTACGCAGGATGCGCGTCGCCAAGGATGGGGTTAGAGGCAACCGATTTGGTGTATCCGACCAGTGCTCACAGTAGGCATCGAGAACGGCACATTGCAACCCTTTAGTCTTCGCTTGTAATGTTAAGTCCGTGGCGTAAAAATCAAACCCCATATCAGGGTCCATTCGCAACCCACTGCTTACACGCACCGCGACCAACAGCTCGTCAAGACTGTCAGCCCAGCATGGAAGCGTGACGTTTGGAGCCAATAAATTTCCTCTGTCCAACACATGACCTGCATGTTGTGCAGAAGCTCCGCTGCCGTTTACACCGTATACGCCAGCGACCGCCAGGTCTGGCCAAAGTTTAATCGCACGCTGCAATTGCAGACTGAATAGCGCGTCCCAACCGTCTGGCAAATAAACATCCTGATGCACCCATACCAACCAATCTGCTTTAGTGCTAACGAGTACATCGTTAAATGCCTGTGCGGCGCTACTTGCATTCATCGCGATAGTCAATCTAGCCCGATTCGAACTAAAGCAAGAAGACCTCGCAAGATGAGCACTCAAAACGTCCAATCGGCTCGCACCGGTAACATACTCGATTGATGTTAGATCTTTAGGCGAATGACTCATCAGATCGCTCACAGGAAATCGGTATCACCACCCATGAACCACCAAGGGAATTCATGCGCTTGATCCGGTTGTAAATCTGAGGTAACGGGTACACCAATAGCCGCCACAGTCTCCGAGCTTTTGATACCTGTATTTTTTAAACACTCGACAACCAAAGGGCTGCACCAAGCAGTCAACTGCTTCGATCCAGCACCTGATGCTATCAACTTAGCAGCAGAACACGCCAACGGCATTAGGTCCGAGGGTCCAATCCAATCCATCCATTGAGACATATCCCCTGATGACAGCACCAAAATACCAGATACCCGGGTACTCCAACGTCGCTGTAAACCCACAAAACGGTACTGCTTGTCAGGGCGTGTCATGTACCGCCAAAGGACATATTGCCAATCACGTTCGCCGATACAAATATTTTTTAAGTCAGCTTCTTTACACATGGCTTGCCAGGCTGTGCGAAAAGCGGTGCCGTCTAATTTTGACAAGGTCCTCAGTCGCCAGCCGAGACCCAACGTCATCACATCCTCAGTGGTGGACCAGCACAATTGCTTCATGGCACCCACACGCCATAACAATCCCGTTTTTGCCGCTAAACGCATGTGGCGCTCGTTCGGGAAGCCGAAACCTAATTGATAGGGCCTAGTCGCACCCAGCATATTCGAGTACACGGCATTCGACACCAAAGCAAATGGATTCTTCCTTGCAAGGCTCCCTCTCCATTTTGGATCTACCATCACATCTCCGATCTGCAAACAGGACAGGGACTTCTCGTATCGCCAGAATCGCCTTGGTACGCCGCCACAATGCGCTATCAGCTCATTGTCCCTCCATAGTCCAAAGCCGATGGATTGACCGAGCCGGTATTTCCAATCAAACCAGTCAAGGTCAACTGTAGAACCAAATACTGCTCTGTGCAGGCTCAACAAAGCCCGCGCATCGCTTTGTTCACCACTTCGCAAAGGTCTCAGTAACAGTCGCTGGCCAGCGATCAATACCGCTTTGCTGCCCAGCTCATCTTGGCCATCAGTCATTTTCTCAGTGCCAATCATGTTTCAATGACACCAATCCCTGTTCCAGGCTATCTTGTGCGACTTTGAAACGAAGACAGTTCTCCCTTTGATCGTAAGCAGTCAAGGCGTCTTCCGTAACCAAAAATACGGTCACTGAATATTCTCCTTTGAGCAAAGGTATTTTTCGAAACGTCGCACTGGCTGAACCGCGACCAGTGGCATCGACAAAAAGTTGAACACCGTCATGAACGCTTACCGCACTGGCAACGGTTTGACCCGTACCATCAGCAAAACCAAACGCCACTCCAGGGATGGGCAAACTAGGATCAACAGCAAACTCAACTTGAATGGTTAAGTCAGATAACCCTGATTTAACGTGCACAGACCTGCCATGCTGCCCATCGCACAGGGCTGTCGCACTTAAAATCCTGCCTGTCCCTGATGCAGCCACGGGTAACTGCAGTGAGCGCTCACCCTGGTCCGCCCCACTGGATAGACCTAAGCTCGCGTTGTAAGCCTGGGTAACCGCGGCGGCAGAGCCCGCCAGACGCACAACACCACTGTCCAACCAGATTGCTCGAGAGCATAGTGCCTCAACCTGATACATCGAATGTGAGCAAAACAAAATCGTCGCACCAGACTCCTTAAGTTTCATGATGCGTTCAAATGATTTTCTGGCAAATGCGCCATCACCCACGGATAACGCTTCGTCAATGATGAGAATGTCGGGGTCAACGCTTGTAGCTACAGAAAAGGCTAAACGCACGAACATCCCGCTGGAGTACGTTTTAACTGGCTGATGTACAAACTCACCGATATCTGCAAAGCTCAAGATATCAGGCAATTTTTCCTGAATCTCTTTGCGGGTCAAACCTAATAACGCGCCATTTGTAAAAACATTCTCAATCCCGGTGAACTCTGGGTTAAATCCAGCTCCGAGCTCCAACAACGCGGCAACGCGGCCATGAACCTTCAAAACACCCTCTGAAGGGGGCATAGTCCCACAAATCATCTGGAGTAACGTGGACTTACCCGCTCCATTCCTTCCAACGATACCGACCACTTCGCCTTTGCGAATCGCTAAGTCTACCCCCCGCAAAGACCAAAATTCGCGGCTGAAATTGCGCCAGCGCCCCCAAAGCAACTGTTTCAGACGATCGGTTGGCTTATCGTAAATGCCGTAGCACTTCCCAAGCCCTTGAGCTTCAATCACCAGGGATTCGCTGGGCATTAAGTGGGTGATGTCAGAGCACATCAGCAAATCCCACCTTTAACCTATTGAAAAGCCACGCGCCTGCCAATGCTGTCGCCGCACCCGTAAGCATACTCACGCTCCACGCACTCCAATCAGGCCAAATGCCGTCAAGTAAAACTAGCCTAGTTTGTGTCATTGGGATGGCTAAGGGGTTCATCCACATCCAGTCTTGCGCAGCTTTGGGCAGGGCCTCTACAGGAAAAAAAACTGGACTTACAAATATCAAGGCCGACATAACCATTGACACCACTTGGCTAACATCTCTCACGTAAGTACCAATCGCCGAAAGTGCCCAACCCAAACCAAGGCAAAAGGGTAACAAGGGAAACCAGACAACCCATAGCGTTACTGCTGAAATCGGAACGTAGCCTCTTCCGAATAAGCTCAACAACAACAGCGTTACCGTTGCCACCAATAAGCCGATCGATGCGGAGAGTAGCCCCACCCAGGGCAAAATTTCGACGGGGAACAGTACCTTCTTGATCAAGTAGGGCTGTTCGGTCACCATCGTTGGCGCACGGTTTGCGTATTCCGCAAAAAAAGTAAACAAAGCCAAACCCGCGTATATGCGCAAGGCAAAAGCCAACTCACCTTCATTTGGCATACTCCATCTGACTTGAAAAATATGCTTAAAAACTAGGGTGTAGACAGCCAACATAGCTAGCGGCATCAAAACAACCCAAAACATACCGAGCCATGACTGCCGGTAGCGCATCGCGACCTCGCGCACAGCCATTTGGCGTATCAACCCCCAATGCCTATTTGGCCAGATCACGTTCAAAATATGATTCACATATACCCCTGTTAGCTAAAGTAATCGCACCGAACAAACCTGGTTAGCTCAAGGTGCATGGCCTTCGAGTAATGACAGCGTGAATCGCTTAATGGTGCTTTTGGTCGATGACCGGGTTTCTTAATTCATTCCCAGCTGCGGTTTTATCAGTGCGGCTCTAAGACCACAGCCCTCTATTTTAGGGGGTAATCTTTCTCTATTGACTTGCGCCCAATGAATCGAACAGTATCAAGTCCAAAATCTCGCGCAAAACGCCCCCACGGCGTGATGTCATGATGGCATCCAAATTGACCGAAGGGCAGGCAGATTGCCTTCGCTATATAAGGCGTCAACGCCGGTACCTCTTGGGTGGAGATTTCTTGTAAAAGCGGTATTTCAGGATTCGTGTTTGGGAGAAGTATCACAGCGGCATGAGCTTTGCAGGTCTTCAACGCTTAGGCCAGTCGAAGCCAATCGCACCGGTTCAAGTTTCACCGCAGCCACGCGCTTGGTTAGGCCGAAATCGAATACGGGGAACCAGGCCCTTCACATGAATTTTGTGTCTGATCCACTTACAAAGAGAGATAAGTTAAGGGCTCAGATGCTGTTGAAAAAGTTTACTAGTAACTATTCAACCATCGAAGTTCAACGGTCAGTCAGCGGGTGGCATTCGCGCTACCCCGATGCGCTTGCGCGCGATTTGTTCGTAACAACCAGCGGCTCATCCGTATCAGCTCCCCGTCCACGCGTCACCGCCCGCTTCGAACGACTTTTACCAGCAAGCTGTGCGAACAGTTTGGGAAATTTAAGATAGTGCTACTCAAACATAACGTTGAGTTTCAAAAATATCTTCATAGAGCCCCTCCTGCACCGTCCCTACAACGCATTACTTTTAAACAAGCAAAAGATACGGTTTTGGTATTACCTCGTTCGATCCCGTGAGATGACGAGCAGTAAAGCGAGCATATACAAAAAGAAATGACTCTCTCGCGCGCTAAATAAGGGCGAATTTATAAAGCTATCCGCAATGAGTGCCCCCAGTAAGCTGGCTAACATCAGCTTATGCGGCCCGGGCTCTGTTCGCCACGCAACCACACCCGCAGACCAAAGTAGGGCGATGTAAATCAAGACTCCTATCGCGCCGTGGTCGACGCCGAAAAATAAAAATTGATTGTGGCTATGCCACCGGTATGTCTCGCAATCGTCAGGTTCGTCGAGAACACGGCAAATCTCAGTGTGGTACGCGCCAGTTCCATGCCCCAATATTGGTTTCTCGGCAATTAACCTCGGCGCCAATTTATAGTTATAGATTCGATGGCCTATGGATGAATATCGATCAGCTTCTGCATTTGCTAACTCGACTGCGGCCTGCTTAAATCGCGCGACCATTACGTCAGAGCTCGCCAGCAAAGCACCCAATGCCAAAGCTGCAGCAGGTATCGCAATCAAGGCACGACGCGTGCCCACGCGGGCGAGTAAAAATGCGGCCAGTGCCCCCGCAACGACCACCAAGCCGGTACGCCCCACCGATAAATGGGTGATGCTAAGGATGGCCAGCAACGCGACTACACCATAAAAAGCATTCCATAATCGCGACCCCTCACGGGTTATCTTACTCAGGGCATAGGTCACAAAAAATGCCATCACGACGTTTTGAACAATGTAGTCGTACATCACGTTATGAGAGACGCCCCAACCGAGATTCTTTGTCGCCGACCACGGCAAGACAAACCAAATATTTAACCAAGTTGAGGCCAGTATGAACAATGCACCAACCTCAAAAGCCAGCAGAGAACGACGCTGCCAGTCTTCGCGCTTCGTTAGAAGGATCATGAGGACGATTGCATACAAAAATTTTGTATATTTGCCCAAGTTAACAGCCACCCATTCCCAGGGCGCTGGCGTGTAGAGGGTTCCAAGCAAAACCATCGCGTATAACGCGAGGAGCCAGATTGCTGGCTGCGACCAGTAGCTTTTTTCGAAGTACGCTGTTTTGAATGTCAGGCCGAAAGCCACAAGAATCAGCAGCATCGCAAGGTTGCTGAGCGCTAGCGCAGTCGAAAATGTCAGATACAGAAGGGGTATCAGCCAGCCAAGTGCGGGAACGATTGAGGCAAACATCAACGCTTTACGCTGGCGTTTAGTGACGTGGCGTCATACTTGATCATCACGTACCGAAAGAAACACTCCAACGCGATGAAGAAGCAA
>ERZ807291.9503-NODE-9503-length-10508-cov-6.480149_pt1 | contig 10508 bp, 12 predicted proteins | sample MGYA00521257_ERZ807291 | MGnify/ENA primary metagenome ERZ807291 (study PRJEB31413, sample SAMN03169783) | marine metagenome | biome: Marine; feature: Water; material: Subsurface seawater | place: North Sea | collected 2011-04-28 | depth 1 m m ... | reverse complement strand
ACTTATTACCAAATAATCCTGAAACACTTGTTCCATACATTAAAGCAAAACCAAAAGCCCAAAAAATAACAACAGCTACTCCAAAATCTGTTATATTTTTAAGTGCAACGTTAATGTTATTTTTAGATCTCGATAATCCAGACTCTAAACACATAAAGCCTGCTTGCATTAAGAACACAAGGATTGCACATATCAATAACCAAAAAGTATCTAGGTTTGCCTGTAAGATTGCATCTAGTCGGTACTCTAATGCTTTAAGTGTTCCTTTGGTCGGTAGTTGATTAATTTTTGACTGAAGCTCATTAATTAATATTTGAGTTTCAGCTCCAGTCATTAATTATATAAGTAGTTTAATCTACTAAAGTTCTAGCTTCACCTGCGTCTGAAATTATTTTATCAACACTTACAACTTTTATTACCTCAAAACCTGTGCCTAATATTGCATTTTTATAATCTTCATCTGTAAGATTAGATTTTTCTCCAAAAGAAGACACCGCAACTCCTTCAGGCCAAGAAACGGTAACAGTAGCATTAGGGCTAGCAGCTTGTAATGCTTTGGTAACTAGTTTTTGACATTTGATACACATCATTCCATTAACTTGTGCAATTTGGCTTTGAGCAGCAAATAAATTTGTTGAAAAAAATAACATCAAAAATGTTAAAAATATTTTTTTAAAAGTTTTCATATTGCTCCTAACACTTGTTATTTAATTCTTAAAAGTTTAACTACAAATTGATACAATTTCCATAGTTAATACTTTTATATTTGCTGGATAATGAGGAATATGTGCTCATTTTGAGCAATATTGAATAAGTAATTTTGAAACTTAATCTTTAAAGTAATTTTTCTTGTTAGAAGTTTTTTTATTATTCCAAATATAATAAAATAAATAAGGGACTAAAGCTGGAACAACCCCAAACCAAAACCACTCATCCCATTTAAAGCTTTTATCTAAAGCGATACCTTTTAAACCATTCCACCAGGTTAAATATCCAATTAAAACAATCCAACCCAAACTAACTGAAGCATATATTTTAGTTTTATTTGAATAATTATAATTTTTAAATTTTAAGAATTGCTCTTTAATATTCTCAAAATTCATTATTATAAAATTAACAGTTATTATTTCTTGTATAAGTTCCCATATCAGACATTTTTATCTCACATGGGTTGCTACCATCTTGTTTTGCAACTATTCCATAATTACCAGTTGATGATCTCCAAATACAAACATTATATCCAAGATCATCTGGTATTACATCTGGTCCTGTTGTTCCATCTCCAAGGAGTGTTTTCTCTATTTCGGTAGTAGCATTACTGCTTGGTGTACATGAGTTTGAAGTTTTTTGAGGATAATAATATCCGTTATTAGAATAATATTCTGTCTGACCCAATGACATTTGCATCATTGCATTTTCAACAGATTTTTTTTTTGTAGAAGAAACATAGCCACTATAGCTAGAAATACCTATGGCAGCTATTATACCAAGAATAGCAACAACAACTAAAAGCTCTATAAGAGTAAATCCAGAGCTCCTAGTTATCATAAGAATATTTTTCTATAAATATTATGCTATTCAATTACAACTTGCGTCATCGTCTTCATTTCGCCTTTAGTGCAATCACCTTCAAAACAAGTTTTTATGTTAACTTGAACACCACTTGCTGAGAGATTTGTAGCTCCAAGAACATATTTTGTAGAGCTACCTACTGCATTTGAAGATGTTGAATAAGGATTTTTAAAATCAGATAATGCTGCTACTGCTGCGGTTACTGTTTTGGCAGAAGTATTACCTTGACAAGTTAATTGGTCACTCATTGTTTTAGTGTTACCAAGATTACATTTTTGTAATTCTGCAGCAATATATTTTGCTATAGCAGAATGATTTGATTTAGTTGCTGATTTCTTTGCTCCAGCTGTGTAACCTGAATAAGCAACAACACCTACGGCTGCTAAAATTCCTATGATTGCAACAACTACTAAAAGTTCGATTAGTGTAAAACCTTTTTGGTTCTTTTTTTTCATTTTTTTCTCCGTTTTATTAAATTAAAATTCTATCAAAAAACTATAACCTTTTTTACATATTTTAAAAGTATCTTATATCCATTTTGGGTAAAAATACTAAAAAGTGTTGATTTTAACTAAAATTTAATAAATATAACATCTATGACATATAAAGTTACAGAAGAAGGCAACATAGCTACTGTTTATTTAAATGGTGAAATTGACATGGATGTTACTGAAAAAGCTAAAGAAGTTATCATGCCTTTAATTGAAGCTAAAAAAGAAGTTCATTTAAATTTAAAAGATGTTGAATATATGGACTCATCTGGAATTTCAGTTCTTATTGAAAGTCACCAACAAGCAACTGAAAATGAGACAAAAGTTATTCTAAAAGAAATAAGCAAATCAGTACTTAAAGTAATTATGATGGCTAAGTTAGAGCAAATCTTAAACTTAGATTAATGAGCTTTGAGATATCACAAAGTTTTAAAATAGAATCTGCTAGCTTGAAGGAAGTTAGAGTTTTTGCAAGAGAAGTATTTAAAAAATCAACTATATTTGAAAAACATACTGATGATTTAGTCCTTGCTTTAGCAGAAGCCGCCCAAAATATTGTTAAACATGGTTATAATAACCAACCTACAGAAGATGAGATGAAAATTATTATTAAGTTTGATAGTAATATTTTATCAATGGAATTAATGGATAAGGGAAAACCAGTTGTACCGTCAAATATTAAACCAAGAGATTTAGATGATATTAAATCCGGTGGCCTTGGAACTTTTTTTATCGGTCAAATTATGGATGAAGTTGTTTTTAAAACTACAAAAATTAATTGGGTTAATCACTTAATTCTTACAAAAGCTTTTTAAAATATTAAATTTTCAACCACCAATAATTGCACCTACATTAAATATTGGTGAATACATCGCAATCATTAATCCGCCAATCATCGTACCCATAAAAACAATCATTATAGGTTCAATTAAACTGGACATATTATCTACTGCTGTATCAAACTCCTCTTCATAATAACCTGATACCGAATTAAACATTTCATCCAAATTTCCAGTTTGCTCACCAACAGAAATTAATTGACTAAATGTTGGAGGAAAAACTTTTTCTTTCATAAATAGTTTTGTCAATGTGTCACCTGAAAAAACTCCCTTTTTAACATTTTCTAAAGCAGTAGTTACAACGTCATTGTTACTAACTGATTTTGCTATCTCAATACTTTCTAAAAGATTAACACCTGCTGCACTTAGATTTCCCATTATTAAAGCTATTCTTGCAATCAATGATTTTAAAATCATGTCGCCAAATACTGGCATTTTAAGAACTTGATTGTGCCATTTATATCTTATCGCTGCAGACTTTGTTGTTGCAACTTTAAAGATTACATAAATACATATAACTACAATTAATAATGTACCACCCCCAGAGCCTCTCATAAAATTACTCGCTGTCATAATTGCAGCAGTTGATGCTGGTAATGCAACGCCCATTCCCGAATACATTTCTGCGAAAACTGGAACTACTTTAATTAACATAAAAACCATTACTATAATTGCTGTAAAAAACATCACAGCAGGATACATTAAAGCTCCTTTAATTTTCTTTTTTACTTTCTCTCTTTTTTCAAGTGAAACTACTAATTTCATTAAAAAATCATCTAATTTACCACTGGCTTCTCCAGCTTTAATTAAGTTGATGTATATATTGTCAAAGATATCTGGGTACCTTTCAAAGCATTTGGATAACGTGATACCTCCTTCAAGATTTCTTCTAATTTCTTCAATAATTTCTTTTAAGGTTGGGTGTTCTATCTGATCTCTTAACATTCCAAGCGTACTCAAGATTGGCAAGCCTGCTTTAACCATAGTTGCAAACTGCTTTGAAAACATCATTGTATCTTGAGGGGTGACTTTTTTCTTTCCAAAAGAAAAACCACCTCCTTTTTTCTTTTCTTTAGCAGCAGCTTTCTTTTTTTTTGTTCTTGTTAAATTGGTTATAATAATTTTTTGTTCTTTTAATTTAAATGATGCTTCTTCTTGACTTAAAGCTTCAATTTCACCTTCGATATATTTTCCAGCTGAAATACCTTTGTATGTAAAAGTTTCTGATGACATTTAATTTAACCTTCTGTTGAAAGAACCCGATCGTATTCTCTAAAGTTTAAATCGCCTGTTAAAATCATTTCACGTCCCATATCTTGCAAAGTTCTAAAACCTTCTTTAACAGCAATCTCTTTTATCTCTGGTGTAGTTGCTCTCCTTAAAATTGCTTCTTTGATTGGTTTTGAAACACTTAAGATTTCATAGATACCCATTCTACCTTTGTAACCTGAGTCTTTACATTCACTGCAACCTTCTCCTTTTTGGACCTTTGCTCTTGAAGCTTCCTCAATAGTAAAACCAAACTCAGCTAAAGCTTTAGGGGTAATATCCTCATCTGGAATTCTACAATTTGGGCAAGTTTTTCTTGCTAATCTTTGAGCTAAAATCAAAGTAACTGCTGCACTAATTAAATAATCTGGAGTACCCATATTTTGAAGTCTAGTAATTGAACTTGGGGCATCATTTGTGTGAAGTGTACTAAAAACTAAGTGACCTGTTAATGCAGCTTTCAAACCAATGTCTACTGTTTCTTTGTCCCTCATCTCACCAATAAGAATAATTTCAGGGTCTTGTCTTAAAAAAGATCTCAATGCTCTTTGAAAATCATAACCAATATCATCTTTAATTTGAACTTGCCCCACTCCATCTAATTCGTACTCAACAGGATCTTCAGCTGTTAAAATATTAAGGTGAGGTTTAGATACTTCTTTTAAAATACTATAAAGTGTTGTTGTTTTACCAGATCCAGTAGGACCAGTAACTAACACAAGACCTTGAGTTCCATGAATTGCTTTTCTTAAGTTTTTTAAATCTTGTTCTTCAAAATTTAATTGCTCTAAACTAATGTCTCCTGCATCTTTGTTTAGAACCCTCATTACAATTCTTTCATTAGTAGCTGTGGGTAAAATTGAAAGACGAAGATCAATTACTTTGCCATCTATTTTAAAAGGAATTGCTCCATCTTGTGGCAACCTTCTTTCGGCAATATCTAATTTGCCCATAATTTTAAAACGAGTTACTACAGCGCCATAATTTGAATGTAAAAATTTTGCAAAGTGCTCTTGTTCTGCCAAAATACCATCCGTTCTATATCTTACTCTTGAAGAAAACCTAAATGGCTCGATATGAATATCAGACACTCCTTGTTTAATTGCTTCTGCAACTACTGCCGTACTGAATTTAATAACATCAGACTCGTTTTCAATTGCTTCAATTTCTTCTTCTGGACTTTCATCTAGAAGTTCAGCACTTTCATCAACGTCATAATCAAATGTTTTAACTTTTTCTTTTTCTTGAATAGCGTTAGCCTCTTGGATATTTTTTATAGTTGTCTCACCATCTTTAGCTAAAGCTCCTATAAAACTTGAGATTTGAGAAATTTTTGCACCATGTAATTCAATTTCTTTTTTTGTAATAGTTTTAAGATTTCTCATTAAACTTAATTTAGAGCTATCAGGTATTGCAATATGTAAAATATTTCCATCAATCTTAAATGGAGCAATAAAGTTCATATTAATATAATTTGATGGCAGAATAGTTTTTAATTCATCTGTAATTTCAATAGTTGTTAAATCTATAATTTCTAATGATTGCTCACTTATTAATAAATCTAGAATTTTATCTTCATCTGTTAATTCTAATTGAAAGACAGCCTCTAGCTGAGTTTTATTTTCATTTGTAGATATTTTTTTAATATTAATTAAATCTTTTCCTGAGATGACATCTTGGTCTATTAGAATGTTAATTAAATTAACTTCTGCTTCACGACTAATATTAATCATTATAAAATTCTTGGTGCTATAAATACTAACAATTCATCTAAATTATCAGATGAAGATTTTCCTTTAAATAAATTTCCAATTACCGGAACATTTCCAATGCCTGGTGTTTGCTCTTTACTATTAGCAACTACATTTTTTTTAATTCCACCAATTACAACAATATCACCATCAGCTACTAAAAGTTTGGTTACAATTTCCATTTTATTAATTGGAGGCTCATCTCCACCTGCTGATCTATTTGGAGTATCGTTATTAACTTGAATGGTTAACAATACATTTCCATCCCCAATAATACTTGGCGTTACTTCTAATTTTAATGCAGCTTCTTTAAATGAAGTTGAAGTTGTTCCATCAGATGTTGTTTGATATGGAATTTCTTCACCTTGTGTTACTGTTGCAGATTGATTATCTAGAGTAAAAATTTTAGGATTTGAGATTGTTTTACCCATTCCTAACATTTCAAGTGCTGTAATTTCTGCCTTTAAAACTGCTGAACCTGTTTTCTTTAAAATACCAATACCACTTGTAGCACCCGTTGCAGCAAAATCTGTTAATTGATCAGAAGTTGATTGTAAAGCTCCAGTCGTACTAGATATTGAGCTTCCTGCAGTACTTCCATCACCACCTGTAATACCACCAAAATTTTTACCTTTTCTTAGATAATATCCACCCAATCTTGTCCCCAATGCTCTTTCAAAATCAGAATTAGCTTCGACTATAAATGCTTCAATTAAAACTTGTTTAGTTCTAACGTCTATCTCTTTCATTACTTTATCGACAACATCTAAATCTTTTTCTTTTCCTCTTACAATGATAGATCTTGTTGTAACTTCTTCAGTAATTTGAATAGGACTATAACTTCCAGCATCGCCTCCCTGAGCAGTGAACAATTCATCTAACGTTGCTTTAGCTTGTGCTGGACTTATATAATAAAGTCTAAATATTTCTGAAAATATTGGTTCAACACTATCTTCCATTTCAACTTTTTTCTTAAGGGCAGAAGCTCTTGTTGATTTATAAGTTTCTTGTTGAGTAAGAGTTTCTGGAGAGTGTATTCTTATTAAATTACTATTAATATCAACGTCTGAGGCATAATTTTTCATATCTAGTAAAGCTTGAAGAGCTTTATCCCAAGGAACATCTACTAATTCAGCTGAAATTGCTCCTGCAACTTCTTCTCCAACTAACATGTTTATTTCACCAATTTTACCCATCAACTTCATAGTTTCTTTAAAATCTAAATTTTGAAATTTAAGAGATATTCTTTGTTTTAGCTTTGGATATTGGTCAGAAATAATTAAATAGTTTCTTTGTTTTTGAGAAGATATTTTTTTTCTTTTTCCTAATTTTCTAGTATCGCCTTCAATAGGCTTTGGTCCCATTTCAAGAGTTTTTGCTATTTCTGATTTTCCTGCTTTTCTAATATCGTCTTTAATTAATGGAGTGTTGTGTTTAAACGGTTTATTATATTTTTTTTGAAAAGTAGAATTAGCACATCCATTTAAAATCAGTGCTAAAGAAATTACTGTAAATATAGAGAGATATTTTTTAATATTCATTTGTCTCCCTTATCTGATTATTAAAATCTATAATTAAATAAGCTTTATCCTCTTTTTCAAAAATTGCCTCTGTAATTCTTAAATCAATTAATTTAACTTTGCCAAGAAACTGGCCTATTGTTAAATTTACAAATTCACCACTTGAATTTACTAATGATATATAGCTGTGATCTTTACCAGATATTAGGCCTGCAAGTTTAAAATTATAAAGGCTCATCTCATCTTCTTGTTCACCATCTGGAATATTCATATTAGCACTTGAAGATGCTTCGTTACCTGCAAAAGGATCGTTTAAAGGCACTTCTTCATCATCAATATTTTCTAAAGTCTTTTTGGTTTTATTTTCTAAATCTTCCACAACCTCACTAGCTTTTTTTACTACTCCACCATTGTCATCAGCATAAATATTAGCGAATGTAAAAAAACTAAAAAATAAAATTATCAATATTTTAAAAAAATTCATCTGGAAGTCCCACTATTGTTAATTCACCTGTTGCAATTATCGCTCCGGTTGTGCTTTGTTGTACTACACTTATCATCTCTTTGTCAAAATTTAACATTTTTTTAGATTTAGAGATATCTCTTTTAAATTTGATATAACCTAAAAAATTACCTGTTATTTCATATCCAACTGGTATTTTATAATAAGAAACAGAAGATAAATCTAATTCTGTTTGCTCAACAGCCCCATCTTTTAAAACTGGTTTTGGTTTTTGTTTTTCAATTTTTGAAATCACCAAACCATTAACTGCTGCAAATTTACTTAAGCTTGAATATAAATCTTCAACTTCAGCCTTTGAGTGAAATAATGCTGAGGAGTTTTGATATTCAGGAGTAATTTTTTTAATTCTAGTTTTCATTGTAATAATTTCATTATTCATCGCTAGAATTTCATTTTCTTTTAAAATTTTATCATCATGCTGAGCTTTTTTATCATTAACGATTGGATTTAATACAGCATAATAAATTATTAAAAAAAGTACGATTGCACCAAAACCAATACCAAATTTAATATAGGTTTTTTTATCTACCCCTTGCAGTTTTGCCTTTAAGTCTTCTACATTAATATTTTTTAAATCCATTAACTTTTCTCCAATACGCAGGCTATTCTAAAACCCTTCATAGTAATTTTTCCAGCTTCCTGACTGGGTAAACTCATACTTGCAAGTGAAGCCTGGGCAATAAGTTTTTTTCCATTTAAATTGTCAATTAATTTTAGAATATCTTGATCACTATATGCTTCACCCTCAATAATTATTAAATCTGAACCATTATACTCTACTGATTTAAACCTTACTCTTTTAGGAACCGATGAAGCAACTTGAGCCAATGCTCTAAAACTTACGGTTTTATTAGAAACTATTGATCTACTTAATGTTAAAGATTTATTAATTTTTCCCAAATCTTTAGCAACTTTATTTTTTTCCATTGTCTTAAGTTCATGATCCGTAACTACCTGATCATATCCATCTAATTTTTGATTAAGAGTATTAATTTGCCAAAATGCAAATCCAAATAAAGCAACATAAATAATAGCAACTACTCCTACGACCCCTTTAAAAGCAAAATTAGAATAAGCTTTAGCTTTTTTTTGAGCAATCATGTTGTCACGATTTGGAAGTAAGTTAATATTTTTAACTGCAGTTACAAATTTAAAGTAACCGAATACATCTAGCTTTCTAAATGCAAGACCAATAACTGATGCAAAATAAGATCTATTTTGATAATTAACATTTTCTTCAAGTTGTGCTGGAACTTTAATTTCTTTAATTGGATCAAATAAATTAAATCCAGTATTAACCAAATTTTTTCTAAAACTTTCCAAATAAGTGTCAACATTAGTTAAGTTTGAAACAACTTTTAAATTTCTAATTCTTTTTTCGTACTTGGTTTCAAAATCTTGAATAGCTTGTTTTACTTGTGTTGTGTATCTTCTAACTAGCGCATCCATTTCTTCTTGGTTTTCAGACAACTGAAGAGTATTACGGTCAGCTCCACGAATAAAGATATCTGTTATGATTGGATTGTTTTCGTATAAAATCATTACATAGTTTTCGTCTAATCCAAACTCTAGAATTGCAGTTAAATTAGCATCTTCAATTGATCCAGAAATTTGATTTATCTGATCAACTGCTGATTTTAATGCAAAACATTTAACATCAATTATTACAGCGTTTAATCCACCTTTTTTTATAATAGAAGTATAACTGTTGATGTCAGATAATTTTGAAGCAACAAATAAAATATCCATAGTATTTGCTTTTTCATCTCTATTAATTACTTGATGAAATATTGAATAATCAGCTAAGTTATCTGTAAGTTGAACTAAGTTTTCCCATAGAGAGTCGGATTTAATTGCAACACCCAATTCTTCTTCACTCATCAAAGGTGCTGTTACTACCCTAATGATTGCACTTGTAACTGGTATAGCAATTGCAGCGTTCGAAGTTGTAATTTTAGATTTCTGTAAAGCTACTTTTAGCTGATCACCCACTAAGTCTGCGTTGTCTAAGACTGTTCCACCCTCAGGCATTCCTTCAACTTTATGAACAAAAAATTTTTCTAAAACCCACTGATTTGATTTATTGGATGTTAATTGTGCTAATCTTATTTCAGTAGGAGTTAATTCAACACCAACTACATCTTCACCTTGAGCAGCTTTTTTACCCACTCTATTTTTAAAAAAATTTTCTAGAAATCCTTTTTTCTTAGGCTTAGCGCCAGTATCAGGAGCAATATCACCTTCTTTTTTTTTGTTTTTTTTAAGTAAATTACTAAAAGGATTTTTCATATTTTCAAAATAATTACAAATGCATTAATATTACCTTAACTAATGTAAATCAACTATTACTCGAACTATTATAATTAACACTTTTAATTATATATTTGATAATATTTAAGGATAAGATAGGTAAATCATTATGTTTGAAAAATTAGAAGAATTAGCAAAAAATAATAAAAAAATTTCTGACTTCCATATTAGAGCAGGATCACCCCTAGCTTACCGACAAACAGGTGAGATATATATGGTGCAGGAGGTCTTGG
>ERZ807291.9502-NODE-9502-length-10508-cov-12.093944_pt1 | contig 10508 bp, 11 predicted proteins | sample MGYA00521257_ERZ807291 | MGnify/ENA primary metagenome ERZ807291 (study PRJEB31413, sample SAMN03169783) | marine metagenome | biome: Marine; feature: Water; material: Subsurface seawater | place: North Sea | collected 2011-04-28 | depth 1 m m ... | reverse complement strand
GTGTTGTGGTTGTTGCAGTGATGGTTGTAGTTGTTGTTAGTGTTGTGGTTGTTGCTGTGATGGTTGTAGTTGTTGTTAGTGTTGTGGTTGTTGCAGTGGTGGTTGTTGTGGTGCCCGTGGTTGTGGTGCCCGTGGTTGTTGTTTCAGTAGTTGAGGTAATTGTAGTTGTTGTTGTTGTTATCCGAGTGCATGGATGGTTGTTAGGTACTTCAGATGAATTGTACCAACCAGTGTGCATTGACAAATTAAATGGAGACCAGCTGTTTGCATTTATTGTCCATGTACAGTGATTAGAAGAGTTTTGATTGCACAGTGATTGGTTGTAAAACAAACAAGCATTTTTGTGGGTAAGGCACTCATCGTCTGTGTCGTCCCACCAACATGTAGATTTGGTTGCATCACAAATGCTCTGATTGAATAAATTACAGGATGTTGTTGCATTTACACAGCTATTGTCGTGCCAAATACAATCATTTGAATCGTTGTACGAGTTAGAGTTGTAACCAAAATCATCATTAAAAATATTTGAATCGGAGTTTGTACTGCTGCAACTTGTTACATTTGTATAATTGTTGCATGGCTGGTAAAAGGGACCTGTTGATGTTGATTCGTATGATGTTTCAGTAGTTGTGTCGATTGATGGTGTTGTTGTTGTACTTGTCAGCGTACCAGTCGCCGTTGAAAGTAAACAAGCAACTAATGTATGAAAAAAAATCATAACAGACAGTGTTGAAAGCAATATTTTTATTGTATATATACAACTCTAGTTTTAACTACCTTGCGTTAAAAGATTTTATAAATACCTACGACATAGAGACAGGAGCTTGAATTTGTAACGGCGCTGTACAAAGCAACAAACTAAAGACATTTACGGTAAAGCCGACTTGGAGGGAGGACATTTGTCAATACTTTATTAATGTACTTGTCAAAATTTTATTTTAAAAAAAAACGCAGCATTTCGCAGCATTTCGCAGCATTTTGCAGCAATGCGTTAAAAAAATAAATATCCTGCTGATTTTTTACTGTCCTCTTTTTTTGTTGAATTTGGACTTGTTCCAGTCAATGCGGACAAAACAGATTCTCCTGATCCTTGATTTTGTCTGTCTTGTTTTTCTTTTTTGTCAGTCATTGTTTTTAAACGAAGTTGTGTTGCCGCGTACCGGGCGTTAGCGGCATGCGCTGTTTGTAGATCTACAAACGTCGTCATATTTTAAATCAGTGTGTGGTACAATGTTGTGTATATACAGCAAAACATAAGATTGGATAAAAAGAGCAAAATGTCGCAACATCCAGTGTTTACAACAGTTACTTTGAAAACGGCCCAGGAAGTAGATGCGTTTAAAGGCGTATTTAAAATTAATGGTTTTGATGCAAGGCACAATGTACCGTTTGCAGAAAAGGTAGGCAACCCTACAAACGGTGATTTTTTATGCAGAATCGAATCAAACGTGAAACTTATGGCGGGACAGCAAGTAAGCGCACAGATAAAAGGCCTTGCAAAATTTGGACCCAACGTAGATATTCCCTTTTTGTACAATTATGCAACAACAAATTTACACACCGAGTATTTGTTGGCCAACGGCGCTTATTAGTTTATATCAACAACGCTTGGTGCAGTAAGTGTTTTTTGAAGAATTGTAACTAAGTTGGCTTTATTGTTTGTTGAATTTGTTTCAGTAAAAAAAAATGTTAAAAAATCTATAAGTTGTTTTTTGAATGCATTGCTAGTTTTGCATTTGTGTATCATCTCAATTTCGGTCGGACTCAGTGTAATTAGATTTTTTTCAGGTTTAGCAACAGTTTCCTGACTGTTAGTTGAATCGCATTTTAAAATACGTTTAAATTCCTGAAATTTTTGGTCTGTCACAAAATAATTTTGATCTAAAATGTTAACGTCTATAAAAGGACTGCTCGCAAAAGACATGCGCCGTAATTTGTCCTCGTCAACACTGTCCGGTGCAATATCTAACCAAGACAAAATAGTAGCACGTTGTTCGCCACCAGTTGGCAAAGGGTTGTTTGACATTGTTTTAATTGTTGTCGATATTGAGTGCAACAGACTTGCTTCCTAAGCACCTTTGTGTACAACGCTTATAGACTGCAAGCACGCAAACGTGTAATGACTGACCTAAAAGAGCTGCACAAAAATGCAGAACAAAGTATAAAACCAGAAGCGTTCCGCATTTTTCAAAATGCACTAGTTTACAGTGTCTGTGCCGAAGTTGTGCGCAACGTTATGGGAACAAATGATTCAACATCGCTCGTAATATTAATATTAGTTGTTGGCATTGCTGTTTACCTAATTACGTTGTTTGCGATACAATTAAACATTGCTGCTCAAATATACAGAACGAACATGGTTATAAAACTGGTCAATTTTATTGGGGTAACAATGCTAAATGTAGCAGTTCAATTTGCATCTACTCTAATTGCACAAGTCACTGTCACTATTTTAAGTCCTGGCTCGGAGCATTTTATTTGGGTCGGTATACTTGCTTTAATGTCACTAACGTTGCTGTGGCTGTTTAATACTACTCTTCTAAGTGTTTAAGATGATAGCAATTAAACATGGCGGACAGCATCAACGGAGTCACAGTGCGTGCATCAAGACACCGGCTTGCTACTTTTATCATCCTTGGTTGCATGCATTTTACAAAAATGGTTTCGTGCAATATTTCTGACGCTATAGTACACAAAATCTGGTTTAGCTGCTGAAACTCTGGCCAGTGAACGTATATTCGAGTATTGCTGTTAGAACATATTCGACTAAGAGTATGAATACTTTGTTTCACTGCAGCTTTTAATTCTAGCAAGTTTGAACAGTTTGCAATATAAATAGCTTCTGTGTCGTAGTGCACACCTAGAAATTGAGTTGTTATTGCCATGTGCTCGTCGTCTGAAAACATGTGTATTTTGCAGTGCTCAAGATATACCGAATAAAAAAAAGAACATGAGTTGTTAATTAACGTGCACAGCGGTGTTTTCATGATTAGTGTTAATAAATTTTAAAAAAAAATTAAGCACTTTGAAATATTAAAATGTCTAAATTATTTAAATAAATATTTTTTAAAAAAATTGCAATGTTATTCGAAAAACGCCCAAAAAAATCATATTCTGTTTAAAATGCTCGAATCTTTACCAAATGAAATAGTTTACACTGTTCTGCCGTTTCTCGACTACAACAGTTTAAAGTTATTGCGAAGCTGCTCTAAAAAGCTGAACAATGTTGTCATTGTCTACCTGACAAAGTATGCTGTATTAACGACAATTGAAGATGTTGTTGCACGTACAATGCACGGTCCTTACTTGCCAATAGCACAACATCACTCCTCAGTTGCCCGTATTCTAAACAACAACGTTTTGCACGGTATTGCAGAAAGCAAAACAAACAAGGTTCAGGTGACAACAATGGCGGTAAAATCTCTAAACCTGGCTGCAGGCGTTCTAAACGGCGACATGCACTTTGTAGAGCTAAACACATCACGAATACTCTATTCGGCAAACGACGCAACTTTATTTGAACGAGTATTCGGATCAATGCACTTTGTAATCAAACACCTTCGAAAGAAGTGTGTTCCAGACAATTTTGTTGCTCATTTGGTCTCCGGTATGTATACGTCCACATGTGCAAGTTCAATGAATGATGCATTTATGTCTGTATTGCAGACGTGCGCCAAAATGCATCTTAATTTTAATGATGCAATGTGTATTTTAAGCTGTCCAATGATGGGAAAGAAATACACAGTGGCAACCCCGCGGTGCTACGACGTTATTGTATCAACATTGTGTACAGACGTAAAACCAAAAATAAGTGGCTTGGCTGCATGGGCTATGGTCTTTACACTGGCGGCCCGACAAAATATTGTGCCATCGTTTGGTATAAACTTTATGCCCACATTCAGTACTCACAATTTTGCTGAAAGTGGCTACAACTTGAATACGTACAACTGCAGTGATGGCTACAACTCTACAGCCATGTTAGTCATGCTTGTTAAAACAGGAGCGGCAACCCCAACGTATGCAACGTTGAAAACCATGTTTGAGTTTTATCAGTCTAACAATATTGTTGATACCAACTGCCGCAGCACAGCTGTAGTGATGCGAAATATTTACACGCTGACCTGTACATTAATTTACAACGTTGGTTATTATTTACTAAGTTTGCAATGATTAAAATATGTGTATGCAGTCGTATATAGTAATTCCAGAAATATCCGATTGTAAACAGCTCAACTAGACTGCAATAAAAATAAAGTGAATATGAACAGGGGTACTATATAGATTAGTTAAATGCCAGAACACCAGTATCAAACGTAATAAAACATGGATAATAATTCCACTCAACAATACATCGAGATGGATACGTACAACACTGACAACGAACCACTTGTAGAGCCTACTTTTTTGTCAGAGTCGTTAAAAAGTGCCAATCAAACAGAGACAGAAAAGCATGCACCTACTGACTCTGTCTTTCCGCCAAGCCGAAAACATGCTGCATGTATTACGTGCACAGCTTTGATTGTTCTGATTTCGTTGGTAGCCACTGGAGCGTTTACCGTGGGTAATCTGTACGCAGCAACTCAATGTACAACAACGGTTGCCATTGCAGAAACGACCATTTTCTCAAATACGTCAATTGACCCATGTTTAGAGTCAGAATCTGTGTACGACATGGCATGCGGTGGATACGCGTATCAACATCAATACAGCAACCTCGGTGATTTTCAAGCACTTTTAAATGCAAAGGTCAAGGCGCAGCTGCAAGCAGAACCGTATGCAAGCAATCAAGCAGGTCAGTTTTACAGCAAGTGTCTTGCTTATGCTAAATCAATAACCGAGAATGCAAGCATGTACGAATATTTTGACGTAGACGCCCTGTGGATGTGGCAGCGTGGTTTTTCGGCGTTTGACATCACGTTTGGTCGAACAACAAACCCAGCAAGTCCAATGGAAAGCATTGTATACATTGCAAATAAAACATTTTTTAAGTCGTACCATGAACAAGTTCTTCCAACAGTTGTTTACAGCACAGGCAGCGTTTGCGAGCAACGGATAGTACAACTTGCTCGTATGGTGGTCAATCAAATGATTAGTACAGTTGTTCTTTACAGCAATGATATTGAAATTTTATGCGAACTGGCCGAAGAATGGTTGGGCACATCAAATAAAACTACACAGCAAGATCAAACGTTTACTGTACGCAACATGTTCGAGTCTTCAAACGATTGTTTGCAGACAACAACACTACTATGGTCGGGCCTTGTAAATGACATGGTAAACGCAGTAAATACACATACTGCTGATAATTCAAAAGTTTTGGCCCTTTGTTTTGAGGTGCAAAGTGCATACGTTGCAATGCTTCTTGCCAACAACTACGATTCAGTAGCTGCCAAAATCCAATCAGTGGAATGTTCTACTAGCATTAACAACGTATACACGGTGTACGACACGGGGGACTACACAAATTTATCGTTTGTAGACTATGCTAGTTTATTGCTGTGGCAGCATTTTGATCAATCGGTTGCATCGTCTAGTATTATCAAAGGCATGTTCGACATGAGTGCAATCGAAGTAAATGCCGTGTACTCGCCCTTAAACAACAAGCTGCTCATCACGCCCGCAATGGTTATGTTTAGTGCATCAATGTCCGAGCGCCGTGCATTTGCACTCGGACGAATTGGATTTGTACTTGCTCACGAGCTCTCGCATGCAATTGATAACAAAGGTATTTATTTTGATACAAACGGAATGTACACAGCTGACTCAATTGTACCGCCAGACAAACGAAACCAACTCGATACGTCGTTTCAGTGTTTAGCCGATAGGTTTGGCAACAACAAACTGACACTTCAAGAAGACATTGCCGACCATCTTGCTATGAGTGTAGTCAACGATATGATGGAAAAATCCAAAATTGAATCTGATATACATATTTGTGCTCCAACATGCAAAACGTTAACAAGCATGCAGCAGTTTTACATTCATTTTGCTCAGTCGTGGTGCTCGTCATCGTCGTACAATTCGTTGTCTGCATCTTCGCACGATGTTCATTCATCCCCGCGGCAACGAGTGGACCATACACTCAATCATGTAGATGCCCTAAGTGCATTTAAATGTCCGCAGCAAAAGGACACCACTAATTGTTTTATTTATGACATGTAAAAATTATCGAACGCCGTGCTTTTCAGCAGCCCTTTTTTGTTTTTTTGCTTGTTCGGGCGTAGATGCACTGTGATCTTGAGTTTGAGTGTCGTCGGCACGTTTTCGTTTAAAGTTGTCGGCAGGTGTAGTTTTATTTTGAACAGGCATACTTGAGGCTGTTAATTTTTCAATGTCAAAAAAACTGTCTGGCACGTGGTAAGCCCGGGAATACAAAAGTGGCAATATTTTAGTGTCGAGAAAGGGGTGTAGTTTGTCTAATTCGTACGGTGAAAGGCACGGTTGAAATGTCAGTGTTGCACCTGCAACTTCTAGAGACGTGTGGCCAAAAATTAAAGACAACTGTGTTCGCAATCGGTTCACAAGATTAAAAAATTGTGATAGAGCAATTTCATTAAGACGGGGGTTAATGCCGCTGCGTTCTGCATTGATATTACGGCCTTTTATTTGAGGGGGTACACACAAATGAAAAAATATTTTGTTTTCTGCATCTAGCAATATTTGATGGCCGTCTGTTAATGACATTAGTACGCGTGAAGGCTGAATATCACGGCCGTCTGTAACGACGTGTTCGATATGTTGTTTGTGTGTGCTGTCTTCTAGTGTTTCGGTATCCTCGCCTGCTAGTTTGGTAGAATTGTGTGAATTTCGAAAAAGGCCGGTGGCATCGGCAAGTTGACGGATAGATTCAGCACGCTGATTTACTAAATATTTAAAATTGGAGTCTACCGGGGTTGTTCGAGTAGCAGCGGCCGTTGATGCTGTAGCAGATTGAAACCATTGCTTGCTTGAACCATTTACATTTTTAAGATTTTTATCAACGGTAGTAAAAACCGATGGATTTGAATTAAAGTAATCTTTCTGTCGATGATTGCGATGAAGTTGATTGTATATAGCGGTGTCTTTTTCTGCTCGCTTGGCTGCTGAGTTTACATCGGTTTTATTATTACTGTAGCGAACAGGTGCTTGCCACAGTACAAGTTGCCAGCTGGCTTTTGTTGTGCTATCCGTGCGTATGCCCGTGTTCTCTTTCAGTTCCCATTGCTGCAATTTGGTGTTGTAAATCAAATCAAATTCAGTTGGGACGCCGACCACAATACGGTTGCTTATTATTTGTACAGCTGCAAAGCCCACTGCCCAAAAAGAATCAATAATTTCGCAACACGCTGTAATGGCCCATTGCGGAGTTAATTTTGTGTCTGCGTATTTATTTTGCTTGCAATACACAAGAGGATGCATAAAAACGTTTTCAACAAGTGCATCGATTGCTTGTCGAAATACAGTGTGTGTTTTAACTGTAGAATACAGTTCTTTTGTGTGAATTCCTAACAAAGTATTGTTTTGACTGTTATGCTGGTGTTTTTTTCTCGAACTAAATAAATCAAGACTTTTTATAACAGTTGTCATTTTTTTTAATCCGAGACAAAAAAAAGTTTTTAAACACAGTTGTTCATATTACCTACAACTCTGCAAACTACATATATGTGCTACTCGTTTGCAACATTTTGTGATTTACTTGCAGGATGTGAGTATGGTGCGGTCACAGAATCAGTTGTTACAGCCATTGTTCTGCGGTGCATGCCACACATTGAGCGTGCCACGATAGACAACATTCTTGCAGACATGCCACCAGTCAAAAAATCTCTTGAGATGCAGTTGTTTGCTGTATTTGTGGTATCAAAAGCATTTGATTCTACTGCGGCATTTCCTCTTCTGGAATCAGCAAAGTATGCAAGGTCAATGATACTTAACAATGCGTCTCTTTGGACTGAAGCGCAACAACGTAGGCACGGTGCACTTTCGCTTACCGATTTTTTTTTCCGGTGCATTATGCTTAATGCCGATGTGCACATTTTTTTAAGACACGTTCCAGAAGTGCAGTTACTTGTAAAACATCAATTTCATTACTACATTTTCAACAAAGCTCAGAAATTGAACAATTTTCTTTCAAGTACTTCTGATTCTGTTGTTGAAGAAGGGCACGCAGCTGAAGAAATTGATGATTCGTTTTTTCCGTTTGATTGTAAAAGCGTTGCCCATTTTAAAACACTGCACAAACAATCCTTTTTTAAATCAGCAGAAGAGTCTAACTTGTTTTTGTTTCACACCATACCAATGCTGCAAGCTTTGAGCACAGCAGACAAAACAAGTATTGTGAACATATTTATTTAAACATTTAATATTTAAAAAAAAACAATATTTAAAAAAAAACGCACGAATACAAACACAAAATGTTAATTCATATTAAATCAGTTGCAGACATTGCTGTTGTGCTTGAAGCTGCATTTCTGGTGTTAGCAAAACCGGGTATTTCACTAGCAATGAGACACTTTGGTCTTGTGGTACCAGGTGTAGGCACTTTGCACTATGCGGCCAACAATTTAGGCGTGGCCGCGTTATTGCAGACAGTCCAAAGATACGTGTACACCCACCCCGTGTCTTTCTTTGTGGCACCGGCAGCAGCTGCCAGCATTAGGCTTGCACAACTTAATAGTAAGCTTTAATAAACTAATAAACTACATTTCCGCAATTGCTATTTTTACAGCAATCATATGTTTGCAACCATGCATTGCATTGCCGTAAAGGGCAGTGTCGTTGTGGTACCGGTAGTGCCAATCCGGGCACTCGCATCCCACTGGGGTGCCAACGTCTTCTTTGCTTGCAACAACATTTGCTGGAAAGAGGATGCAATACTTGGACGTGTAGATAGTCTTTGGCTTGTTGCCAACAAGAACCTGAATTGGACCGGCATGATCTTCTGTATCATGCCATGCGATGCTTTGATTTTTTACTTTCAATGACACGATTGTGTCGTATGCAAAAATACCCATAAGTACTGTGTACGCTTTGTTAATTGATGTTACCTGCACTAGGCGTGATCGGCAGGCTTGACTTTGAAGATCAGCGACAACAATTTTGTTTGAAGTGTTCCACGCAGTGCCATTTAACTGCCAGTGTAAAATTGTTTTCTTTGCACGTTCTATGCGTTCGGCGTGCTTTATTTCTAATTCGGTATCGTGCGCATTTGACGACGACATGTATAATTGGACTGTGTTTATGTACTGTGTACACGTAATATATAATGCAGTGTGCACTGCAATTGCAAGAATGTGCTGACAAGTCTAAATGCAAATATCATATATTTTTAGCGACCGTACGCGACGATGGATTCAATTGTGAAGGTTCACCTTTGCAAGCATGCAAACGTCATTTGCTGATTTACCCACCAAATGATGCTAGTGCCAACGCTACTGGTAATATTGTTTTAAAAAAAGCCGGAAGCCTTCAACTGCACGCAAACAGATTTAGGCCAAGCATGAATCCACTTCGCAGCATCTACACTAGTACGCCTGCTTTGCAATTAATGTCATTCATGCGTTTAATTAATCATATGTGCACTTGTCCGTGGAGCAATATTCAGTTTGATGTAAATTACAGTATTTTAATGCGTCTTACGGCTTCGCATTTGCATCTGGTTGCACCCGGAGCTCACCAGTCACTTTGCAACATTATTGATCCAAACATTGTGCTAGAGGGGGCTCAAAACGTGTGCTGGATTACAAACCGACAACAAGGCAAAACATCAACTTTATCCCGTTTCTTGGCTGCGGTTGCAGTTGCATGTCCACTTGGTGGTCTTATTTTTACTGTGTACAGTACAAGCCTTGATCGCTCCGTTGAACTGATCAAAGCCGCCAAGCAGTACATATTTTGGCTAGACTCGGATGGCAGGCATCCTGATTTTAATTTTTCCGTGGTTCGAAACAATGAACGTATGTTTGCACTTGAGCTGCCAAAGTACAACGTTGTGAATCAGTGTTGGGCCCGGCCTAAAAACCCAGAAAGTTGCAGAGGCGATGCACCTCGAGCAGCAATTTTTGACGAGGTAGCGTTTATCGGCAAAAAGTTGTGGACCGACTTTGCATTTCCGTTGCTGCAGGTAAAGGGTCGCATCTTCACCTTGGCAACTACACCACCAGCACCGTCGTCTTGGTTTAGTCAATTTGTTGACCAAATAAAAGAACGCAACAAAGAAAATGATTTTTTTTTCAATCTCATAAACCACAGCCTTTCATGCGCCGAGTGTCTTGAAGCAGGCGAAGCGGTTGATTGCTGCCACAACCTCATGTATGTTCCGCCATGGAAAAGTTTGCTGACACTTAATCAAATGTTAAACTTGGCATCAGACAAAGAAGCATATCAAATGGAGGTTTACGGAATCTTGGCTGCTGGTGGCTCTGAATACATTCCCGGCAAGTTAGTCGATGCAGCAGTAATGCGTGAACCCATCACAGAGCCGTTTGCAGCAGACTTTCTTTGGGTAAGCATAGACCCGCCATCACACGATG
>ERZ807291.9500-NODE-9500-length-10509-cov-6.496843_pt1 | contig 10509 bp, 7 predicted proteins | sample MGYA00521257_ERZ807291 | MGnify/ENA primary metagenome ERZ807291 (study PRJEB31413, sample SAMN03169783) | marine metagenome | biome: Marine; feature: Water; material: Subsurface seawater | place: North Sea | collected 2011-04-28 | depth 1 m m ... | reverse complement strand
TGAAGACTAACTAACGCAAAAAATAACGCAAAATGTGCGGTGGCCCGTTCAATCCAGCCGCCGCCACCTCGCCTTATGCCGTCATGAATCTCTTTCTGAGGTGTAGGCATAACGCGTATCGCATTTCTATCTGTCCACTGCTGTTTCTCAACCCGTTGTTGGTGCAGGTACCCGCCCTCGTTCTCTGGCAGCGAAAGCACATTATTGCCTTTGCAAACCTATGGATGAGAGGCGCAAAAAGAGGGAAGAGGGGGCGTGCCAAAGTTGGCCGAATATGATTTCTCTTCATCTCTACCCCCTACTATAGTTACGATTAGGTTCAAAGCCTAAGCTATGGGCATGTCGACGGGCTGGAAAACGTTTGCGCAAAAGCACGGGGTTACTTATGTTTAAAAAAGTTGTTTTAGGTTTTCTAGTTATCTTGCTTGTGCTGGTCGGTGTGCTCACCGTTAAGATTGTCATTCCTTTGCAGGACGGTGCTGAGAGATTCGGGCCGGAAGCAGCGGCGCTTGATCTGGCACTGCAAGATGACAGTAAGATCGCGTTACCCGCTCCTCGGGCTGCGGTTTATCAGGCAGCGCCGAATCCCAATATGAATCTATATTGGGGTGAACTGCACGTCCACACTGCTGAAAGTTTCGATGCCAGTCTTTTTGGTAATACGCTGGGTATTGAAGATGCTTATCGTTTTGCTAAAGGGATGCCATTAACCACAGCGGGGGGCGAGACTATGCAATTGAGTCGCCCGCTGGACTTTCTGGCTGTTACAGATCATGCCGAAGGTTTTGGTACTCGTGCCCACTGCGACAATCCGGATTTGTCCGTCGGCGAGGACCTCGCCTGTTGGCTGGCCAATATGCAAAACCCGATGATTTTTAGAATTTTGGTTGGCAATATTCGTGGTACTGCAGACCTTGGTGATCCATCGAAACCTGTAGGTGTCTACCAACAGACCACTCGGCAACCCCCTAAACCTGGCGCATTTCCTACCTGTAAAATTGGCGATGGCGCCCTTGAACGTTGCTACAATAACGCCACCACTGATTGGGCGCGTTATATAAAACTTGCAGACGAGTACTACAAGCCGGGCGAATTGACCACGTTAATTGGCTACGAGTATTCGCCCGGACTACCCGATCAAGGTAAGCATCATCGCAATGTGATTTTCCGCTCTAATACTGTGCCTGAACGTGCTCTTTCGAGTTTTGATGTGCCTAACGCTATTGAACTGTGGAAGGGTCTTGAAGCGAGTTGTGGTAAAAATTGTGATTTTTTGACCATACCGCATAACCCCAACAAAGCATGGGGGTTAACCTATTCGCGTTTCACTTGGGACGGCCGCGAATATGATGAAGCCGACTGGCTGATGCGCCAAAGGCGCGAGCCGCTGGTAGAAATATATCAGGTCAAGGGCGCGCAGGAATGTGCACTTGGTGTTGGCGCTACAGATGAAGAGTGCGGCTTTGGACAAGTGCTTGATCCTTGCCTGCCCGGCCAGTTAACAGGTTGTGCGTTTAGCACAGGATTTGTTCGTCAAGGGCTCAAGGTGGGCTTGGAACTTGATCAAGCGTTGGGATTTAACCCTCTGCAAGTGGGCTTTATTGCAGCCACGGACAGCCATAATTCTAACCCTGGCGATGTGGAAGAATGGGATTTTCCCGGTGCGGTGGGTGCGGTCACTTCCCCTTCTCTTCGGCGTTTGCGAGGCGGTACGGAAGCAAAGGCTTACAAGTCGATTCTTAAATTCCATACTTCGGGCGGTCTTGCAGCTGTTTGGGCGCCTGAAAATACCCGCGAAGCTATTTTTGACGCGCTTGCTCGCCGTGAAACCTACGCGACATCTGGCCCGCGCATGGCGGTGCGTTTTTATGCCGGTTGGGATTTTGATGAAGCTGCGTTGAAAAATGCCAATGCATATAGGCCCTTAATATCTGATGCTGTGCCAATGGGCAGCGAGCTGCGCGCCCAGACGGCTAACCAATCGTCTCCTGATTTTTTGGTTTGGGCAACGCGTGACCCAATGGACGCGCCTCTGCAACGAGTGCAAATGGTTAAAGGTTGGATCGACACTCAGGGCGAAACGCACGAGAAGGTGGTGGATATCGCTTGCGCTGATGGGCTGAAAGTAGATTCCGCAACTGGGCGCTGCCCGGACAACGGCGCCAGTGTCGACCTTAACACCTGCACCTTTAGTGCAGGTTCGGGTGCTAATGAACTGAAAACGTTATGGCGCGACCCTGACTACGATCCGGCCCAGAGTGCCTTTTATTACGTGCGAGTGCTGATGAATCCGACTTGCCGTTGGTCCAGTTACGACGCAATTCGTTTGGGGCGTGCGCCAGATGCACGCGTCCCGGCAACCATACGCGAGCGAGCATGGACCAGTCCTATCTGGCTAGCACCAACAAGCTAACCCTCGATCAATACGTAACGAAGCAGTTTGCTTCAAGCAAGGTAAATGCATGAATTTTCGTATCACCTCTTTTGTTTGTTTGATCTCCGTAGGCTTTGCCGTGGGCGCCTGTTCTGATGAGCAAATAGCAAAAGACAAGCGCACTGAGGCGCAAAAATATTTCCGCTCGACTAATACGGTTATCCCAACAAGTGACGAGTTGATAACGTTTCCAGCTTTGTCGAAAGAGTTTAATGCCGCGCCCAAACGCCCGCAGGTTAATCCTGACCGCAATGCTTACTTTGGCGATTTGCACGTTCATACAACGCTGTCGTTCGATGCTTCTGCTTTTGGTACAACAGCATCACCGGAAGACGCTTATCGTTATGCGCAAGGACAGGCGATCATGCATCCGAGTGGATTTGAAGTGCAGTTGGCCCAACCGCTAGATTTTTATGCGGTAACGGATCACGGGGTTTTTCTTGGTTTGATCAATGAAGCGGCAGATACCAGTTCACCAATCTCTAAGTACGATTTTGCCAAGCCCTATCACGATATTAATGAATCAGTTGACGGTGGCATCTTGGATCTGGCGAAAAGAAGCAAGGTATTCAGTAACTTTGTCAGCGACGTGGTGATTAGCTTGCTTGACGGTACGATCGACAACACGACGATTAATAATGTCAGCAAATCTGCGTGGTCAAAAACCGTTGCAGCAGCAAACGCGGCCTACCAGCCTGGAACGTTTACAACCTTTGCTGGGTATGAGTTCACTTCATCTACAGCAGAGCGAGAAGCACTTCATCGCAACGTAATTTTTCGTAGTACCGAACGCTTACCTGCCGTGCCGTTCTCGCGCTTCAATAGTATTAATCCCGAAGGTTTATGGGACTGGATGGACTGGCTGCGTAAACAAGACATTGAAAGTCTAGCGATACCTCACAACAGCAACGGATCTAACGGTGCAATGTTTCCGCTTAATGACTGGGCGGATAAACCTATTGATAGGGATTATGCAGAGCAACGCCTGCGCAATGAACCTCTGGCAGAAATCACTCAAGTCAAAGGCACTTCTGAGACCCATCCGCTTTTATCCAAAAATGATGAGTGGGCAAATTTCGAAATTTTCCCTTTACGTACCTCCACCAAGATACTCAGCGACCCGCCTGGTAGCTATGTTAGAAATGCCTGGCAGCGAGGGTTGTTAATGCAAAAACGTGTCGGTGCAAATCCCTATAAATTCGGTGTGATTGGTTCTAGCGATACTCATACAGCTGCCGCTTCGCTGCAGGAAGATAACTACTTTGGCAAAATTGGTTCCTTTGATAGCAGCGCGGAGAAACGCGGTTCTATACCTGCAAGTTTTCTTTACGGCACACTGATCAAGTTGGCTACACCAGATATGGCTGAAGAAGTAGACGGCGCAACTTACCTCAATTTTTCTGGCTACAAATATTGGGGGGCTTCTGGCATTGCCGGTGTCTGGGCAGAAGAGAATACCCGCGAGGCGATTTATGATGCGCTGCGGCGTAAGGAAACATTTGCCACCAGTGGTACCCGGATCAAAGTGCGTTTCTTTGCGGGTTACGATTTTGATGAAGGACAAATAGACAGTCCGAATTTGGTTAAAAATGCCTATCAAACTGGCGTCACGATGGGGGCTACCTTACAAGCCAGTGGCGAGCGCCAACCGACGTTTTTAACCTGGGCGGTAGCAGATCCAAACACCGCCCGACTGCAGCGCATGCAAGTGATTAAGGGCTGGTTAGAGAAGGGCGAGCATAGGGAGCAGGTTTACGATGTGGCGTGTTCAGATGGCTTAAACGTTGACCCACATACCCATCGCTGCCCTGATAATGGTGCTCAAGTGAGTCTAAATGACTGTTCAACTACAGCTAACGTTGGCGCTAGGGAGCTTAAATCGCTCTGGCAAGATCCTAACTTTATGCCAGGGCAAAAGGCATTTTATTACGTGCGCGTATTGGAAAACCCGGTTTGTCGTTGGTCTACATGGGACGCGTTACGCGCAGGTAAAACGCCGCGGTCAGATCTGCCAACCACTATTCAGGAACGCGCTTGGTCTTCACCAATCTGGTATGGCAGGAGAGTTGAAAGCACCAGCTTTGCCAACTGAAAGCTGTCGGAGAAAACTGTAAGGTATGGGTTGACGGATATTCGGTCCCATTAGTGGAGTAATAAGGTCGCCATACCATACCTTACTTTCCTCGGCGGCAGCCCAGTTCATGCGGCCTTAGGGGATTGCCAGCGCGCCAATAGGTCTCTGTTATCATCGTCCCAGGGGTGAAAGTCGGGGTCGAAATAGCTGAGATAATCGCTGCGCAATTCTCTAAATACGCCACGTTTAGCGAAGAGAAAGTTAAAGCCACTTTGCAGCGTAGACAATTTCCAGAGCTTTTTGTCTTTACGCAGCATGTAGAAGGTGTTTGCCAGTAGGTCGAGCATAAAGTGTACGGTAAATATCCGTAGTGTTAGCTTCCTAGCCTTGTAGTTGCCGCCAACCTGAGTATATACATCGAAGGCAACAGATTTGTGTTCTAGCTCTTCAGCGGAGTGCCATTCCCACAAGTCCCGTATTTGACGTGGAGCATCACTGAGCATCCAACCATTGAGAATTTTACTTGCAAGGATGGCGGTGAGATGTTCCACGCCACAGGTTGCCGCCAACTGAGCTTTACGCGACATTTTTTTTCTACCTTTTTGCACCAATTTCTCGGTTCTGGCCTCCATTTTTTCCTGGCTGTAACCACGCAGTTCACACAAAACCCTGTTGTATTTGCGGTGTTCTCGAGAATGTACGCCCTCCTGAGCAAAAAAGCCGCTCATCTCTTTTTGCAGCTTAGGGTCTTTGATCTCATCCTTATAGTGGCGAACACTTTCGATAAAAAAGCGCTCGCCAGCGGGGAAGGTCATGCTTAGGGCGTTAAAGAATGCAGTCTTGAACGGATCGTTGTCGAGCCAATCATTGGCCAGTTGTTGGCTGAGTTCGAACCTGAGATTCCGGGCTTCTAGTGCCATGCCTTCAGGCATGCGTGAAGCGTTGGTGATTACTGTCATGTCTGTTCTCTTGAGGTGGTAAAGAACAAACAATACATTGGGCAAAAGAGTGGGGTGGAATCATATTCGGCCAGCTTGTTGTGTCTTTACGTTCTGGGGGTTTTAGCCGTTTTTGGCCTGTGGGTGTTGGCGATAGTTGTTGGGCGTAATACCGTTCCAGCGTACAAATGCCCGCCGAAAGTTCACCGTTTCTGAGTATTCCAGTAGGTGTGCAATTTCAGCAATAGTCAACTCGGTCTTAGCTAAATATTCCTTTGCAAGTAAGTCTCTGATCTCATCCAAGGTAGATCTGAAATTGGTAGATTCTGCTTTTAGGCGCCGTCGTAAGGTGCGCTGGCTAAAGTGTAAACGCTCGGCTATTTGTTCAATGGTAAGAAAATCGCCAGCGGATTGAATCAGTAGTTGTCTTACATCGGTGGTAGTTTTTCCTACTCTACCAAGACCGAGCAACATTTCTTCGCACTGTTGGTGAAAAACCACGTGGTCGGAAATGTTGGCTGTCTTTACGGCAGTCTCGAGGACATGCATTGGTAGAAATAATTCGCTGTGTTCAGAGTCGAAAGTGACCTCCGCCCCCAATATCATTTTGTAGTTGCTTGCATGAGCGGGTTTGGCGTACGAAAAGCTGATCTGCGCACCCTCAAGGTGACGGCGAAAAAGAGAATTGCCGATGCTAGCCAATTGTGAAAAGCACAGCTCGGCAACTATTTGCTGTTGCGCTGGCGTGCCTCTATTTAGATCCAGTCTAAGCAATAGGCCTTTGTCATGATCCTGGGATAACCAGCCTGGGTTGAAAAAAACCCTCCCGTAGCGCAGCAATAGCTCAATGGACTCTCTCAAGGTTGCGCAACTGAGCAAGGCAAAACCGAAGGTACCGTAACTTTCAATGCCAATTTGCTGGCCCAAGCGTAGTGCCAGAGTAGGGTCGCCAGCAAGCGTCACCGCGGTTTCTAGGGTTATTAGTGGGTTGTTGCCTGGCGTTAAGGTTTGATCTGAGTTCGATGCCGTTTGTTCTCTTAACTGCGATTGGTGAAGCAGTTGTTCCGCAGTAACCCCTGCTTTTTTTAACTCGGCTATTAGGTGCGTAAACACGTCACGCTGAATTTGACTTGTCCTCATGGCTCGTTCTTGGTGCATATCGCTATTGATGGTCACTCAACACCTTATTCGAAATTCATGGCCGAATATGACCCTGTTTGAAGGTGTAGGGTTACTATACTGAGCTTTGATAGAAATTGGGAATAGGCATTGGCACAAAATTTTTTGGTCTGCGCTGCGCTTGAAGATACAAGCCACAATGAATAAGCAAACAGTCATTGAACCCTTGGCTGGTCACCGCACCGCTATGCTTTTGTTGGTGTTGGCCTACACCCTGTCGATAAGCGATAGGATGATTTTGTCAATTCTCTTTCCCGATATAAAAGCAGAGTTCGATCTGAGCGATACCCAGTTAGGGTTGTTGGGTGGGATTTCATTCGCCTTGTTCTACGCCACCATGGGTCTACCTATTGCGCGCTTATCTGACCAATACAGTCGTAAGTGGATCATCATTGCCAGTCTGGTTATCTTCTCCTTGATGACCGCGTTTAGTGGTCTAGCCGCCGGGTTTGTCAGCCTGCTGCTATTTCGTATTGGTGTAGGCATTGGTGAGGCGGGAGTGAACCCTGCAAGTCACTCTATAATTGCTGACTACTTTCCGGCTCATCGTCGGGGCTTCGCCATGGCCACGCTAATGCTGGGCGGTAGTTTTGGCATGATGTTGGGTTTTGTTGGGGGCGGGTTTATTGCCGAGGCTTACAATTGGCGCGTTGCCATGGTGGCTGTAGGTGCCCCCGGCCTATTGTTGGCCCTTGTTATGGCTAAACTGCTGCGTGAGCCAGCTAGGGGCACCTTTGAAACGGAAATACCGCCGCCGCCACCGCCCATATTTACCACTGCCGCCACAATGTGGGCCAACCCTGCTATGCGGCATCTCATTGCGGGCTCCGTTGTGGCGGGGTTGATGTCTTATGGACTTACTCAGTGGTTACCTACTTTTTTCATCAGGGCACACGATCTGAGTCAATCCCAGGCCGGTCTTATGATGGCTGGTGTGTTTGGCATTTTGGGTGCGGTGGGCGCGCTGGTCGCCGGTAAGTGGTTTGATCGTCTTTCTATTCGGGGTTTCCAATATGGCATGTGGATGCTTGCCATTGTGCCGTTCATCTCCATACCATTGTTTGTTTTGGGTTTGTTGTCAGACGATTTAACTACGGCGATATTACTGTTTATTATTCCGGGTTTCCTCGGTAATTGTTTTCTTGGACCCAGCATAGCCATGGTGCAAACCTTGTCACCGGTACAAATGCGGGCTGTTTCATCGGCGGTTAAGATGCTCTGCCTCAACCTCATTGGCTTAGGCCTCGGTCCTTTACTTGTAGGTGTGTTAAGTGATTTGCTCAACCCTCTTTATGGTGAGGATGCTCTAAGTGTGGCGCTGGCCTACTTTTCGCTTGTAGGCCTCTGGGGTTCCCTACATTTTTGGCTTTGTGGCCGCGCTCTGGCGAAGCAGAAAATCCTCTAGGGTGGACGCCGTAAACAGCGGTGTCTGCTCTCTACCGGTTTGATAAAGTGGTGAAGGTCAATAATAGGAATCTTGAAAATGAATACTCGGAAAGTGCTCAGTTTGTTACTGGTTGCGGTTGTTGGTTTTGGAGTTTTCAAAATCTTTGTTGATGATACACGCCCCCACAACCCTAAGGTTTTTGCTCCTCCTGAAAAAACTCAATGGCAACCAGTTGGCGCGCGCGCAACCGCAAACCACAGTTACGATGTTATTCCAGAGCCGGACACTTTTAATGCCATTCATGTGGGCGTGGCGAATTCGGACAGCGTGTGGGGCGTTGCTGCGCCGATGTTTGAACTTGACTGGGTTGCGGAGCCGTCCTACTTCATCGGTAACGGACCGCTCTTTGATAACCAAGGCAATTTGTATTTTAGTCCACAGTTCTACCACGGCGAACGTGTGGTGTTGGTGTCACTCGATGCCCAAACCGGTGTACGCCGTTGGGCGATAACCGCGGACGATGCAATGCATTCTGCCAGTCCCGCGTTCATATTGAACGACCCTGACAACCCTGGCGCGCAGATTATTTACATTATTGGTTATGCGCGTGCCATGGCTTTGAGGCCAGATGGCTCAACGATTTGGAGCGTGCCTACTGGTTTACGCCTACCACCGTTGGACCCTAGCAGGAGTGCGGGTTCGAAAGTGCATAGTTTTAACTATCACCCGGCAACAGATTCGCTGATCGCTGTGTCGAAGGCCGGAGAACTATTTGCCTTCAACCGCAGAACAGGTGAGTTGGTGGCGCCTATTGGGCAAGTACCCGGTGCGCCTGCGGTTAGCGGTAATGGTACGAAAATTCCTGGGTTTGTCGTAGATCGAGTGGACCCGCTGATGGATAAAGCCTTCGGTAAGAATGCTGCCGGTTTGAGTTTATTCTCCTCGGCCGTAAGCTATATCTACGGTGGTGGCGGCTTAGTCACTAATTTTTTCAGTATTGATCCTAAAAGTGGCCGAATTTATATAGCTGCAACAGCGAACGATGCCGAGGATGGTACCGAGGATGGTCGATCTGAAATTGGTGCGATTTACGCCTTTGATCTAATTAGTATCCCAGATGATGCTGACGGCGGGTTTGAATTTCAGATGTTGAATCGTGCAACTTTTCAGGGAGGCACTGGCTCAACCCCCGCCCTAAGCGCAGATGGCCAGCGCCTGTATGTGTCAGATAACCTTGGCAATGTTATTGCCCTAGACAGTGAGTTAAACGAAATATGGCGTGCGGATGTGGGCGAACCGTTGGTCGGTTCAATTTCAGTGGCTGCAGATAATAATGAGCTGTACGCCGTCACCCGCAAAGACGTAATTCAATTGGTGGACAATGGCGACAGCGGTGCTCGGACATGGGCGGCAGAACTGACGGGGTTTGATGGGTATGCCAATGTCGATGAACAAACAAATTCGTTAACCGCGACGATTACAGCTAACGGTGTGGTGATTGGCATCGGCGGCGGCAAGTCGTTGCTGGGTTCCAACCTGATGCTACATGTTGGTATGGGGCTGCTGGATCGACAAACAGGAAAGCTACGCTACTTTGCAGAAGGCCGAGAGGATTCATTGGCCATGAGCATTGTCGCGGCCGACGGCAGTATTTACGTCGCTCATTCGCCCCTAAGGCGTGCCGTAGGCAAAGCCATGTATCCCGAGCTAACGCAGGATATTACCGGCGGTATTGCGCGTTATAAGCCCATTCGCTTAGACCTACTCGCTCGTGATGCTATCTGCGCTGCACAGGCACGCGCAGCCAATGCCAGTACCTTAAGTCAAACTACTGAGTTGGCTGCTATCCACACAGATATTCGACAGATTAAGGTGCTGCTCAAGCAAGCTGCTAATGCTTTAAGTAAGGCGGTCATCGATGGCGACATGACAATTGATGCAGCTGGCGTGCTGAAGGGGCTTTTGCTGCAGAGTACTGCAAATTTGGCACCAGCCAATTTGGATCTTGTGGTAACTGATATGGCTGGGGCGTGTAGGATGTTTGACCAGTTTTAGGCTGAGTTGATGTTTTCGCTAACGGGATGCTCTTACTACTAGACAGGTACGCAGAACTAAATCTCCCCAATGCCGCTTCTGTAGTTATAAATTGCTGGCGGATTTGCACGCGCGTTTAGATAATCATCACCGCGAATTCGCCGGTCCGTTCGAGCAGTTCGTAATGGCCTAGGTAAAAAAATGCAGCAGCACACCCCATAGGCCTTTTTAGGCCGGCCTTTCACGGTGTTTGCGTTGCCACAAAGCGATTGGTGATTCACAATGATTTCCATTAATTGGGGGACAGGCATGAAAAAAATGGCATTCGAAGGATTGGGATTAAGACAGTGCACTGGACCATTTGGTGCATTGTTTGTAGGCCTATTGTTGGCCGGTTGTGAAAGGACTACACCGTTAGACCAGACTCAGATCGCTGGGGCGTTGGGCCAAGCTGTGTTTGCAA
>ERZ807291.9496-NODE-9496-length-10513-cov-5.687894_pt1 | contig 10513 bp, 10 predicted proteins | sample MGYA00521257_ERZ807291 | MGnify/ENA primary metagenome ERZ807291 (study PRJEB31413, sample SAMN03169783) | marine metagenome | biome: Marine; feature: Water; material: Subsurface seawater | place: North Sea | collected 2011-04-28 | depth 1 m m ... | reverse complement strand
AAGCCTGAGCTCCCGAAACACTCCTTTACTTCCTGGTAAGCCCATCGGAGGCAAACGATGATCCGACGTCAGAACCTGAACTTGATGACCCATTGACGCCAAACAATTAACCGTTTGCCTGCAACGCTCATCATGCCCCCCATAACTCAGAGGCGGATAGACCGAGGTTAGAATTAGAATGCGCACTCACGAAAAGAGCCAGCAAAAGCAGTGCCCTTCCAGCTTTTTTGAGTAAAAATTATTTAAAAAGATAAAGCGTTACTCTACAGACACGACATCAACTGAAGTTTCCCCAATAAAAGCCCAAACCAACCGATTAAAACCCAGTGTGCCCGCATCTAAGATGACAATTTATATTATTGTTTGAATTAGCTGTCTCCGCCAAAGGTGCCATTTTAAACAGGGGATAAGGACACCTAAAGCAATCCGCATACGTATATCCGCTCCTTTCGGTGCGGAACGCTTTCCGGCTGCTGTTGCAGTTTGTGTCTCCCCCGAGGATATAATGGCACCCCTCCGCCTAGGGCAACTTTCTTTGCGCTTGCTGCACATTAAAGAGACTGGCCTAATCACATCAGGCAGCTCGATTATCTAAAACGAATTATGTCCCACTATTACATACGTATACCCGAGCAAGACGAGTCTCGCGGTCCTTTTGACATCCCGAAGCTGGAGACACTTGCTGAGGCTGGCCAGATCAACCCGAACACCCTCTACTACGACGTGGAGCGCGAAGAATGGATTCCCATCGCGCTGAATGACGCATTGCGCAGCAAAGTTTTTCCAGAACGGGAGAAGCTTACGCTAAGGATTCAGAAAGAAGAAAAGCGAGAAGAAGAAGAAGAAGAAGAAGAAGAAGAAGTTTCCGGATTGGATATTGAGTCCATGCTCCTCGCCGCAGAGGGCGGGACCGAGGAGAGGCGCAAGCGGACCCGCCAGAAAAAAAGCTTCGAACACGCGGCCAAGCTATCTGCCGCAGGCTTGGGGATTATGATGATCTTCTCCGCTCTTTTCATGATTTTGTCACTCATGCCTGTCCTCCGAGCTGCGATCAATGATGGCGCCATCGCCCATCTCTTCAACTACCCGACGATCTTGATCGGCATCTTCGATTTGATTTTGGGCGTGTTGCTCATCCTTTCGGTAACGGAAGTCTTCCCGCTGGCACGCGGGCGAGCGATGCTCACCCTAGGCTTCGGCCTCTACGTTGGCTGGGCCCTGGGCGACCCCCTCCTGATGGGCCTGACGGCGGCGGCCGCTATCGGCATCTTCCTCGCAACGATTTCGCAAAGCCTGAGCACCATGATCTTTGCCCTCGTCCTCGGCATCGGTGGCAACGCCTGGCTCGCTTACCTCGCACTAAACGGCCGGTTCGATGGTTTTTTTGATGGCATCACACTGAATCTAATCGCCAACTAACACGCTCATTTTGCACAGCAAAAACAGCTCAACAGAAAGGTCTTCTATCTTGCGTATTTTGAATCCAATCAAGTCGTATATGATGCGGCTACGTGAGCTGATGCTCAGAGAAATCTGGGAGTTGGACGACCTCGGACATCGCAGCATGCGCGCACACTCGTATTACCTGCTACGTATTCTTACACTGACCTGGCAGGGCTTGAGACGAAATAAAATCCCCGTGCAGGCAGCCGCCCTGACTTTCTATTCCTTGATTGGCTTGGGGCCGCTAATCGCCCTCGGCATTATGGTATCGGGCTTTGTCGTCGACCAGGGCGACGAAAATCTGGCAGTCGACGCGATCACCAAGGCGATCGCCTACGCAGCGCCGCAGATCGCTCTGGGCAGCGAGGGAACAGTCGCTGGAGACAATACACAACTCGCGCCTGAAATGACGGAGTTGATCAACAACTTCATCTCCGCTGCGCAATCAGGCACCGTCGGGGTGGTTGGCTCGCTCATGCTCTTTGTCATCGGCATTCAAGTGCTCAGCTCCATTGAGGGCTCTTTTAACTCTCTCTGGGGCGTAGAAAAAGGCCGTAAATTAGGCGAGCGCATCGTTGTCTATTGGACCTTCATCAGTCTGGGCGCGGTCTTAGGCGCCGCGTCCTTGACGCTCTTTACGCTGCCGAGAATCCTCGCGTTCACCGAACGCCTGCCATTCGGCGAGTTATTCAACGCGGCGGCGCTCTTCCTCTCACCGGTCTTCGCTTTCATCCTGCTGACGACTCTTTTGGGCTTTTTCTTCCGCTTCATCCCAAATACAAAGGTCGACTGGCGCCCTGCCTTCGCGGGCGGCGCCCTCGTCGTCCTACTGCTTAATCTCTATAACATGCTCTCGTTTCTCTACGTGCAGCGCGTGGTCGACACTCGAAGCCTCTACGGATCGGTTGGCATCATCGTGGTGCTGATGCTGGGCTTGTATATTTTCTGGTTGCTCATTCTACTCGGCGGCCAAGTCACCTACGCCGTGCAAAACGCCGACTTTCTGACCAATGAGAATGCCTGGCAGAAAACCAGCGAGCGCTCCCGGGAGCTGATCTCACTCAGTGTGCTGATGCTCGTGATGAAGCGCTTTAAAAGCGGATCTCCACCGATCCGGACGAGTGAACTTCTCAAGAAATTACGTATCCCCAGCCATATTTTGAACTCCAGCATTCAGCGGCTATGTGCGATCGGCTTCCTTAGCCAAATCGAAGATCAAAACTCCGAAGAAGAGCGCGACCACGCCTACCAGCCAGGTTGCCCGGCTGAGAATGTGACCCTCGCCAGCTTCAAGGAGAGTATCGAAACTTACGGTAACAACGAAGGCACTGACCTTGTCTCCAGTAACGACCCCATCCTGCGCATGTATCTGGACGAAGTCCTTACCCTTAGGGACTGCCCAAAGGCGAGCCTGACTTTGCGTGACTTATTGGAAGGCCAGCAATAGGTTGACAGTTTAAAAAGGGAATCTAACCTACACCGCTTTTTCGCCTCTCATGATCTCTTGGATACAAAATCACCTCATTCGCCACGGCCGCTGGATATTTCTCTCTCTGCTGGCTCTTATTATCATCGCCTTTGTCTTCACCATTGGCAACACACCCGGTTGCACGACCGACCGTAGCGGTTACCAGGAAAATCTTTTTTACGGGATCGACCTAAATGCCCCCCGCGAGCGCGAGGTGATCATCGAGAAAGTGCAACTAAGCGCTTTCCTCAACGGGCAGCAAATCGGCAGCGAGGAGCAGTTTCAATCACAGCTGACCAGCCGCATCGCCCTGCTCCACTTGGCTGATGAGCTCGGCGTGCCCGCCCCTGACCAAGCGACCTTGGCCGACTTTATTACCACGAAAAATGCCTTCCGCGGCGCAGATGGTGAGTTCAGTGCAGACGCCTACACCAGTTTTGTTGACAATATTGAGTCCAACCCGCGCACCCCGCAAGGCCTCGTCCTCCTCGTACTGGAAGAAGATTACCGCATTAACCAAATCGGCGCGATCCTCTCGGGCCCAGGCTACTTGTTGCCATCCGAAGCCCTCGCCCAAACGCAGCGTAGCCGCACACAATACACCCTCAAGACCGCAGAGCTGAGCTACTCAGGTTTTACGCCGGAAATCGCTGAGGGCGCAGCCGCTATCCGCGAATACTACGAAAGTAACAAACTGCGCTACGAAATCCCTGAACGGATCAAAGCCAGCTACGTTTTCTTTGACCAGAATCAATACGAAGCTCAAGTGTCCGAAGCCACCGAGGGTGAGCTGCGCGAACACTTCATTGCCAACCGCGCGCAATTTGTGGCCGACTACAAAGCCGCCAACCCTAAACCCGCTACGGCCGAAGGCGAGGCAGCGGAAGCCGACATCCCCGTCACCTACGCTGATGTGCGTGAGGCGGTCGCTCAGAGCTATCTGAAAGAGCAGGAAGCGCGCATCGCCAACGAAGCAGCCCAGAGCTTCGCCTACGCCCTCTACCGCGACCAGATCAAAGGCGAGTCAGCCGCTTTCAATACCTTACTGAGTGAATCCGGCGTCAGCCTGATCAAGATCGAGCCCTACACTCTAGCCGGTGCCCGCCAACGGGCGCTTTCACCCGAGCTGCTTGAATCGGCTTTCGCTCTGGGCGGTAACCGCTACTATTCCGATGCCTACGCGGTCGAAGGTGGCTATGCTGTATTGATTTACGAAGGCCGTATGGCTCCGGAGATCCCCTCTTTCGAAGCCGTGCAGGCTGAAGTCACCGCCGACTACATGGCCGATGAAAAACGTCGTCTCTTCAACGAAAAAGGTGAAAGCCTCCAAACCGAATTGGAAGCCCAACTAGCGAAGGACTCAAGTTTCGTCGAGGCCGCCGAAGCTTTAGGGCTCCGCCCCGAATCCTACGAAACATTTATCGCTCAAGACGCGCCCCGCGAACTCAACCGTAGCGCCCTAGAGCAAGCCCAGAGCATGCAGACTGGCGAAGTCTCACCGATGCTCACCATCGGCGACAGCGGCATCTTCGTCTATGTGGCCGATACGGTCGTACCGGAGATCGCTAGCGACGACGAGGCTCTGAATCAATCCGAAGACTACCTCGCACGTTTTGCCGCCTACACCAGCGGCACCGCGTTGGTCAATGAACTTGTCTTTCGCGGCCTCCCCGAAGAGACGGCTATCGAAAAGTAAGCCTGCGCGCCACGATGGATTGGAGTCAATTCCAGCGAATCGACCCCCATCTTCTTGTCGGTCTCGTCAACACCGAGTTGCGTAATCAAGCCGACTCACTGGAGGATCTATGCCGCACCCACGACATCGAATCGGCACAACTGTGTAGCTATCTGGCAGCAGCCGACTACCACTATCGGGCGGAACAAAACCAATTCCGCTAGAGGAGGCTACAAATGTTTCTGGATCGCTTGATTCAAGCTCTGGGACATCGCTTCATCCCCGAATGTGCCAACACGAATGCTCAGCTCATAGTAAACCGGAGACATGGTCTTATAGGTCACGGTGATTTTTTGATCATTCGTATCCCGGAATAGGTAGCTGCCGGAGCGCACATCGCCCGATCCATGAATATACTGCAGATTCATATCTCGCCCCCCTTGTTTGATCGCTCGCTCGAGATGCTCCGGCGACGCATCCACCAGCACAGCCAAGTCGCCCATCGCATACGCAGTGCCACCTATTGCGGCGCCGCCCACGCCTGCTAAAATTGCCACACACCCAGTAAAGTGCGCGGTCGCAACCAGCAGGAGAAGCATCTTACACATGATATTTAATCTCTGTTTCATGAGGTTAAAGATTAGACATGGATCAAAGGATCACAACTCTTGATTTTTATAATTACGGCACTAAACTGTCGCACTCCATTGGGGGATTAGACCGACCCATTCCCTTGAACGCGCCCTCGGCCGTCCTTAAATATCTTCAAATCTAACAGAGCCAAAAAAAATATGACCACACAAGCACCTGAACGCCACGAATTCCAAGCCGAGGTTAAGCAAGTCCTCGATATCGTCGTCCACTCGCTCTACACGGACAAAGAGATCTTCGTCCGTGAGCTCGTCTCTAATGCCTCAGACGCCACAGAAAAACTGCGCCACACCCAAGTCGCCGAAAAGGATGCCGATGTATTCGACCCCGATCTCGACCTCGAGATCCAAGTGACCTCCGACGAAGAGGCCGGCGAGATCACGATTCGTGACTTCGGCATTGGCATGACGCACGACGAGCTCATCGAGAACCTCGGCACTATCGCGCACTCCGGTTCGAAGGCTTTCCTTAACGCCCTCAAAGCGAGCGGCGAGCGCAACGACAACCTCATCGGCCAGTTCGGTGTCGGCTTCTATTCGGTCTTCATGGTGGCCGACTCGGTCAAAGTCTATACCCGCAGCTGGCACAAAGAAGGCCAGTGCTATTGCTGGTCAAGTGACGGCTCCGGAGCCTACGAGATCGAGCCAGTCGACGGCGAGCGCCGCGGCACTCGTATTGTCATCTCCCTGAAGGATGCCTACAAAGATTTCGCAAAGAAGGCACGTCTCGAAGCAATCATCAAAAAGTATTCCGCTTTCGTACAGTTCCCTGTTTTGGTTGAGGGTGACAAGCTCAACACCGTCGGTGCCATCTGGCTCAAGAGCAAGAGCGACATCAGCGACGAGGAATACAAAGAGTTCTACAAATTTCAGGCCAAAGCCTTTGACGAGCCCCGTTTCTGGCTGCACTTCTCGGCTGACGCCCCGCTCTCGATTAACGCTTTGATTTTCGCGCCGACCGAAAACATGGAAGGCTTCGGCTTCGGCCGCATGGAGCCAGGCGTCGCGCTCTATTGCCGCAAGGTCCTGATCGACAGTGAGCCGAAGAACTTACTCCCTGACTGGCTCCGCTTCGTCCGTGGCGTCGTCGACAGCGCCGACCTCCCTCTCAACATCTCCCGCGAGTCGATGCAGGACAGCTCCCTCATTCAGAAGTTGAACAAGGTCATCACCAAACGCTTCCTCAAGACCCTTGAGGAAAAGGCGAAGAAAGAGCCCGAAGTGTATAATGACTTCTGGCAGAACTTCGGCCTCTTCCTCAAGGAAGGCGTCACGACCGACTTTACTCACCGCGACCAGCTGCTCGGGCTCCTTCGCTATGAGTCCTCCTACACCGAGAAGGGCACGACGACCAGTCTGAGCGACTACCTCTCCCGTGCACCCGAAGGCCAGAAAGAAATCTACTACCTCTTCGGCCCGAGCCGGGAGGCAATCGAGAGCGGCCCTTACATCGAAGCATTCAAGGCCCGCAACATTGAGGTGCTCTACCTCTACGAGCCAATCGACGAGTTCGTCATGAACCACGCCCGTGCATTCGAAGAAAAGAACTTTGTCTCCGCCGATAGCGACGAAATCGACCTTGACGCTATTGCGCCCGAGACCGACACCGACAAGGGCGAAGCCCTTGAAGCCTCCGCATCAGAAGCGCTCTGCGCCTTTATCAAAGAAACGCTCGGCGATGAAGTCTCTGAAGTCTCCGCCAGCGACCGCCTCGTTGGCAGCCCGGCCATGATCGTTAACGCCGACAAGATGATGACCGCGCAGATGCGCAAGATGATGAAGGCCATGCAGCAAAAGACAGGCGGCCCCGACATGGGCGCCGAACCTCCGGTCAAGCTCCAAGTCAACCCGCGTCACCCACTAGTCAAGAACCTGGCCGGCCTCCACGAGAGCAACGGTGAACTTGCCTCGCTGATCAGCAAACAACTGCTCGACAATGCCCGCATCGCCGCCGGCCTCCTCGAAGACCCGAGCCAAATGGTGCAGCGCAACTACAAAATCCTCGAGCAGCTCAGCGCGAAGTAAGCCTGTTGACGACGCTTTTCATTCCCCAGCCGCGAAGCCGCGAAAGCGCTTCGCGGTTTTTTTGTGCTCTGATACAGCTAGGAGAAACCCTTGCTGAAGCTGCGGGCTACGTAGTGCGCAGCTTCAGCAAGCACTCTGAGATACGGCTCTATACGCTTTAGCAGCTTTTAATAAGTTCGCTCGTAAAGTTAAAACAAGGAACCTCAAGAGCAGCCTTGCCAGACTTCCCCACTTCCCTACAACCGATCGCATGCGGATGCTGCTCATTGTGCTCTGTTTCTTTTCGCTCAGCCTGACCGGGCGGGCAGTTGAACAAGTTGAAGGCGTGTGGGAAGTGCTCGCAGGCTGTCGGCTGGTGAGTTCCCCTATTAACGACGGCGACAGCTTCCTCGTCAAATACGGCGACGAGACATTCACCTTCCGCCTCTATTATGTGGACGCGCTGGAAACAAATGTGTCCTACATCGACCGCGTGCGCGAACAGGCGCGCTACTTCGCCATCCCTGAAGAAGCAGTCACCGATGCGGGCAATCTCGCGAAAGACTTCACCCGGAAATTCCTGCGCGGTGAGTTCACTGTGATCACCAAGTGGGAGGACGCCCGCGGCAGCAGCCGGAACAAGCGCTACTTCGCTCTCATCGAGAAAGGTGATCAATTCCTCTCCATCGAGCTGATGCGCGCTGGACTTGCCCGGCTCTACGGCAAGCCGACCGAAGACCGCTGGCCGGGCGGCGTCACTCCGCGCACTTTCCTCGGTCGGCTGAAAAACAGTGAACGGGCAGCTCAACGCGAAGAACACGGTATCTGGGCACTGGCTACCGGTTCGATGCAAATGTCGGGATTGGAGGCACTCAGCGCCGCCACCGAAGCATCGGACGCCTCTGAACTCAACGGCAGCGGCACCATCCCGCTCAAAGAGCGCACCAATATCAACACGGCGTCATCCCTGGAGCTCCAGACTCTTCCTGGAATCGGCCCCGCTCTGGCCGCACGCATAATCGGCGTACGGCCCATCAACAGCATCGAGTCGCTCGTCGAGGTCCCGGGCATCAGCGCCAATACCCTGGCCGGCTTCAGCCACATGGTTATAACCAAAGATCCGCCGCCCCCAGCCTTAACTGTGGCTTTTTATCAAGCCGAGCTCGATACCTACCTCGACCAAGAAGTCACCGTCCGCGTGGCCTCCGTCGCGCAAAGTGATGCAGCAAGCCCCGAGAGTTTCCGCTCTGTCGTCCTGCAAACTGCCTACGAGGGCGAAGACGGCGGCCAGATCACCGCCTATATTCCCGACGAATTCTACGAATCCTTTCTGAACTACTACCGCGAACCGAACCGGGAATTCACCGGACTACTCTATTCGCGCGAAGGCGAAATCGTCATGGTCTACGTTCGCAAATAGTCCACCATTGACCTTACCCTCGAACCAGCACAGTAACGACCCCACCATGAAACTCAGCGACTTCGATGCCTACCGGATCACCAAAACCCAAAACAACACAATCGCCAAGGTATCCTCTGACCCTTGGGCCGAACTACCGAAGGATAAGACCACAGCCAAACAAGAGCTTTCCTGCTTGCATGAACGTCTCGCCGATCTCCAGCAACGCTTCTTCGTCGATCGCCGCAAAAAGCTCCTCTTCGTCCTGCAGGGCATGGATACCAGTGGTAAAAACGGTACCATCCGTGCCGTTTTCCGCGGAGTCAACCCACAGGGCGTCCATGTGGCCAGCTTCGAAAAGCCTTCCACCCGTGAACTGGCACACGACTACCTCTGGCGGATCCATAAGCGAGCCCCCTCCAAGGGCGAGATCATGATTTTCGACCGCAGCCACTACGAAGATGTACTCGCGGTCCGCGTCAACAAGCTCACGCCCGAAGAGGTCTGGCGCAAGCGCTACCGCCACATCAACGATTTCGAACACATGCTCTCAGACGAGGACACCGTCATCCTCAAGTTCTTCCTCCACATCGACCGCGACACTCAGAAGCAACGCCTGCAGGAGCGCCTCGACACCCCAGAAAAGAACTGGAAATTCGACCAGTCCGATCTCGTCGCCCGGGCCAAGTGGGACGAATATGTCAATGCCTACGAAGAAGTCTTCAACAAGACCAGCACCTCCTACGCGCCCTGGTATATCATCCCCTCCAACAAAAAATGGGCGCGCAACCTACTCGTCGCCCGTATCGTGGTGGCCTGCCTCGAGGACATGCACCTCAGCTACCCGAAAGTCGGATACGACCCTTCGCAAGTTGTGATCGATTAATCTGAACAGCTCCCACCCAAAAAAACCTGCGAATCGGGCAAAAAACAGCTTGATTTCGCGCTTGGGCACGATTTGCTCTCCCCCTTTTCCCATGAAAGCCACTATCAAAACACAAGGTCGCCAATTTACTGTAACTGAAGGCGATGTCCTCAAAGTAAACTCCTTCCCAGGAACGGAAGCGGGCGACACGATCGACATCAACGAAGTCCTCATGATTGGTGAAGGTGCGGACGCTCGCTTCGGCAGCCCGCTCGTCGATGGTGCCTCGGTTAAGGTCACCATTCTCGAAAACAAGAAAGACAAGAAGGTTGTCGTCTTCAAAAAGAAGCGTCGTCAAGGCTACAAGAAGCGCCGCGGTCACCGCCAGCACCTTTCTGTTATCAAAATCGAATCCATCAACGGATAACCTCAAGTACTAGGAGATACTGAACGATGTCACATAAAAAAGGACAAGGAACTTCACGCAACGGACGCGACAGCAACGCAAAGCGCCTCGGCGTTAAAAAATTCGGCGGCGAAGTCGTCGTAGCAGGTAACATCATTATCCGTCAGCGTGGCACACGCTTCCACCCCGGCGCCAACGTCGGCATGGGTCGCGACCATACTCTCTTCGCCCTGAAGGATGGTCGTGTGGCTTTTGATAAAACCCACCGCAAGATTAACGTAGTCGAAGAAGCCGTCGCTTAAGTTCAAGACTGGCGATCCTCCCAAAACACTTTCCAATCCCGCTTCGCAAGAAGCGGGATTTTTTGTGCGGGCCGATCTCGGAATCCGAACGGCGCACGCCAGGCACGGACGACACGGAGGTCGTCCCTCCGGGTGAAGCTCTATCTCCTTTCGGAGGGACGCGCTCTGTCGCGTCCGCTGGACGTCGCGGGGCGGCCTAGCTTCGGCGGACGACACGGAGGTCGTCCCTCCGGGCGAAGCTCTATCTCCATTTCGGAGGGACGCGCTCTGTCGCGTCCGTTGAATGTCGCGGGGCGGCTTG
>ERZ807291.9494-NODE-9494-length-10514-cov-5.316761_pt1 | contig 10514 bp, 6 predicted proteins | sample MGYA00521257_ERZ807291 | MGnify/ENA primary metagenome ERZ807291 (study PRJEB31413, sample SAMN03169783) | marine metagenome | biome: Marine; feature: Water; material: Subsurface seawater | place: North Sea | collected 2011-04-28 | depth 1 m m ... | reverse complement strand
CTTGTGAGTCACACAGGAGGACTTCAGGGAATTGCAGGAATGAACCGACAACTGATAAAAAAGGGATGGCCAGAAATTACACAATAAAAATTTTTCTGCTCTATTGTGCTGTATTTGTTTTTCTAAGCTGTGGTGCTTCTAGAAAAGTTATCGTTCGGAAGGAAAACAAGTCTGTTTCAACCCAATCAGTTCCTGCTGAAAAGGTTCCTGAGAAACAAAAAGTCAAAGTTAAGAAGCCCAAGAATAAATTATCTTCAGAAGAAAGAGCGAATCTTTACATTGCGACCTATGCTGAAATTGCAGTTAGCGAGATGAAGAAACATGAAATTCCTGCAAGCATCACTTTGGCCCAAGGAATCCTAGAGTCAGGCATGGGGACAGGTCGTTTGGCCGTTGAGGGCAATAACCATTTTGGAATAAAATGTCACAAAGATTGGAAGGGTAAAAAGATCTATCACGATGATGATGAAAAAGGAGAATGTTTTAGGGTTTATTCGGATCCTGCAAAATCCTATCGCGACCATTCCTTGTTTTTGAGTGAAAGGTCACGTTATGCCTTTTTATTTAAGATTAAAAAAGGGGATTATAAATCTTGGGCAAAGGGACTCAAAAAAGCTGGTTATGCAACAGATCCAAAATATCCTGACAAGCTGATTAGTTTAATTGAACGTTTTGACTTAGATAAATTTGATAATAAAAGAAAAATTAAGAAGAAAAGTGAAGTGCCTTTTTTAGTTGAAAAGATTGAAAATAAATCAGTTAAAACACATCAAGTTATAAAAGGAGATACTCTTTATTCAATCTCTAAAAAATATAATATTGACCTTGAAACCTTGGCTCAAAAAAATCAAATTATTGATAATGCGATTTTTTTAGGTCAGGATTTAATCATTCCTACAAACGAATAGTTATGCGATATCAAAGAAGTAGTAATCTCTATCAAGCTGCGCAGAAAGTAATTCCGGGCGGAGTAAACTCTCCTGTAAGGGCCTTTAAAGCCGTTGGGGGAACACCTGTTTTTGTTGAAAAAGCAAAAGGAGCTTATCTGTATGACGAAGATGGAAACCGACTGATTGATTATATTTCTAGTTGGGGACCTGTTATTTTGGGACATGCTTTTGAACCAGTAATTAAGGCTGTTATTGAACGTGCCAAGTTAGGGACGTCCTTTGGGATGCCAACGGCTTTAGAAACTGAAATTGCAAGTTTGGCGGTTCAAATGGTTCCGAACATTGATAAAATTAGATTTGTTAACTCAGGAACCGAAGCATGCATGAGTGCCATTCGTTTGGCAAGAGGGGTGACAGGACGTGAGAAAATAATAAAATTTGCAGGCTGTTATCACGGCCATTCAGACTCTTTTTTAATTCAAGCAGGAAGTGGTGCAGTTACTTTTGGCTCACCCAATAGTCCAGGTGTTACACAAGGCACGGCAAAAGACACCCTTTTGGCAAAATACAATGACCTAGATAGTGTTGCGGAAATTTTTAAAGAAAATAAAAATCAAATCGCAGCAATCATTGTCGAACCCGTTGCTGGAAACATGGGGTGTATCCCGCCCAAGGAAGGGTTTTTGGAAGGATTAAGGGGTTTTTGTGACGCTGAGGGTGCAATACTTGTTTTTGACGAAGTCATGACGGGATTCCGTCTCGCTCCTGGAGGTGCACAGGAGAAATTAGGAGTAAAAGCTGACATCATCACTTTTGGAAAAGTTTTAGGAGGAGGTCTTCCCGTGGGAGCTTTTGCCGCCAAAAATGAAATCATGCAACACCTTGCTCCGGAAGGACCGGTATATCAAGCAGGAACCTTAAGTGGAAATCCATTGGCAATGGCGGCAGGTTTGGCCATTTTAACTGAATTAAATCAAAATCCATCAATCTTTTCAAGTTTGGAAGCTAAAACCAAAACCTTACACGAGGGTATGGATAGTATTCTTTCGAGAAAAGGAATGCCGTATCAGATTAACCGTTTTGGTTCGATGATTTCGCTTCATTTCACTGCAGAAGAAGTCGTTGACTTTGAAACTGCTGCTTTAGGAAACAATGATTTTTTCAAAAAATACTTTCATGGCATGTTGGATGAAGGAATTTACTTACCTCCAAGTGCTTTTGAAAGTTACTTTTTAAATGATGCACTATCAATGGAAGACATTGATTTTACACTGAAAGCGTTTGAAAAAATAATAAATGGATTTTAGTATAAATCTTAGACAAGCGTTACAAATAACCCTTCCTCATTTTTAAAAACTTTTGCAAGGTTACTCTTGGTCAATCCTTTGATAGAAGTGTCCCACTTTTTATTACTCAGTCCACTCATTTCTTTTAAAACACTTAGAACAACAGGGTTTTCTGACTTAAGCAAATCGAAAATAATTTTTTCTTCCTCTGAAAGCACAGCTGCTTTTTGTTCGGGTTTCATTTGAGGGAAAAACAACACCTCTTGTATGGAGCTATTATTGGTCATCAACATCACCAAACGGTCAATTCCAATTCCAATTCCTGAAGTAGGAGGCATTCCGTATTCTAACGCTCTGAGAAAATCTTGATCTATAAACATGGCTTCGTCATCTCCTTTTTCGCTGAGTCGCATTTGCTCTTCGAATCGTTCCCTTTGATCGATGGGGTCATTCAATTCGGAATAAGCGTTAGCTAGTTCTTTACCGTTAACCATCAACTCAAACCTTTCGGTAAGTTTAGGATTCGAACGATGTTCTTTTGTTAAAGGACTCATTGATTTAGGATAATCCGTAATGAAAGTTGGCTGAATGTAATGATGTTCGCATTTTTCGCCAAAAATTTCGTCGATTAGCTTTCCTTCTCCCATAGACTCATCAACTTCAAGTCCCAGGTCTTTTGCAGCTTCCCGCAGTTGATTTTCATCCATTTCTGAAACATCAACACCCGTATGAATTTTGATGGCTTCAAGAATGGGAATTCGAGGATAAGGAGCCTTAAAATCAATGCTGTTGTCTCCAACCGTTAAAGAAGAACTTCCGTTGGAATCTAAAGCTACTTTCTCAAGAAGAGCTTCTGTAGTGTCCATCATCCAGAAATAATCTTTATAGGCAACATAGAGCTCCATCACCGTAAATTCTGGGTTGTGGGTTCTGTCCATCCCTTCATTTCTGAAGTCTTTTGAGAATTCATATACTCCGTCGAATCCACCTACGATGAGTCGTTTGAGGTAGAGTTCGTTGGCGACTCTTAAATAAAGAGGCATGTTAAGGGCATTGTGATGCGTTATAAAGGGACGTGCTGCTGCTCCTCCAGGAATGGGTTGCAGTACTGGAGTTTCAACTTCTAAGTATTCTTTTTCATTAAAAAAAGTTCTAATGCTATTCGTTATTTTTGTACGTTTTACAAAGGTCTCCTTAACTCTTGGATTCACGATTAAATCAACATAGCGTTGACGGTACCTAAGTTCAGGGTCATTAAACTCATCATAAACATTCCCTTCTGCATCTGTTTTGGGGAGTGGGAGTGGGCGTAAGGTTTTGTTTAAGATTTCAAATTCCTTAACCATAACTGTTTTTTCACCAACCTGAGTCGTGAACAGCTTTCCTTTGATGCCGATGATGTCACCAATGTCTAATAGCTTTTTATAAACCTCGTTATAAAGTGTTTTGTCTTCACTGGTGCAGATCTCATCTCTGTTAAAATAGACCTGAATTCTCCCCTGACTGTCTTGTAATTCGGCAAAACTTGCTTTTCCCTGAATTCTTCGCGACATTAACCTACCCGCGATAATGACTTCCTTTTCTTCCTCAAAATCTTCTTTTATACTCGAAGAATTAGCATTGATTGGGTACAGTGGAGCAGGATAGGGGTTTATACCTAGGCTTTTTAAAGCTTCAAGCTTTTCTCTTCTGACTTGTTCTTGTTCTGACAGTTGCGACATCTTACATTTCAATTTTTGCAAAGATAAGTAGTCTCACGAAATAGGGGGGATCAAATTTTATATCTTTGCTTAAACAAATAAAGTTGTGAGTGTTTTTCGTGTTTTATTATCAATTTTCTTCCCTCCGCTTGCAGTAATCGACCAAGGTTGTGGATCAGTAATCATTGTATTCCTTCTGACTCTTTGTGGTTGGGTGCCTGGCGTAATCGCTGCATTGGTCATCTTAAATAACACCAATCGTTTTAATGAATATTAAAAACAAAATAATAACTGTTGAGGATTTGGGAATTCTTTCGTTTGCTTCAGCTTTGGAGGTTCAAGAAGATTATTTCTATAAAATCATTTCTGAAAAGAAAGCGAATCGCCAGAAAGCGCAGCCCACTCCAACGGATAACTTCTTGCTTTTTGTTGAGCATAAACCAGTTTACACTCTGGGTAAAAGTGGTGACATTCAGCATTTGTTGCTTGACCAGAACGGTCTAAAAGAAAAAGAAATAGAGTTCTATAAGACGAATCGTGGTGGGGACATTACTTTCCATGGATTGGGTCAGATCGTTGGATACCCCATTTTAGATTTAGATAATTTCTTTACAGACATTCACAAATATTTGAGATTTTTAGAAGAAATTATAATTAAAACCCTAGCCGAATATGGACTTACGGCCACAAGAAGTAAGGGAGAAACAGGAGTTTGGCTTGACGCTGAAACTCCCTTTGCAAGAAAGGTTTGCGCCTTGGGCGTTCGGGCGAGTCGATGGGTGACCATGCACGGGTTTGCATTGAATGTAAATACGGATTTGACTTATTTTGAACACATTGTTCCCTGTGGAATTAAAGGAAAAGGTGTCACTTCGTTAAAAGCAGAATTAGGAAAGGAAATTTCTGTAAATCAAGTCAAAGAAAAATTGGTTAAACATTTTTTAGATTTATTCGAAGCGGAACTCAAATAATTCTTAGTTGAATTCGTAAATCAGCACTTCTTTATTTTCAGAACGAACACTCAATTCAACCGCCGTATCTTTATCAATATTCGAAAGATCAGCTGCTGAACTTCCATAGACTGGGAATCCCTCCACCGCTGTTCCATTGCTATAATAAACATAGACTTTTTGAGCCTCCTTATCTGTGGTGGTGATGTATAGGATATTGTTAATATAAAAGATTTTAGGTTGGGTATAAGCTCCAAAAGGAAGTGTAACCGGAATCCCCTTGATCGTTAGAATGTTATCAGAAATGGAGGCCATTGACTTTGAGGTTGCATCAATTTTATGACCTTGGGCGAGGCTTAATGGAGTTTTAACAACATTCCCCTTGGTGTCAACCTGAATTAAATTCCCTGCTTGGTCTGTGGTCGAGAAGGTATTGAGGTAGGAATAAATTTGATTCCCACTAAAGGCAATTTTTTCTTTAACCTTAACCCTGTTTTTACCAGTTCTTGAAACGATTTTCAGGGTATTGTCTTCTAATGGCAATAATAGATAATCTTTACTTTTTATGCGAATATGTTTTGGAGCAGCAATAAGATTGCTCGAAAGTTTGTTAAGCTTAAATCCACTGAGTTTTTTCCCTTTGTTATCATACATTACAAGGGAATTATCCTGACCTAATAAAAACCGATAGTTTCGATTAAGATCATAATCAAAAACGGCGAGTGGTTGTGGGTTTTCGTTTTTAGGTAGTTTTATGTCAAAGGGTTTAACAATATTTCCATTGCGATCTAAAACCATAAGGCGATCCGTTGTTCTGAATGCCATTTGTAGTCTTTTGTTTTTATACAAATCGACTTGCTGAATAGGGCCAATTATTTTCCCTGGCAATTGTTTTTTCCAATACAAGCTTCCATTATTTGAGAACAAGTACAATACATTCGATTCATCCTGAATCGCGAGATCCATACCCTTGCTTCTGTGGTTTTTGAGCCACTGAGGGTTCGTCGCTGCGGACTTGTCTAGATTGATGTTGAATTCGGTTTTCACACCTTTCCCTATATTTTTTGGCAAGTTTTTTTGAACCCTTAAATGGAGGTGCGTAAAATTTTTCTCCCCAACACCTTGAAATGAAATCAAAGGATAATCGGAGGAAGAAATATTATCTAACGCCTTGTTTTTTAATCCTTTTTTCTTCCAGAGGTCAAATAACTTTTCAGTGTTCGCAATCCATAAAAAAGAATTATTACTTGCCAGTTGGTCTTGAAGTTCTTTGAAAGCAAGATTGTTGGCCAGGGTGCTTCCGTCAACAAAGTTCCCCAAGATGTTTTTCATCAAAGCTTCTTCTTCTGTGAAAATCAAATAGTCTTCTAAAGGAGCCGCCCACTTCACATTAACTTTATCGCCAAACTGAGCCGTCATTTCGATTATTTCAACGGGAAGTTTAATTGGGTAGTAAGAAATTGAACGGTATTTTTTTCCTTCCGTTTCAAATGATAGTAAAGGAAACTGGTTTTCCGTATTGTTTAGATGAAAAATCAATGCTTTTTTTTCGTTTTGTAAAACCCATCCCATTTCATCTACGGAACTGATCGACGAGAAATCAATATTATTCAAGGGAATATTGGTTTTTCTGCTGAAGTTTTTAAAGTTATCTTCCAATTGCTGAATGTTTTCAATTGATAAACCGAGATAGCTGGTAAAGCCATTTGGAACTGCATTTGGGATAGATAATTTTGTAGGGCTCAAATTCTTTATTAAACTTAAAGCATCGGGGAGGGAGTCATTTAAAAAAGCCGCCCCATTGAGCGAAAAAGATTCTCCATCTATGTCGAGATCTAATTCCAACCAATGTTTACTCGTTTTCGGAAAAAGCGGTGCTGTTGGAAATATTTCCCTCAATATTTTTTTTGCAGAGGGATTAAGGAAAAAATTAAGAGGTAAATCTTTATCCATACTTTCGGCCAATTGATAAAACTCATTATATATAATTCCTCTTTGGTTATTCTGGAAATTACGAATGGAGTTTTCTAAAACCAATTGAGATTCTGAAATCATTTTGAAGTCGCCCATTTTGGCGGCATAAAACACCTTGCCTTGTTTTTTAGTGATCTCTATTTTAATGTCATTGTAAGAAATGTTGTTTTCTGCAATATTGAGAGTATCCAAAGCACCCAACCTGGTTATTAAGCTTACAGCATTTTTGTTTTTCCCTATTGGGGTGATGCAATACAGAGCGGGGAGTTCAATGTTTTTCGGCCTTATGTTTTCAAAACTATTTTCGTATTTCTTATCTAAATTGTAAATCTTAGACAAGATTTTGGATGACTTCAGAGCTACGGTATCATTAAGTTGAATGACAATAACCGTGTTTTGAGGGACGTAATCAATCAGTTGAAGCGTTTCACTGATTTTGGGTTTACACCCAATTATTAAAACTGCAAAAAAGAACCCAATTGTTTTTCTCATAATATGAATCAAAAATAAAAAACTCCTAACCGTTACACCATATCCTAAAGATTAAATTCAATCAATTTTTCAACAATTCAATTAAGGCTTAATTAAACCCAATTTTCAATTGTTTTGGGAGCAGCTGAAAAGTCATTCTATGGTGCGGTGATGTTCCGAATTTTCTGATGGCGTCTCTGTGAGCCTTTGTTGGATATCCTTTGTTTTTATTCCAGCAGTAATGTGGATACTCTTGGTGTAGTGCTTCCATAAAATCATCTCGGTAAGTTTTTGCTAAAACTGATGCCGCAGCGATGTTTAAATATTTTCCATCTCCTTTTATGATACATTCATGCGGGATTTTAGGAAAAGGATGAAAGCGATTTCCGTCAACTGCAATAAATTCAGGCGTCTTTGAAAGTTGTTCTATCGCCAAATGCATGGCCTTAATACTGGCGTTAAGAATATTAATTTCGTCAATTTCTTTGGGATAAACATGGGCATAAGCAAACGCCAATGCTTGCTTTTCAATTTGAGGCCTAAGAGAATTCCTTCGTCTCTCGGTTAATTTTTTAGAATCGTTTAGGTAGCGCAGATCAATTTTTTTAGGAAGAATCACAGCAGCAGCAGTTACAGGTCCGGCCAAACACCCCCGGCCTGCTTCATCGGTTCCGGCTTCTATAGCCAAAGAGAATTGTCGTTTTAACAACTTATTGTTTTCATGCAACTTAATAAATACAATTTAAGGACATTTATTTTAACTTCGCATCAAATTGAATTTTTAATGCATCGTCAGTTCCTCTTATTTCTTATCTTTTTTTCGTTGGTATCCCATGCACAGGAAGCAGAATACTTTCAAGTAAAAGACACCTTAAAGTTAAGTCCTATCGAGTTTGAGCAACAGCTAGATTCTATCACGAAACCCAATGACAGCCTTTTTGATAAAAAAGTTTATAAAACAAGTGCATTGGACAGTATTTCCTTCATTGCGGACAGCATTCCAGAAGTAGAGGAAATTAAGATAAGCGCCCAAGATTCCTTAATGTTCTTAACCTTCCAATTACCAAAACCGAGGGTTCTGAAAAATATTGTTTTGGATACGGTAACGGTGAAGAATGACACCTTACCCGAAATCAAAAGTGAGTTGTCGGGATTTATAGAATCTTTCTCCTTAGATCATAACAGTAAATTATTGATGGGTAAAATGGTCATTAGCCTCTTGGACACCTTTTCATTAGAAAGAACGAACTATGAAAAGCGACTCGTTCGTAAAAGAGAAATTGCCCAGATGCCTATTAAGGAAATGAACGAAATCAACATTGAGGACTATAAAATATTTTACTCAGACGGAAGAGAAACTTTTCTGGATACGACTCTAAATATCAATAAGGATTATCGATTTAATTATTTAAAAAAGGATTATTTTGAACTTTTGCCTTTTCCAAACACGGCGGAAACGTATAATAAGATGGGGTATGATTTTCAAGATCAGAAATTAACCCCACAAATAGGTGCAAGAGCAAAACACTTTGGTTATCAAGAAGAGGAAGAAATCCCTTATTTTGAAGTGCCCTCTCCGGTAACAGAACTATTTTTCAAAACTGTTTTTGAGCAAGGACAAATGGTAGACGTTTTGATCACTGTAAATCCCTCACCTAGATTTAACTTTACTGTGGCCCACAAGGCCTATCGCTCTTTGGGAAGGTATATAAATACGAGAAGTGGCGGAACCCACGTAACTTTTGCCAGTCAATATACCTCTAGGAATTACAGATACAGGCAACGCTCGCATTATGTTGCTCAAAATTTACAGAATCAAATCAATGGAGGTTTAAATTCGCAAAGTGTTTATCATTTTGAAAAAGCCATTTCTGAATTAGACTACGATGGGTTCTTAGATCGCTCAAGGTTAACCAATAATATTAATGCGGATAACTCCTTATCAGGGAGGCGCTATTATTTAGATCAAACCTATGTTTTGGTTTTAACAGGTACCGAAAAGCAAAAGAACTATGAGAAACGAAAAGTATTAACGATTGGACATAAATTAAATTACGAAATAAAAAAGTTTAAATACCTCAATTCTGCAAGGTCGAGTTTCTTTGGGGTGGTCTCGGGGACCACTAATTTTGAAGATCAAACCAATTTAGATGTGTTAGAAAATGAGTTTTATGGTGTCTATAATGATAAAATATTAGGAGAAATAAAAGCTGGATTGAAATTTATTAATTGGGATTATTTTATGGTTTTCCCAGAACCAGAAGAAGACGAGGAGGCGCCTGTTATTGATCCAGTTCCAAGAGCAATCAAAGCCAATCAATTTGCATTATCATCTTATTGGAAAAAAACCTTTTTAGATTTTAATTTTAAAGCGACAGCCTATTTTTCATTAATCAAAGAATTTTCAACACAGCAGATCACTGGAGAAATAAGTAAAGACTTCAAAAACTTGTGGTCTGCCAGAGCAAAGCTTAGTCTTAGATCACAGGCTCCAAATTTCAATTTCTTTTTACACCGAAGTAATTTCGTTTCTTACGACTGGAATCAACCCGAATATAAGAATCAGCTGATTAATTCTTTAAACCTCGAGTTTGGTCATCCAAAATGGGGTAAAATCAATGCCAATTACGAGGTGTTAAACAATTACGCCTATTTTAAAAATGTATTGCCCGAAAAAAATGAAATTGCAGAGGAGTTAATTGTAATTCCAGCACAATTCGAGGGAACAATAAACTATTTAAAAATTCGGTTGGCACAAAATTTAGATTTTTGGAAATTTTCTTTGATCAATACAATCCAGTATCAAAATGTTGATCAAACATCAGAGGAAGGCGGATTTCAGGTTGTTAATGTTCCGGAATGGATCGGACGAAGTTCTTTGACCTTTTCCAGTCAGCTTTTTGACAAGGCCCTTTATATTCAAACAGGAATAACGGCTCAGTACTTCACAAACTACTATGCAGATCGATACAGCGCGCCTATTGGAGAGTTCGTCGCTCAAAACCACACCTTGATAGGCGAGTTTCCAAGAATTGATTTTTTCGTTAATGCGAAAGTGCAACAAACCCGTATTTTCTTCAAATATGAGCATATAAATAGCGATAGAACGGGATACAATTTTTATTCTGCGCCGTTTACACCCTACCGTGATTCAATAATTCGCTTCGGAATCGTTTGGAATTTCTTTCAATAAACCCATCAAGTCACTTTATTTAAGGGGGTTATGGTTGAATAAAAAATAAA
>ERZ807291.9482-NODE-9482-length-10525-cov-115.136294_pt1 | contig 10525 bp, 9 predicted proteins | sample MGYA00521257_ERZ807291 | MGnify/ENA primary metagenome ERZ807291 (study PRJEB31413, sample SAMN03169783) | marine metagenome | biome: Marine; feature: Water; material: Subsurface seawater | place: North Sea | collected 2011-04-28 | depth 1 m m ... | reverse complement strand
GACAGTATTGATGCAAATGCGGTTCATGGTTCTGATTCATTAGAAAATGCTAAAATAGAGATAGATTATTTCTTTGGTTAAAATTTTTTGGACAACTTGCTCGATCTTAACTGCAATGAATTAACCGAATATATTCAAAAATTTGGGCATAAGCCTTATCGCGCAAAGCAGTTATTAAAGTGGATTTATCATTTTGGAGAAAGAGATTTTTCCAAAATGACAGACCTGGCTAAGCCTTTTCGAACTTCTTTAGATGAAATAGCAGAAATAGAAATTCCAGAAATAGAGCTGGATCATATTTCTTTGGATGGAACAAGAAAGTGGTTGTTGGATATGGGAACAAAAAATGGGATTGAGACTGTTTTTATCCCAGAAAAAAGTCGTGGCACACTATGTATCTCCTCCCAGGTAGGTTGTGCTTTAGAATGCACATTTTGTTCGACAGGAAGGCAAGGTTTTAACAGAAACTTAACATCGGCTGAGATCATAGGGCAATTATGGTTAGCAAATCATAAACTTCGTGAGCAAGATAATTATAAAGCCTTAAAAAAAGATGAAAGAATCATAACCAATGTGGTGATGATGGGAATGGGTGAGCCTCTAGCCAACTATAAGCATGTTGTTCACGCATTAGAGATGATGCTCGATGATAATATTTATGGTTTAAGCAGAAGGAAGGTGACGTTATCAACTAGCGGTCTAGTTCCAGCAATTGAAAAGTTAAGCCTTGATTGTCCCGTTTCTTTAGCAATTTCATTACATGCACCGAATAATAAAATAAGAGATGAAATTGTTCCTATCAATAAAAAGTATCCACTTGATATGCTAATGAAATCTTGTTTAAATTATGTAGAAAAAGCCCCTAGGGACTTTATTACATTTGAATATGTCATGCTTGAGAATGTGAATGATTCCATCGACCAAGCTAAAGAGTTGGTCAATTTAATTAAAAATGTGCCATCTAAGATAAACCTTATACCTTTTAACCCATTCCCTAAGAGTGGTTATAAATGTTCTAAAAAAACGACCATTAAGGCTTTTCAAGAAATTTTAATGGATGCAGGTATTGTCACTACCATACGTAAAACACGAGGTGACGATATTGATGCAGCTTGTGGGCAGCTTGCAGGGCAAGTTCAAGACAAAACAAAAAGAACGCAGCGACTTCAACTCATATGATAAAAAAAAATACAATCCAAGTTATGGTTGGTGACATTGCTGTAGGGGGAGGGGCGCCTATTGTTGTTCAATCGATGACTAACACGCATACATTTAATAAAAAAGAAACAGTCGCTCAAATATTAGAACTTTGGCAGGCGGGTTCAGAAATGGTCAGGATTACTGTAAATGACGAAGATTCAGCTAAAGCAGTCTCTGATATAAAAAAAGAACTAATTGATAATGGATGCAATGCGCCTATTGTGGGCGATTTTCATTTTAACGGGCATAAATTATTACAAAAATATCCTGATTGCGCAAAATCACTTGATAAGTATCGAATCAATCCAGGTAATGTTGGAAGAGGAAGCAAAAGAGATGAGCAGTTTGCTGAAATGATTAAATTTGCAATAGATTATGATAAACCAGTGCGTATTGGAGTTAATTGGGGGAGCTTAGATCAAGATCTTTTAAAGCAGTTGATGGATGACAATGGAAAGTTAAAAAATCCATTAACATCTCAGGCAGTAATGAAAGAAACATTAATAAGGTCTGCAATTGATAGTGCTAAAGCAGCAGAAAAGCTGGGTCTTGCCAACAATAAAATTATTGTATCTTGCAAGGTCAGTGATGTTCAAGATTTAATTGAAGTTTATACAAACCTATCTAAAAGATGTAATTACCCTCTCCATTTAGGTCTAACGGAGGCTGGTATTGGTTCAAAGGGTATTGTTTCATCTGCGGCATCAATGGGCTATCTTTTGCAGCATGGAATTGGGGATACGATTCGAATTTCACTTACCCCTGAGCCAGAAGAGTCTAGAACAAAAGAGGTGATTGTTGCGCAAGAGCTATTGCAGACGATGGGCATGCGTTCTTTTTCGCCATTAGTGATTTCATGTCCAGGTTGTGGCAGAACAACTTCAACCTATTTTCAAGAATTGGCAGGTGAAATACAAAGTTATTTAAGAAAAACTATGCCCAAATGGGAAAAGAAATATAATGATGTAGAAAGCATGACAGTGGCAGTCATGGGTTGTGTAGTAAATGGCCCTGGAGAGTCTAAAATGGCAAATATAGGCATTAGTTTGCCAGGAACTGGAGAAGTTCCCGTCGCACCGGTATATGAAAATGGAAAAAAAACGGTGACATTAAAAGGTAAATCAATCAGTAAAGATTTTAAAGGTATCATTGAAAGATATATAGAAAATAATTATAAAAAAAAATAAGTTTATAAATGGTAAATAAAATCAATTCAATAAAAGGTTTTTATGATGTAGAGCCTGATAGACAGAAGATTTGGCGTCATTTTGAATCAATTTGCCTGTCAATCTTTGATCAATATGGTTTTGAAGAAATCGGGCTTCCAATTATTGAATCTACAGATTTATTTGAAGCTGGGGTTGGCACACATACAGATATTGTCGAAAAAGAAATGTACAGCTGGACGGATAAGTTAAATGATGACAAATTGACGTTGAGACCTGAGGGGACCGCAGGTTGTGTGAGGGCTGTGGTGCAAGGGAGCTTAACTTATAACGGCCCTATCAAACTTTTTTATAGAGGCCCAATGTTTAGGCATGAGAATGTACAAAAAGGTAGGCAAAGACAATTCCATCAGTTAGGTATAGAGTCATTCGGTTTTGGTGAGGCTTCAAGTGATGCTGAGCAGATAATTATGCTCAGCAGACTCTGGAAGAAACTTGGTTTAGATAAGGAAATTTATTTAGAAATTAATTCAATTGGTGATGCAGTTGATAGGGAGGAATATCGAAAGGAATTAATTCAATATTTTGAAAAAAATATAGATGTGCTTGATGATGAGGCAAAGCGAAGGCTTTATGAAAATCCTCTGAGAATTCTTGATAGTAAAAATCCTAAGATGCAGGATATGCTTGATAAAGCACCAAAATTGATTGATTCGATAAACGAGGAGGCTAATAATCATTTTAAATCAGTTTGTCAGATCTTAACAGACAACCAAGTAAACTTTAAATTGAATAAAAGGCTCGTTAGAGGTTTAGATTATTATAATAGGACAGTTTTTGAATGGATAACAAGTGGCTTAGGAAGCCAAGGCACTGTTGCGGGGGGTGGAAGATATGATTATCTCGTTGAAAAGCTTGGAGGTAAACCCACAAAAGCGTGTGGGTTTGCTATTGGAATAGAGAGAATTATTTTATTGCTTGAAAAGAGAAGCATTCAGAGCAGCATTCAATCTGATGTGTATATCGTGAATTTAGGTAATGAATCAAGAAATAAGGCTTTTATGATAGCGGAATTACTTAGAGATAATGATTATAAAGTTTCTGTTAATCTGGATTCAGGTAGCTTTAAATCACAAATGAAAAAAGCGGATAAAAGTAATGCAAAAATTGCTTTAATTATTGGTGAAGATGAGTTAAAAAACAAACATATTAAAGTGAAACTTATTCGTCAGGATGGCTCTCAAACTGAAATAAAAGAGAATGGCTTAGTAGATTTTTTAAAAAAAAATATTTAGAAAAATGAAAAAAAATATATTAGAAATCAATAAATTATCTATAAATACTAAAGTAAATAATGAAATTTTTTTAGTTGATAATATAAGTTTTTCGGTTGAGGAAGGAAAGACTACATGCATTGTTGGTGAATCAGGAAGCGGCAAAAGTCTCACCGCGCTATCAATTATCAGACTACTATCACCTCAACTTAAAATGACGGGTGAAATTCTATTTAATAATAATGATATTTGTAAAATGAGTGACTCGGAAATACGGCAAAAAAGAGGTTTAGATATCGCTATGATATTTCAAGAGCCTATGACTTCATTGAACCCGGTTTTAACGATTGGCTATCAAATCAAGGAGGCTATAGCCGTGCATTCGGTGCTACAAAAAAAAGAAATTGAAAATAGAGTCAAGGAATTATTATTACTTGTTGGTATTCCCGTAGAGAGAGTCAACAGCTATCCTGATGAACTGTCAGGTGGACAAAGACAAAGGGTTATGATTGCAATGGCTATGTCATGTAACCCTAAATTACTTATCGCAGATGAGCCTACAACAGCACTCGATGTAACTGTTCAAGCACAAATATTAAAGCTCCTGGATGATTTAAAAAATAAACTTAATATGTCAATGTTATTTATCACGCATGATTTTGGAGTGGTTGAAGACATAGCAGATGATGTGATAGTAATGTTTAAAGGTAAGATTGTTGAAAGGGGTGATGTGAAGCAAGTGTTAAATAAACCTAAACATCCATACACAAAAGCTTTACTTGGCTGTGTCCCAGATGCACTTGGCAGAAAACAACTCACTCCCATTGATTATGTAAAGTTAGATAAGGCAATACAAAGATTATGAAAAAATTATTAGAAACAAATAACCTTTCGAAAACATATACCCAAACACAAGGTTTTTTTTCTAGAATTAAAACCAGTATCCATGCGCTTGATAACGTAAGCTTTTCTATTAATGAAGGCACTACAATGGCTGTTGTAGGAGAGTCTGGTAGTGGAAAATCTACACTCGCTAAAAGCCTTGTTCGCCTTGTACAGCTTGATCAGGGCAGTGTGACTTTTGATGGTAATGACCTACTTAATCTAGAGGGTGAAAGTCTCAAAAGCGTTAGAAAGGATATTCAGATGATTTTTCAAGACCCCTATGCTTCACTGAATCCAAGACTAAATATTTTGCAAATTATGGAGGAACCTTTAGTCATTCATAATTTATATAATGCTGATAAAAGACAAAAAAAAATTGAAGATTTTATCAAACGAGTGGGTTTAAACGTTTCAGATTTAAAAAAATATCCCCATCAATTTTCAGGTGGGCAAAGACAAAGAATTGGAATTGCCAGAGCACTTATACTTGAGCCAAAATTAGTTATATGTGATGAGCCTGTCTCAGCACTGGATGTTTCGGTCCAGGCGCAAATTTTAAAACTATTGAAAGATTTACAAAAGGAGTTTGGGTTAACTTACTTGTTCATTACCCATGATTTGAGAATCGTAAGGCATGTTGCCGATGATGTGATGGTAATGCGATATGGAAAACTAGTTGAGCAAGGAAAAACTGATATAATTTTCAAAAAACCAAAGAATCAATACACAAAAGATTTAATCCAATCAATTCCAGGGTTAATCTCAACAAGGAACTAAACTACAATGGCATTTGATAACGACGAACAACAATCAGAATACTTTAAAGATTTTTTTAATCAGCATAAGCTAAAGATATTTACAGGACTTATTATATTTTTACTGGCTTTTTTTTCATATCAATACCTCATAAGTGCTAATCAATCAAAAGCAGAAGAGGCGTCTCAACTTTTTCAAGAAATTCTAATCTCCAAAGTTGATAAGATTGATGAAATAAAATCAAAAATTGACATTTTGCAAAGTAACTATAGTGATTCACCTTATGCAGCTAGAGCGACTATATATTACTCTAAACTTTTAGTTGAGATGGGTGACTATTCTGCAGCAGCTGATCAGCTTATTTGGGCCTCTAGCGATGATATTGAACCATCAATACAATCTATGGCAAATTATCTATTAGGAAACCTATATCTTGTTAAAGGAAATTTTGAGGAAGCTCTTGATGTGGCAAATAAAATTTTAACCGAAGGGTATGTTGGTCTAGCTAATGATTTAAAAGGAGATATTTATGTCGCTATGGGTGATACAGATAATGCTATTAAATCCTATGAACTAGCGCTTAATTACTTTGGTGGCCAAGGTGAATTTCATAAAGTAATTGAGAATAAATTAAATTCAATTGGACAATGAAGTTAATTCCTTTATGGATTTTAACTATACTCTTAGGCGGCTGTTTCATTGGGCCTGTTGAAGATTTCGTTGATCAAATGGATGATCAGTATTTCGCAGATGAATTTAATAATATTCCAACTGAAATAAAGCCTTTTAATAAAAAAACTTCCATGAAACTTTTATGGGAGAATAAAATTGGCGATAATGAAGTTAGTAACCTCAACCTAATATTTTCAGATGAATTTGTAATTGCAGCTACCAGTGATGGGAATATTAGAAAAATGCATATCGAGACTGGTGAGACTGTATGGCAAAAAGATATTTCTGAAAATATCATGATGGGTGTTGGGGGCGATTCTGAAAATATCTTATTTGTTTCTGAAAAAGGTTACCTTTGGCATCTTGATGGAGAAGGACAGGCTTCTTGGAAGGTTTTTGTTGACGGAGAAGTGCAAACCACACCTGTTATAAATAGTGAAAAAGCTTACGTAAGGCTTTCTAATTATGAAATTTTGCAAATTGACTTACAGCAAGGCGATATTGATTGGAGGTATAGTCATTCATCACCTTCGCTAGCTTTTAATGGAACGTCTCCTCTAACTTTTTCTGATGGAATTATTTATGGTGGATTTGGTGCAGGTAAGATGGTTGCCATTCATCAAAAAAGTGGCGCTTTTGTTTGGGAAGCAAGTATTTCTCAAATTAAAGGAGTAACGGATATTGATAGATTAAATGATGTTTTAAGCCAACCCGTTATAAATAATTTTGAAGCCTATGCAGTTTCAACATCAGGCGACTTAACATCGATTGATAGAAGGAATGGGGGTATTATTTGGACCAGAAAAATTTCGAGCTTCAATAATTTGGCATTTGATGGTTTTGATATATATCTTTCTCACAAAAGTGACTCAATCTATTCACTAGATTCAAAGAATGGAGAGACAAATTGGCGCAATGCCGACTTACAGTATCGAAGGATAACTAATCCAATAAAAGTAGGAAATCATATTGCGATTGGAGATTTTGATGGGTATATCCACCTTCTAAACACTGAAACAGGGGCTATTGAAGGTCGAGCTCAGATAACATCAAGCGTTCCAGTGGGTAAAAATATTCACGCCATCGGAGAAGATAAGATTCTTGGTGCTGATGAAGATGGCAATGTTTTTTATTTGCAGATTAATAACATTTCAGACGAAACTGTAGAAGATATAAATGATGACAAAAATGAATTACAGGAAGATTCTATAGAAGCTACTGAAGCTACTGAAGCTACTGAAGCTACTGAAGCTACTGAAGCTACTGAAGCTACTGAAGCCGTAACAAATGAAATGTGCGATGTTGATGAAGGTGATATTAGAAACAAAGGCAATAAAAAACGCCAAAATTGTTATTAAAGTTTTATTTAAATAAATCAATTGATATTAAAAGATGAAAACCATTGTAATTGTCGGTAGACCAAATGTAGGTAAATCAAGCTTATTCAATCGCTTAACTAAAACTCGTGATGCAATCGTGGCAGACTTTCCAGGACTGACAAGAGATAGGCACTATGGAAAATTAGAAATTCAAGATAGTCAGTTTTTGCTTGTTGATACAGGTGGATTTGAACCTAAAAATAAAGAGCAAATTGTTCAAGAAATGGCGTTTCAAACAAAACAAGCTATCAATGAAAGTGACATTATAATTTTTATGATGGATTATAGAAAGGGCCTTCATCCAACTGACGAACACATTGCTGATGTTATAAGAAAGAATGATAAACCAAAAATTATTGTTATAAATAAAGCTGAGGGCATTTTAGATGAGAAAGCTTTTTCAGACTTTTATGGACTTGGATTTAAAAATTTAATTAGACTTTCATCTGCTCATGGCGAGGGTATTTCTGCCCTAAAAGATTTTTTACTTTCTTTTGATGAAGCTATAAAGGAAGAGGAGCTAGAAGAAAGATATCCAAAAATATCAATAGTTGGAAAACCAAATGTTGGTAAATCCACACTTATAAATGGATTACTCGGGGAGGATAGATTTATAGCATTCGATCAGCCAGGCACAACGAGAGATGCAATCTCAACTGAATTTAATTGGGGTAAAGATACCTATATTTTGACTGATACTGCTGGAATAAGAAAAAAAGGGAAAGTCTTTGAAACAATAGAAAAATTCTCAATAATCAAAACACTCAATGCCTTAGAAGAATCAAATATTGTAATCCTATTGATTGATGGTAAAGAGGGTCTCACAGCTCAAGACCTCCATATCCTTGCATTTATCCTTGAAACTGGAAGGTCGTTAGTTGTTGCTGTAAATAAATGGGATTCGCTTGATATATACGAAAAAGATAAAATTAAAAATCAAATCGACAGGAAACTCTCTTTTGTTAATTTTGCAGAAGTTGTATTTATCTCAGCACTTAATAAGACTGGCTTTTCTGAAATGATGAAAGCTACAAAAAAAGCATATTTGTCATCGCAAAAAAAACTTACAACGCCACAAATCAATTCTGTTTTAGAAAATGCGTTAATTACACATCCACCTAAAATTATCAAAGGAATAAGACCTAAATTAAAATATGCCCATCAGGGAGGCTTAAATCCGCCGCAAATTATAATTCATGGAAATCATTTGAATGAAATAAAAAAAGACTATCTTGTTTTTCTTGAGTCTTTTTTTAGAAAATCTTTTCATTTAGTAGGTACTCCAATAAAAGTTTTACTAAAAAATTCAGACAACCCTTTTGATAAAAAAGATTCGAAACCTAAAAAAACAGGACTAGTAACAAGAAGAAAAATAAAAAATGAATTTAGAGAAAAATTGAATAAAAAAAATATTTCTAATCAATCGTAAAGACTATCCCAAATATGCCACCATTTTTTCTTTTGAGCTTGGAGGTCTTTTGTATGAAACTTACTTTCAGGGTAGTTAAGTTTTAATATTTTTTCTGTATCTGCTTGAAGATCTTTTATTCCAAGGAACTCATAAGCGCTTATCATAATAATTAAAGCTTCCTCTTGATGAATTGTTTGAGGAAATTCTTGAAGTACATATTGTGCTCTATTTAGAGCAGCGACATATGCTTTTCGAATCATATAATATCTTGCGACATGAATTTCATGCTCTGCCATCTTATTCATCAGATATGTCATTCTGATAATTGCATCATCATAATATTTACTATCAGGATATCTTTCTATGAGAGCTTTAAAGGCAATGAAACTGTCCTTTAAAGGTGCTACATCACGATCACTTATGTCTTGAAGTGTGAATTTATCAAATAAACCCCTATCCTGAAAGAGAACAACGCCCTTTAAATAGTAAGCATAGTCAACCGTTGGGTGATTAGGATACAGCCTTATAAATTTATCGAGCATGGCAATTGCTTCAGCATCCTGTGAAAACCTATAGTAAGAATAAGCAAGATCTAATTTAAATTGTGGTGCTAACTTAGAATTTGGATAGCGCTGCTCACCTTTTTCTAGGACCTTAATGGCCGCAGGCCAATCACTATTGCTGGCGTAAGCCTCTCCTCTGGTTAAAATCCACTGGGGAGTCTGGCCTGTTGTTTCATCAAATTCAACAGGATCACCAAAGATAAAACAACCCGATAGCATAAATGCAATTACTAGGGCTGAAAATAATTTCATAGGTTGATTAAAGATCATGATGATGTAAATTATACATTATGAAACAAGAAAAATTAGAGTTAATCATACCTGTATCTTCAATCGGGAAAAGGGCAGATGTAGCCATTCAAGACTTATTATCAAGCTATTCCAGAGCTAAAATTCAAGAATGGATTAAGTCTGGATTTATATTATTAGAAAGTAAAAAAATTTCACCAAAGGATATTTTTATGGGTGGTGAGAGGGTATTTATTGATATTCAACAGGATGAAAAAGAACTTCAATTTGAACCAGAAAATATCCCACTAAATATTGTCTATGAAGATGAAGATTTGTTAATAATTAACAAACAAAAAAATATGGTTGTGCATCCAGCCGCAGGAAATTGGAGTGGTACTTTATTGAATGCAATTTTATTTCATATCCCTAAAAATAAAGCTTTACCAAGATGTGGAATTGTTCATCGCCTGGATAAGGACACCACTGGATTAATGGTAGTAGCTAAAAATGAAATAACTCAATCAAATCTGGTAAAGCAACTCCAAGAAAAAAAAGTTTTTAGAGAATATAGGGCGATTGTTTGGGGTCAGGTACTTGTCAACAAAACAATTGATCTCCCGATAGGGCGACACCCAACGGTTAGAACTAAAATGGCCATAAATAAAAATAATGGCAAAAATGCAGTGACACACTATGAGGTTTTGGAGAGATTTTTAATGCATAGTTATCTGAGGTGCAAGCTTGAAACGGGTAGAACCCATCAAATAAGAGTCCATATGAGTCATAATACTTCGCCTATAGTGGGAGATAAGACCTATGGTTTAAAAAAAATTATTCCAACAAAAGAAATGTCATCAACACTTAAAGAAGCAACCATAAATTTTCCAAGACAAGCCCTGCATTCATTTTCTCTTGGGCTCATTCATCCTAAAACAAAAGAAAACATGTTGTGGGATTCTGAGCTTCCTAAAGATATGAAAAATTTACT
>ERZ807291.9477-NODE-9477-length-10527-cov-6.516902_pt1 | contig 10527 bp, 8 predicted proteins | sample MGYA00521257_ERZ807291 | MGnify/ENA primary metagenome ERZ807291 (study PRJEB31413, sample SAMN03169783) | marine metagenome | biome: Marine; feature: Water; material: Subsurface seawater | place: North Sea | collected 2011-04-28 | depth 1 m m ... | reverse complement strand
TAATTAAGCTTGTAGAGAAACATTGCAAAAAATGCAAGCGCACTAAAGTTTGCTAATTCAAATAGATAGTATTCTAGAGTGCCGCCATAGGAATGAAGTGTAAAATATTCATTTACCATAAGTCCTCTTTATTCTTTTGGATAAAAGAAAATAGGATAGAGGCAAAGAGAAAAATAATTGCACTAGAAAGAAATATTGCTGAGACTTTTGGAGCAATAGGGTATTCAGAGGAATACGGTGGATCAATAACATCAAGAAGATAAGGCAGATTATTTTCTAAATTAGCAATTTTATAGTACTCAGAGTTAATGGTGGAAGCTAAAGCAGAGGCAATCATGGAATTTTTAGAAACAGCTAGCTGAGAATATGTAGCTTTAATGATCTCATTTGATTTTAAGATTAAGCGCTCTTTAGCATACTGGTCTGTTTCAAAAATTACTGCATTCATGAACTCAATGGCAAAGTCTTTGCTCTTTGTCTGGGTTGAAAGAACAACATTTGGGCTGCCCACAGGCTTCGAAACCGCAATGGTGCTTTGGATGAAGTCCTGAAGATCATATGCAGTGTAGTAATCATGTAGGTCATATCCTGACATAAACGCACCAACCCTATCTGTAATAGCATAGCTTTTTGAAATTTTATTGAAATACTCCTCATTCATATCTCCATTGCCAAAAAGTTTAGATCCCCATCCCTTGTTCCACATTCTTTGAGCAAGCAAATATGAGCTCATGTTAGAGCGAAATTCATCGGCAGGTCCTGCTTTATCGCCACTTGCCCCTAATAATGCAGTGGCTACACCACCCATATCCAGGGAAGTTGATGAAGAAGAGGTATCAACATCCATTAAGCTGGATGAAACATAAAAATACGGGGTTGAAGTTAGTACAATAACGCAACTAAGTAACAGAGAGGCGCCCAATGCATACAAAGATCTTTTAATGAATACTAATTCATTAAAAAATTCTAGTGATATAGAAATTTTTTCTTTTATATTAAATTTTTTTAGGATACTCATATGTAAATGCTCATTTATTTATTAAACACAGTATAGAACTACTTTCATTTGAAGCAATATCTTAGGTTAAAAATGCTAGAGACTCCTCTGCAAGATAAAGCTTTTCTTAACCTCTGTTTATTTAACAGTGTTTTTAAAGTGCCAATTAACAGTATTTTCAAGCCCAACCAGAACTCTATGAGTTGGTCTATATCCAAGTAATTTATGAGCCTTAGTTATGTCTGCTTGTGAATGCCTTACATCACCATCTCTAAAATCATGATAAACAAGTTTATCATGACGAATTGTATTTTTTTTACTTATAAGATCTCGAAGAATCTTGTAAAGCTCATTTAAGGAAGTTCTGTCTCCCAGTGCAACATTATAAATATTATTCATAGCCCTTTTATCAGTAGTGGTAGCCGCTAAGATGTTTGCTTGCACTGCATTATCAACAAAGCAAAAGTCTCTACTAGTTTTCCCATCTCCATTTATAAAAATTTCTTCATTCGCAATAATGGCATGAATCCATTTTGGAATCACAGCTGCATAAGTGCTTTTGGGGGTTTGTCTTTTTCCAAAAACATTAAAATACCTCAAGCCAATAGAATTAAACCCATATGCTTTAAGAAAAACATCAGCATAAAGCTCATTCACATACTTAGTTACTGCATATGGACTAAGTGGCTTTCCAATAATATCCTCTTTTTTAGGTAGCTTTGTATGGTCACCATAAGTAGAACTGCTTGCAGCGTATGTAAAACTTTTGACATTCGCATTATTTGCTGCCACAAGCATGTTAAGAAAACCTGTTATGTTACTTTTGTTAGTCTTAATTGGATCTTTTATACTTCTGGGAACAGAGCCAATTGCGGCTTGATGCAATACATAGTCAATATTTTGACAAGCAAGTTCACATGATTTTAAATTTGAAATATCACCTTTAATGAATTTAAATTTCGACCATTGTTTTTTTGAGACAAGAGATTGCACTTCTTGTAGATTGAGATCATTGCCTGTAGAAAAATTATCTAGCCCGACAACTTTCTGATTTAATTCCAAGAGAGTCTCCAATAAATTACTGCCGATAAAACCTGCTACTCCAGTGATTAACCAGGTCTGAGGGTTGGAAAGAAGAGATTTTTTAATTGATGAGTATGTTGCCATAGAATCACAGTCTCTTATCAACTTGAGTCGCAGAGAATAAATATTTTAAGTCGTAAACTACGTGTTTAGATTTCCCCAGTGCTCTAATTTTTTTGATCCCCATTTTTTTAAATTCCTTGTGCCCAACTGCGATAAGAATCGCATCATATGAATTATCTTCAACCTTATCTAAAAGGCTAATTCCATATTCTTTTTTTGCCTCAAGCTTATTAACCCAAGGATCATAGACGCTAACCTTACAATTATATTCACGCAATTCTTCAATAATATCAGTCACTTTGGTATTTCTTATATCGGGGCAATCTTCTTTGAATGAAAGTCCAAGGATTAATATTTTTGATGAGTTAATTTTAATATTTTTTTGAGCAAGTAGTTTTACCAGTTGTGAAGATACAAATGATGCCATGCCGTCATTAAGCCTTCGTCCAGCTAATATAATTTCAGGATTATACCCAAGACTTTCGGCTTTGTGTGTGAGGTAGTATGGATCCACTCCTATGCAGTGACCTCCAACTAAACCTGGCCTGAATGGTAAAAAATTCCACTTTGTTTCAGCCGCTTTTAATACTGACTCGGTATCGATCTCCATTAGATTGAAAATCATTGCCAGCTCATTAATAAGCGCGATATTTAGATCTCTTTGAGTGTTCTCAATAACTTTTGCAGCTTCTGCAACCATAATACTTTCTGCTTTGTGAGTCCCTGCAAGAATAATCTTCTTGTAAACTTGATCTATAAAATCTGCAGATCTTTTATTTGATCCAGAGGTTACTTTCTTGATATCAGGTAAACGATGCGTCTTGTCGCCGGGATTAATTCGTTCAGGCGAATAGCCTACATAGAAATCTTTATTTAATGACAGGCCTGAAATGTTCTCCAATATGGGCACGCAATCTTCTTCTGTAGCACCAGGGTATACCGTTGATTCGTATACAACCACATCTCCTTTTTTTAGCACTGTAGCAATGAGATTTGATGCGTTAATTAAGGGCCCAAGATCAGGTCTTTTATTTTTATTAATGGGTGTAGGAACGGTGACAATATAAAAATTGCAACTTTTTAAGCTATCCGGATCTGAAGTAAATATAATGTTGTGAGCTTTGTTTAAGTTTTTACTCTCAACCTCGTTAGTAGAATCAACCCCACTGTTTAGGTCTAGAATTCTATTAGCATTAATATCAAAGCCAATAACTGGAAATTTATAACTAAATTCGATGGCTAAAGGAAGCCCAACATAGCCCAGGCCAATGACTCCAATATTTGTAGATTTTAATTTCATATTCATATTATATTGACTCAAGACAATTGATAGTTAGTTTAAAGGGCGATGAGAGGAAGTAAACAAAGCTTAATAATACTCTTCTATTTGCTCGGTACTTATTTTTAAAATATCTTTATCCTCAAAGTAAGCTTTGTACCAAGTAGCTGTTTTCTCAATTGCATTCTCAAGATCCCATTGAGGCGACCAATGCAATTTAAACTGAGCTTTGCTAATGTCCAAGCTCAGAGATTTAGCTTCGTGCGGCTGAATGCTTGTATCAAAATCAATAACATTTTCAACACCCCAAGACGCCAAGAATAATTCTATAACTTGCTCGACTGTTCTTATATCAGAGTTATTCGGCCCAAAGTTCCAGCAATCATTATCCTTCGCTCCAGACTCAAAAAGCCTCTCTGCAACTTTTAAATAGCCTGAAATAGGTTCAAACACATGCTGCCATGGCCTTGTTGCAAGTGGGTTTCTAAGCAGGAGTTTATTATTTTTTGAGATGGCTCTGTATAGGTCAGGAATTAATCTGTCCTCAGAAAAATCTCCACCACCAATAACGTTTCCAGCTCTCACAGTGCTAACACCGGGAGAATTGGCGTGATCATTAAAAAAAGATTGTTGATAGGATTGAGTAAGTATCTCAGTACAGGCTTTGCTACTGCTATACGGATCATGCCCTCCCAGAGGATCATTTTCACGATAGCCCCATTCCCATTCATTATTTTTATAGCATTTATCAGTAGTAACCATTACTGCTGATTGAACCGAGGGTGATTTTTTGATCGCTTCTAAAACACTCATTGTGCCCATAACATTAACTTCGTATGTAGTCACAGGATCATCATAGGATTGCCTGACTAGTGGCTGCGCAGCTAGATGAAATACAACTTCTGGATTAAATGAATCAAAAACTCTCTGCACCTCATCAAATTTTCTGATGTCGCAATCAATCGTACTTGAGATTTTATTGAGCTCTAAGCAAGAATAGAGCTCGATATTACCATTAAATTTTGAGCTAGAAAGGCCTTGGACTTTTGCTCCATATGTACTTAAAATTAATGATAGCCAAGAACCTTTAAAACCAGTATCTCCAGTAATTAATACCCTTTTTTCTTTCCAGAAATTTTTACTCATATTGAAAGTTGTTAAAATGATATGCCATTATAGAATATAGAAAAACTGTTTTGTAACATTTAAGTAAGTGCTAAATAAGTATTTTTTCATACTGCTGGATGATTTTATCTGGTAAAAAATCTGAAGCACGAGATATTAGCTGCTCTTTAGGCAAAGAATTTTCTAAGGCAATGTTGACCGAGTTGGCGAGTGACGAAGCGTCGTCTACCTTGCATAAAAATCCAAATTCTCCATCTTTCAGTATCTCGCTTGGACCCGTCTTACAGTTGGTTGATACAACATTAACTCCAACAGAAAGCGCTTCTAAAATAACAAGCCCAAAACCCTCATAATCTGAAGATAAAATTAATAAATCTGATAAGCGTAAATATGGCATTGGGTCATCCACCCAGCCAGGAAGAAAAATAGAATGCTCAAGATTGTAACTTTTAATGGCTTTCTCCATCACAGCTCTCTCTTCTCCATCTCCCAGAATTACCAATCTAAGTTTGTGTTTATTTTGATTGACAAGAATATCAACAGCTTTAATTAGATTTAAAAAATTTTTTACTTTTTTTAGCTGGCCAATGGCAATGAGATTGATGGGGCTAACTTTCATCCAGTTGAGTATTTCTGGATTCAATGGCTCGCGTGAATTCACAAGACTGGGCATGAGAGGATTATATATTACTGACATTTTCTTTTTAGAAGTTCCGTAATCAATCAGATCATCTTGAACTCCATGTGAAACGCTCACAATATGATGGGCAAACCTGTAAAAGATAGCAATAGAAAGCGCTTGCAATGTCCTAAAAATAAGATTTTTACCCTTATACTGCTCGCTCAAAATACAATGCTCAACATAAATCAGTTTAGTTTTAGGCGAGATTAGGCGCACAATAAAACTAAAAATAGTTAAAGGCCAAATATTAGCAATAAAATTATCAAATTTATGTCTATAGATAAATTTAGATAAAGAAAAAAATGACATTTTAAAATTTTGTATTGAAAGATTGTGAAGTTTGATACTCGAATCAAGAGCGTGAGTGAAGTCGTTTTGTTCAAAGAATGTTACGATGGTAACTTCCCTGCCTGAACGAGCAAACTCGTTTGACAGCGTAGCAATAACTTTTTCAGCACCGCCGTATCCCATATTAAGACTTAAGAAACATACGGAGCCTTTGGTCAAAAAATTTTGCATCTCAGTTATTGAACTATCATCATTACTTGCTCTTATGTAAAATATATACAAAGCTTAGAGTTGTAATTGGCTTGGGGCAGTTAGGCATATCTGACTCTAAAGGAATAAAGTCCCAAGAAGTAATTTCAGGATCAAGAATTTATGCATTCTATATTATATCAAAATACAAGAAAATTAGGCTTTTCAAAATAGACCAGTAATTCTAATTCAAAAATTATGATTTTACACTTTCACCTTAGGAAGAATATTATTAATCCAGTTTCGAATTTTTTCTGGTGAAAGAAACATCACTAAAGATAGAGAGAAATATTTATTTTTGATACAACTAAGACTATTGGCAGTAAACGCATCTTTCAAGAGGCTCTTAGCCCACGGTATATTTCGATTTGTTCGGAAGCAGTGCCAGCTAGTTATTATTTTTTTCTCGCATAGATGAGCATGAACAAGGTGCTGTGTTTTTTTTGAAAGCTTATTTCTCTGTAGCAAGTTTAAAATGCTTTTTTCATGGGTTAAATGATTAAGCTCTATTTGTTTACCTAGGTTAGATTCATGCTCAGCCATAACAACCAAGGGTTCTTCTAAGTATAGGAATTTATAAGATACAGCAAGTTGCAGATATAGAACCTCAGCCTCTGAAGGAGAAATTGAATTATCAGGGCGGCAATTGTCATAACACTTACTCCTGACTAATGGGGAGATGGGGTTTATGCTGCCATCTTTCAACCATCTAGATAAAAATATATGTAGGCAATCACCAGAATAATTCATGCAGCTTGAATGCACTATTTCATCAGTAGAAATGTGATGTATGTATCCTGGGCCATAAACAACACCGTAGCTTTGATCCAAAGTATCAAATGCTCGCATTTGAACTTTAACTTTTTGATCTAGGTAGTAGTCATCACCATAGAGCCAACTTATGAAATCTCCAGTGGCTGCATCAATAGCTTGATTTTGCCTTAAAGTTGCAGACTCATTCGTAGGGTAATTCTGAAAAATAATTTTTTTATTTGGTAAAAATGATTCTATGATCTTAGTTGTATTATCAGTTGAGCCATTATTACTTATGATGATTTCAATGTTCTCATAAGTTTGAGCCAAGGCACTCTGAATGGCCTTCGCCAAATATGCTTCTTGATTATATGTCATGATGAGAATAGACACTTTTGGCTTAGTCATAGACTTATTGCTTTTAGAGGAATTGCATCAAGGTGGCTAGTAAAAAATTATGAGCTCATAGCCTAATTTACTTTTCAAGCTCTTCCAGAAAAAGTGCGCAGGATGAATGCACGTGATCTATCATCTCATCAGTTAGCCCGTGATGAAGAGCAAGTAAAATTCCGCCTCTCATAACATTATCCGCATTTGTGAAGTCATCTGCCTTGCCGATGCAATCAATATCCTTGTAGCCCGGTTGTCTCAAAATATTACCAGTAAATACTACTCTTGTTTGTATGTTCCTTTTTTCTAGAAAAATTTGGAGATCAGTTCTATTAAATGGCGCATCATCTTTGACTATCATCGGATAAGCTAGCCAACCTGTCTCAGCATTTGGGTTTTGCTTTGGAAGAACGAAAAACTTGTCATACTGCTTAAAGAATTCAGTATGCTTCTCAAAGTTTATCTGCCTTGACTTAATATTCTGATCTAATTTATTTAATTGAACCAAGGCAAACGCTGCGCTAATTTCAGAAGGCTCTAATTGATAACCTATCTCTTCAAATACAAATTTTGCATCATATTGAATACCGTCTAAATGAACGTTAAATCTGTTTTCAATGTCCTCACTTTCACTAAACAAAGAAGAGCTTCTGCCCCATGATCTTAAAAGCTTTGCTTTGTTGCTAACCTCTTCAGAATCTGTAACAAGCATGCCGCCGTTTCCAGCTCCGTTAATAACGTGAGATCCATAGAAGCTTGTGATTGCTGCGTCACAGTAGGAACCAGTTGACTTAGAAAACAGTGAAGCGCCTAAGGTATCAGCAGAATCACAGATTATCTTAATGTTCTTATTTTTTCTTGAAACAATTTCTTGAATTTTTTCCCATTCGCAAATATTACCCATTAAGTCTGGTGCGATAATAGCAGAAGTCTTATCATTGATTGCTAGTTCTAATTGCTCAACATCAATGCAGTAGGTATCGACTCCAACATCTACAAAATGAGGTATTAAATCGTTTTTAACCAAACACCCAACAGTTGTTGCAAATGTCAACGCTGGTGTTATTACCTCTGATCCCTTAGGTAAATTAAGCGCCTCGATTAAAACATAAAGGGCAGACGATCCGGAGTTAACCATAACTCCATTTTTTTTATTAAAAGATGCAGCAATCTTCTCTTCGAATAACAGGACATTTTTAGACATTTGAGTTGTAGTATTCAACACATTGACTACAGCTGCTATTTCCTCATCACCATGAACAGTTGACCCATAAGGCACTCTAATAAATTCTTCCATCTTATTTTATCCTCTAATCTTTTTTTATAGTAAGTAACAATTGCAAATCAGGAAATTTTTTAAACTTATTCCCAAGATGATAATTATATTTCATTTATTTTGTATTTGGATAAGAAGTAATTAAAAAAATTATTTTATTTGAGTCAATGACTTTGAGACTGCTGATGTTAGAATGTCACCTAGATTAAATACAAGCTGGAGCATATGAAAGCAGTTATATTAGCCGGCGGTTTAGGAACGAGGTTGTCAGAAGAAACTAGCCTGAAGCCTAAACCGATGGTAGAAATTGGAGGAAAGCCCATCCTCTGGCATCTTATGAAAATTATAAGTTTTTATGGCATCAATGATTTCATTATTTGTTGTGGCTACAAGGGTTACCACATCAAGGAGTACTTTGAAAATTACTATCTTTTGAATTCAGATATGACTTTTAATATTGAAGAGAATTCTATGGAAATTCACAGGGGTGCAGAGGAAAGATGGAATGTGACATGCGTAGACACGGGTGCAGCTACTCTCACAGGGGGAAGGCTAAAAAGAGTTAAAGAATTCCTAGACCCAAATGAACCCTTCTTGTTTACCTATGGAGATGGCCTGGGAAGTGTTGATATTAATGCTCTAATTAAATTTCATGAAGATCATGGAAAGTTGGCTACGGTTACCGCAGTGAACCCTCCTGGAAGGTTTGGGATTTTAGATATCAATGAAAATGAAGAGGTGGTTCAATTCAATGAGAAACCTCAACACGACACCGCATGGATCAATGGAGGTTTTTTTATTCTCAACCCTAGTGTTATTAATTATATTGAGGGTGATCAAATTTCATGGGAAGAAGGCCCACTAAGAGAAATTACCAAGAAAAATGAATTAGCCGCTTATAAGCATTCCGGATTCTGGCAACCCATGGATACCTTAGCTGAAAAGCAATACCTAGATCACCTTGACTCTTCTGGAAGCGCTCCTTGGAAAGTATGGAAATAAATGATTTCACCATTCCGTTGATTTAAGCAGCAATATTTTTAACATAAGATTGGTAAGAGAATAGAATCTATCACATGAGTTACTATAAAAGTTTGAGATTTTTACTTGGGGAAAAGTTTAAACTTCTGGTGCCTATGACAGCTCTATTCCTTTTCTCCTCTTTAGTGGATTTGTTTGGAATAGCTCTAATAGGTGCCTACGTAGGACTCATTATAGATCCCTCTATTGTCAGCATTGCTCAAGAAATGTTTCCAGCATTTGAGTTCTTAAATAGGTGGAATGATCAAGAAATTATCCTAGCATTTGGTTATATTTTATTTTTTACTTTTTTGTTTAAGTTTATTATGGTGCTCTTTGTTAATCATAGAATATTTACATTTGCTTATTTTGAGCAGGCAAAAATTCAAAAAATCATGATTAATAGCTTCCTTAACCAAGACTATGAAAGTTTCATATTGAGTAATAGTGCTGATAATCTCGCATCGATATCCGCATATTCTTCTAATTATAAGGAGGTTTTGACATCTTCACTCACAGGACTTAGCAGCATTCTTGTCATAATTGCTGCCTTTATCTTGCTTGCAGCTGTAAGCATTAAGATTGTTGCCTTGCTAATTCTAATTATTTTTATAATATTTTTTATTTACAATTATGTTTTCGGAAAAAGGATGGATGCTGATGGCGAAGATTTTGCAGAAGGATCTGCCAATCTAATGCAAGGAACGCAGGAAGCGACTGCAGGTATTAAAGAAATTAAAGCGCTAGGCAAAGAAGCATTCTTTATTAATTCTGTAAGCAACTCTATAGAGAAAATTGCGCAAGGTGGGGTGCGATTGAATATGTTTACAATTATTCCAAGAAATATTATTGAGGTTGCGCTAATTGGATTTATTGTACTGGTCATTTCATATAATATTTTTTTTGATGCAAATCTATCTGCAACCCTTTCAATCCTTAGTCTTTTTGCAGCCGCAATGATCAGGATTGCTCCATTAATATCTCTATTGCAAAGCTCTACAAATACGATAATTTTCAATCAAAAAACTATCCTTAAACTGGCAAAAATCATGCAAGCTAAAGGTGTGGATGTTAATGTAAATCCAGATGAAGTGCGACAAGATCCTTCAAAAAGCAAACTGCAAACCATGGAAATTACCTTTGATAGGCTGAAGCTAGAGGATATCTCATACACTTATCCAAACTCGTTAAAGCCATCCATTAATAAGGTAAATTTAGAGATTATTAAAGGTGACTTTATTGGGCTTATTGGCCCATCAGGAGCTGGAAAAACTACTTTGGTTGATCTAATTCTTGGTTTTTTAAAGCCCTCTAAGGGAACA
>ERZ807291.9475-NODE-9475-length-10528-cov-5.760718_pt1 | contig 10528 bp, 10 predicted proteins | sample MGYA00521257_ERZ807291 | MGnify/ENA primary metagenome ERZ807291 (study PRJEB31413, sample SAMN03169783) | marine metagenome | biome: Marine; feature: Water; material: Subsurface seawater | place: North Sea | collected 2011-04-28 | depth 1 m m ... | reverse complement strand
CCTTGGCTGCTTTCAATAATGCAGTCGTGCCCCTGGCTATTCTATGCTCCTTATTTGTTTTTGGAGAGATTGAATCCTTGGGCACTGGGGACTTATTGAGATTGATTCTGGGCGGCAGCTTAATTGTGGGTGCCGTAGTTATGTCTAAACCTCTGACTCAGTCCGTAGATTGATTAAGCTGGGGTATCGCTTGATTTAGAAGATTATCCACATCAACAAAATTGGGAATGTTGTAGCTGATGCAGTGAAGTTGGCCATGGAGAAGCACCAGTTTGTCGCAATTGATACGAATTACATTCCAGTCTGAAGGAAGAACTGAACGGTAAATGGCTTCAGCTTTGTTTTCAATAGCTGGATCTACATCACTGAAAGAAGGCATCAGGAGTAGTTTATTGGCAATAATCACATTGGTATAGGATCTCCAATCTGTGCCCCACTTCGGAGGCATGGGGATCCTTTTTATCCTCATTGGACCGACGGTCGTATTGAGGGATGCTAGCATGTTTGCTGTTTCATCGAGGTTCCTGCTGCTTTCAGGGTCAATCCCTGGTGAAACCTGCCCGACAATCGCTATGTTTTTTCCCAGCAAGGTAACGAACATATCAATATGTCCATTAGGTTCATCCATTAATGGAGCAAATGAATAAACGCTATGAGCTCCCATGTAGTCGTTGAACATACCCATTAATTGGTCTGGTTGGAAGTTTCCTTGCTGTTCATTTACGGCAATAGTCTTTCCGCTGGTAAGAATAAGACCATCCCCGTTACTCAGCATGTTCCCACCCTCAAGCATGAGAGGAATTGAGCGTACGGGCAGATCGAGCATGTGTGCTAGTTCCATACTGAAGTAGTCGTCCTGTTTTCTTCTTTCCCGCTCGGTACGGGTCTGGTACTTGGCATCAATAAGAAGGGCACGATCTTGGTCATAGCGAAGAACAAAGGGTGCATAGTCCCGGATCCAAATTGAATTCGATGGCATAGCTACAAACCTCATTGCTTCCAGAGGCAGTCCATGCTGCTTCATAATGTTTGCTCCCTCAATGGCTTGTGCTTCAGTGGGAACTACTCCAATTAGAGGTACTCTTCCGCCTATGGCTTTCGCGATATCGAGATAAAGTTTAGACATCTTGTTGAGGTTGTTTTGACAACCTAGAAGGATGGCCGCTTGCTTACGGAATTCAGTGGCGGGGAAGAAATCTTCAGGTTCAAAGTATGATGAGGTCGAACTCCTTTTATAGAGATTATTTTCTTTTTTTATGGATGGAACCGGCTTCAGGGAAAATGTCTGTACATCCCCTACATCAGCGGGGAGATATTTTGTACCAAAATAAATGCCTGAAATAAATATTAAGACTGCGGCAAATGAATAAACCACTTTTTCCAGACCCAAACTTCTATTGGCAATCGCTTTTGTCTCGCTTACCTGAGAGTGCGAATCTGGCTTTTCCTGATTTTTGCGATGAGTCGTTGACGAATTTTCGCTATCTTGAGATTTTTTTCGGGAAGAGGAATTCTTTTTCATTACTTTTCTGTAACGACAAACTTTTCCTGAAAGTTTTCGAATTTGCCTGTTGGCAAATGAGGTGCGTTTAACGAAAGCGCATAAAAGTAGTAATAGGTAATGTCCATCCAAATAAAAGTGCGATATCTGATAATGAATCAGGAAGCATATTTCGAGACATTTATTTTACGAAAATTACTAGGCTTCAATGTTTTGTGAATTATCCGTTCACCCTGGTTGTACTATTTTACTTGCGATGAGAATGTTCTTTAAGGGGCTTTTCTAGCACTTATCAGAGGAGATGTAGTTTTGTCATGCAGAGATGATCAAATTTATCAGTTGATGGTGTTTCCATTAAACTTATCAGTTTATCAATCATCTCGTTTACCGGCACCTCGATAGTTGATGTGGGAAACTTGAGGAATTCAATCGAATCAATCTTGTCAAAACCAAGAATCTCGAGTTCATTTGGGATGGTAATACCTTGATCATCTAAATATTGAGCTGCCCCTTGGGCCATTCCATCGGAAAGAGTTACCAGGTAATCGAATTTAGAATTTTTGATTTGAGGCAAAAGTTCATGAGCTAATTTTCGACCTAATAGAAATGGGTTTTCTCTTAATTTGCCTCCTTGTGGATTTGGATAAGTTACTACTTTATCGAGTTTTCGGCAAAGTTGTCGGGTACTAGTACTTTTTTCGATAAGAGAGTAAATCTTTTCATCAATTAATAGCCGGCTTTTTCGCTTACTAATAAGGTGCTCGAGGAACGGAATGTAGGCATCTGGTCTTGAGAACCCAATCAAGTGCCCACCGCATTGGAGCAGTTTTTTGGCAACCTCAGCAGAGTGCACATGGAAAGGAAAATTATAAAAGAAGTGCGGAACTGCACTGAGGAATGGGGTAATGGATTTTCCGCTAAGGTCAACCTCGCCAAAATTGGATAGCATCGGACTCATGATGATAATAAGACTGTTCACCCGATGCCCCATCATTTCTTTTACTGACTCACAAAGGTCACCCTCATTACTCATGTGAATTTCCACCGATTTTTGTGATCCAAGAAAGTAATGGTTTAATTTTTCAAGAGCCGCAGATGTGTGAGAGTAGAGCGGACCATGGCAAAGTAGTCCGATGCGATCCTTTTTATTTTTCTTTAGCGAAATGGCCGTACGATTAGGAACAAACCCCATTTCATTCATCTGTTTGGTTATACGGTCATAGGTTGCCTGTGATATACGTTTCTCCCGCCAGTTTTCATTGATAATTGCCGAAATGACCTGCCTTGATGTCCCGGTCTTCTTAGCCAAGTCTGCGGTTGAATAATACTTGGTTTTCATGAGCTCGACTGGATCGAATTCGAATTTGTAATTAAAAGAGAAAGTTTCTGTATATAGACCTAAACTCCGCAAAAGCAGGAAAATCCACCATCAATCGCCATTACGGAACCGGTGACAAAGGAAGATGCATCAGACAATAGATAATGGATTGCCCCATATATTTCATTTTGCTCACCGAATCTTCTGAAAGGTGTTTTATTTATTACCTGTTGTCCACGCTCGGTGAAGCTTCCATCCTCGTTTGTTAAGAGTGCTTTATTTTGTTTTGAAATGAAAAAACCTGGGGCGACAGCGTTAACTCTTACTTTATCACCATATTTCAATGCCATCTCAGTTGCCATCCAACGGGTGAAGTTATCGATCGCCGCTTTTGCATTTGAATAACCGAGTACACGAGTAAGTGCTTGCGTGGAGGACATAGATGAAAAATTGATGATGGATCCATATTTCTGCTCTTTAAATGCTTTTCCAAAGACAATTGTCGGGATAACCGTTCCCTTAAGATTTAAGTCCATGACTTTGCTGTAGTCATTAAGCTCTAAATCGAAAATTTCTTTATCGGGGCCTATCGTTGCACCTGGCATATTACCACCCGCACCATTAACTAGAGCATCTATTTTACCAAACCTTTCAATAACCTCTAGGTATCCTTCGGCAAGAGCTTCTTCATCGAGTACATCACAGGTTAGTCCCATGCAATTTTCTGAAATGGTCTTAGCTTCAGATAATGCCTTGTCCACTCTTGTTTGATTTCTTCCTAAATAGACAACTGACGCTCCATTTCTCTGTAAATATTGTGCTGCACCGCCAGCTAAGATACCGGTTGCACCTGTTACTACAATTACCTTGTCGGTTATTTGAAATAATTCATTCATGATTTTTATGATTTAATATGATTACCGAACGACTCTGGCACCTCCACCACTAACGATTTTCTCTACATCATTAAGTGTGGCCATTGAAGTGTCGCCTGGTGTTGTCATGGCCAGTGCCCCATGAGCAGCCCCATAATTAACTGCTTTGTCTCCGTCGTGCCCCTGGAGGAAGCCATAAATTAAGCCAGATGCAAAGCTGTCTCCCCCACCCACCCGGTCCATGATTTCCAATTCTGGTCGATGAGTCGCTTCATAAAAATTACCATTTTCCCAACAGATAGCTCCCCAATCATTAATTGTGGCGGTTTTTACGCTTCTCAGTGTTGTAGCGGTTGCCTTGAAGTTGGTGAACTCGGCCACGACTTGGTTAATCATGTTCTTGAATTTATCGACTTCGATATTGGAAATATTTTCGTCCACACCTTCCACTTCGAAGCCCAGGCAGGCGGTGAAATCTTCTTCATTTCCGATCATAACATCTACATTTCGTGCGATTTCACGGTTTACTTCTTGAGCCTTTTTGATTCCTCCAATTGATTTCCATAGCGAAGGCCGATAGTTTAAATCATAAGATACGATTGTTCCGTATTTTTGTGCAGATTGTACGGCTTCTGCGGTGACCGCTGCGGTTGATTCAGAGAGGGCAGCGAAAATACCTCCAGTATGAAACCAGCGAACGCCTTGTTTGCCGAAGATATCGTCCCAATCAAAATCACCTGGCTTTAGCTGGCTTGATGCAGTGAGTCCACGGTCAGGCACTCCGACGGCTCCGCGAATCCCGAATCCTCGTTCCGTAAAGTTCAGTCCATTGCGTACTTCTCTCCCCAACCCATCATAAGGTAACCATTTTATCAGTGAAGTATCCACACCTCCCTGAAGAATGAAATCTTCAATGAGGCGTCCAATTTCATTATCAGCAAAAGCAGTGGCGACTCCGGTTGTTAAACCAAAGCAACGCCGTAAACCCCGTGCGACATTGTACTCTCCACCACCTTCCCATGCTTTAAAATCACGGGAAGTGCGTATTCTGCCTTCTCCAGGATCAAGGCGCAGCATAATTTCACCCAGTGAAATTAAGTCGTATTTGCATTCAGATTCGGGGCGTATTGATAAGCTCATTATGATGAAGTTTTATGATTCTTTATTTAAGGTACTCGCCGGCCATGGAGTCGCTCCACATTCAGTCGCAATTTTATTAAATTCTAAGATTTCGTTTTCTGAAAAAAGAAGTCCTCCGGCTTGTTCGGTTCTTTCTGCAAATTCTGCTTCGAATTGACCCGGGACAATACAATTTTTATTCCCTCCAGCTAAGATGTCTTCGAGAATAATTTTAAGATTATCGGATTGGGTTCGCCCGAAAGCAAAATTATTCGAGCTCAGTGCTTCTGGGTGAATGACTTGGAAATAAAAATTGGGTGTGTGCTTATCTCCGTCATCTAAATGATTGCTACGTAGTGTAGGCTTAGATGCCCCGATAAAACCAGCCATAATTTCATTTATTAAAGAAAGTCCGTACCCTTTGTGAGCCCCGAATGGTTTAAGAGCCGCAACTTTATTTGGATCAGTCGTCTCATTACCATCTTTATCCACAGCTGCTCCTGTTGGTAAGCTTTTTCCTTCCCGCTTAAGTTGCTGGACTCGACCCATCGCAATAACAGATGTTGCCCAGTCAATTACAACAGGAAACCCGATTGCATCCATTGTCGGGAATCCCCATGAGTGAGGGTTCGTGCCAAGCGTGGGCTCGCTCCCCATGAAGGGGACAACCTCGGTGATCGATGCTGTACAGTTAGTGTATGCGATATAGCCTTTTTTCGCTGCATCCATCACATAACCTCCACCCCAAAGGTAGTGGAAGGCATGATCTACCGATACTTGACCTATTCCGTACTTGTCAGCCAATTCTATACAGCGCTCCATAGCTTCGTAAGCAGTCGCCTGTCCTAGTTTAAACTGACAGTCCCATACTTCTGAGGAAGCAAATCGACTTTCTTTCTTGAGGATTTTAGCCGATGGTTTACATCCACCCATTTTCGATCCAAAAAGATCATCAAGATGCAAGGCTTTCAGTGCATTATGAGTACGAATTCCATGGGTGGTTGCATACGCAGAGAATTTCGCAGCAGCGTTACATTCGGAGTCGTCGAAACCCCGTTTTTGGTACGCTTTGTAAACTACTTCATCATGGATAGCTGGGGGGACGATATAAAATTGGTCTTCTTGAGAGCTCATGAGAAACGAATTACATATGAGGAGTTAGCGATGCATTATTTGCTTGGGCAAGCGGAGCCCGCCCCTGTAATGCTAAAATTAAGTTTTTCGCGGCCATGGTCGCCTGTCTTTCAACTGACTCAAAGGTACGGGACCCAATATGCGGGGTAATGACCGTATTGGGTGCAGATAGTAACGGATGGTCAGATGGCGGTGGTTCGATATCTAGTACATCCGTGCCGTAGCCTCCAACCTTTCCAGAATTTAATGCATTAACCATATCTTGGGTATTTACAATCTCCCCTCTTGCACAATTGAGTATGACTACCCCCTCTTTCATTTTGGCCAGACTTGCTTCATTGATCATGCCTCTAGTTTCATCCGAAAGGTTGGTGTGCAGGCTGATAATGTCTGCCTGGTTTATGGCTGCTTCGGCTGAATCACATCTTTCAACTCCATACTTTCCAGCAAAACCTTCATCCCAATAAAGGTCAAATCCCACAATATTCATTCCAAATGCATGAGCTCGGATGGCCACTTCTTTTCCAATTCTTCCAAGTCCAATAATAGCGATCGTTTTTCCCATGATTTCATTGCCCGTCACCCGTACCCATTCACCGTTGGCCACATGATTAGCCTCTTTAACTAATTTTCTGAAAAGAGCCAACATAAGGGCAAAGGTATGCTCAGCTACCGTTGTATGATTTACACCCGGGCAGAAAGTAAGAGGGATTCCTTTAGCTTCAACATATTCAGTATCAATTTTATCCAACCCAATACCATATTTTGAAATTACCTTTAGAGTTGGCAGGGCTTTATCAATAACCGCTTGCGTGATTTCGTCATCACCACATAAAAACGCATCTATATCACCAACTAACTCAAGCATTCTTTCTTCGGTAAGCGGACCTCTTTCGCAGACAAGTTCAACACCTGCTTCTTTCAGAATTTGATGGTGTGGTCCGGGAGTATCTTGGAATGATGTGGTAGTAAGTAGTACTTTCATAGATATTTTTAGAAATTGGCATTATGCTTTACATGAGTTAAGCCGAACGTCAATTTACTTCTCCTGCCTTACAATTTATAACCCTTTGTTTTAATGATTATTTTAAATGTAGCGAAAATTTCGACTATTAGTTTACTTTTCATGCTTGGGAGTTTTTTCTCCTATGGAAAAGACTCTGAGTGGAAAGATCTTTTTAACGGGAAGGATCTATCCGGATGGCACAATCCCTATCCTCATGGAGAAGCAAATGTGCGAAATGGAGTGATTGAGCTCGTGGCGAATAAAAAATTTTTCTTAACTTTTAATAAACAATTCTCTGATTTTGAGATGATGGCCGAGATTAAATTACCAGAGGGTAAAGCTAACTCAGGAATTCTATTTCGATCACAAAAGCGAGAAAATGGATCATTATTCGGTTATCAAGCCGAGGTTGATGGTTCAGATCGAAGATGGTCAGGAGGGTTCTATGATGAAGGCAGGAGGGGTTGGATTCACCCGAAGAAACCATTGGATCATCCATATAATAAAAAAAATTGGGGAGATGCACGAAAGATGGCTTTGAAGCGTGATTCTTGGAATCATTACAAAATTCGTTGCCTTGGAGATAAGGTTAAAATTTGGGTGAATGGTGTGATTACAACCGATCTGATAGATGGCACGGATAGTAAGGGTTTTATTGCCATCCAACATCATGGTGAAAAAGGGCAGGTTTATAAATTTAAGAACTTAAAACTACTGGAGCTTTAAATAAGGATTCAGGATAAGAAAGATAATGGATAAAAAAACATACAAGGTCGGAATTATTGGAGCCGGTGTCATTGCCGATTTTCATGCACGGGCACTTGGTGCGATGGATAATGCTGAGTTAGTCGCCGCATACGCAAGGAAACCGGATCGTGCAAAAGCCTTTGGGGAGAATTACCATTGTCAGAGTTATTCAGATATTGATGAGTTTTTAAGTCACCCCGATATGGATGTTGTGACTATTTGTTCGGTGAGTGGTGTGCACTTAGAGCATGTCTCTGCAGCTGCTCGTGCAGGCAAGCATATTATTTGCGAGAAACCACTGGAAGTTACACCTGAAAGAATCGATGAAATGATGGTAGTCTGCGATGAAAACAATGTTTCATTATCTGGAATTTTTCCCAGAAGATTTAATGATTCAACTGCTATTTTCAAAAATGCGATTGATCATGGCAGGTTGGGGAAGGTTGTTCTTTGCGATACAGCGATTAAGTGGTGGAGAACCCAAGAGTATTATGACAGTGGAGCATGGCGTGGAACATGGTCATTGGATGGTGGTGGTGCTTTAATGAATCAATCTATACATACCATCGACCTAATGCTTCACCTCATGGGCGATGTTAAGTCTGTTGCCGCATCGGGAGGTTTAGAATCCCATGAAGGAATTGAAGTTGAAGATGTTGCGGTCGCGATGGTGGATTTTAAGTCTGGAGCCAGAGGTGTGATTCAGGCCTCTACCGCTTGTTTTTCAAAAACCGGGTTACCTGCATCTATTCATATTTGTGGTGACCAGGGCTCTATTATGATGGTGGACGACAAATTTAGTATATGGGATTTAAAAGACTCTTCTTCTAAGGATGATGAAATTTTAGATAAATTCGGAATGAAATCCTCAAAATCTGGTGCGGGAGCCGCGGACCCTAAAGCGATTGATTTTCAATGGCATCAAAGAAACTTTGAAAATGCATTGAATGCATTAACCTGTGGGGAAAAAGCGACGATAGATGGAAACGAAGGTCGCCGTTCGGTTGAATTAATTTGTGCAATCTACGAATCTATCAAAAAAAATGGACTTAAAATAAACCTTTAAAGAAATATTATATGTACCTAACTGGAATTGCAGACGAAGCATCTCAAAACATTTTTGAGCAAATTAACGCGACTAAAGAATTGGGATGGAACGCAATAGAATCACGTTTCATAAATAGCAAAAACATTCATGACATTACAGATGAAGAATTTGATGAAGTGGTTACGGCACTTGATGGTTCAGGCGTTTATATAAATGCATTTGGTTCTGCGATTGGAAATTGGGGTAAGGATGTCAGGGATGATTTCTTAATTACCGAACAGGAGATCAATAGAGCAATACCTCGAATGAAAAAATTGGGTGCAAAGTTCGTTCGGGTAATGAGCTACAAAGTGCTTGAAGGAGAGGAACAATTTATTGAAGAACGTATTCGAAGACTTCGATTAATAGTCGAAGCGTTTTCCGCCGAAGGTATTACGGCGGTTCATGAAAACTGCATGAACTATGGTGGTATGAGTTGGCAGCATACACTCGAATTAATCGATGCTATTCCTGGCATGAAACTTGTCTTTGATACCGCTAATCCTGCTTTTAATCGCGATCGCTCAAAGGTTGGGGAACCTTGGCAGGATCCATTGGAGTTTTATCACAAAGTTAAGCAACATATTTCTTATGTTCATGTAAAAGACTGTCTCAATCCATCGGCTGATAATAATAACCAAGAATTATATGTATACCCAGGAGATGGAGATGGTCGCGTGTTGGAAATTATGACTGACTTAAAAAATAGCGGATACACTGGTGGTATATCTATCGAACCTCATTTAGCGGCTGTATTTCATTCTACTGATTCAATGAATAAGACAGATGAAGACCCCAAGGAAATTTATGTCCGCTATGGGAGGCGGTTAATGGAAATGCTCGATTCTATCGGCTACAATTATGAAGCGTACCTTCCCTAAATTGTTGAATTTCTTACTTCGATAACTATTATATTCAAAATGGCTAAAGTTACTTATATTACCCCAAGTGGAAACGAAGTCGTGGTCGCAGATGCGGTCGGGAACTTAATGGAGATAGCGAGAGAGTATGATGTTGAAGGAATTGAAGGAGCATGTAGCGGTTGTTGCTCATGTGCCACCTGTCACATTAAGGTTAAACAGGAATGGTTAGAAAAAACAGGGCGTGCTACTGAGGCTGAGCAAGATTTGATTGATTTAGAGAGTGATACGGATGAGCGTAGCCGTTTAAGCTGCCAAGTTGAAATGACAGACGAACTGGATGGACTTGTCGTTGAAGTAGCTCCATTCTAGCTGCTATAAATTGTCCTTTTAAGAATTATCCCTGAGGATCAATTAAAGGCCTAGTACTTGATTCATCAATTGGGCTGTCTTTTCGACTCCTCCATCATTACCCTCTCGGGTTGCCCAACCTTTAAATTCTATTTGTTCCAGTTCGTGGCGGACTTTTTTCCAATCCACATCTCCCTGCCCGAGTGGACAAAATCCATTCTTGGACCCCCAATCTTTTACATCCAATTTAAGGGTTCTTTTACCTAATATCCGGATCCATTTGTGACTGGGTCCATATTTCTGCATATTTCCAATGTCATAATATGCCTGAACCCATGGACTGTTGATTGCATCGATATAGTCACGAAACTGTTCGGGTTTATAACAAAATCCATTCCATACGGTTTCGATCAAAATATGAATTTTTAATTCTTCCGCCAATGGAAGCAATTTTTGAATCTGTGCGATGGATCGATCCCAGACATGTTGATGAGTTTCTTGATCGCCCTTAACTCGACCAGGTACCAAAA
>ERZ807291.9474-NODE-9474-length-10528-cov-9.470830_pt1 | contig 10528 bp, 8 predicted proteins | sample MGYA00521257_ERZ807291 | MGnify/ENA primary metagenome ERZ807291 (study PRJEB31413, sample SAMN03169783) | marine metagenome | biome: Marine; feature: Water; material: Subsurface seawater | place: North Sea | collected 2011-04-28 | depth 1 m m ... | reverse complement strand
TGTCTCTTCTTTATTTTTTAAGCGGCAACAAACGCATTGTCACCAATTTCAATTTTATTTTCGATGTGCTCGCGGATGTACGCTGGAATTTCAGTGCTATCTGGTTTGAACAATCCACATCCTTTCAAAGCATCATACGGGTCTACCGTACGCCCAAGAAATTGAAATATTGAACGATAGCAAGAGATATCCTGAACTGAGGCGGTTGTATTGCCTACACCTAAACCGGAAAAAAACTGCTCCCGTCGGGTTGTGGTAGCATAAAGTGTGGTGTGCCAAATTGTTTGTTCAAGGAACCTTTCACGCTCTGATATATAAAGCCTGTGCCCAGAATAATAAGCAATCCCGTCATATTTCGTCACTGTCGAAGTTCCATCAGCATTGGGCATTCGTTCAATAGTTCTTGTTCCAACGATTGCATCAGCCTCAAACAGGTGAACTAGGCTTCGCTGGATCATGCTTTCCTTCGCTTTGAGTATGAAGTGATTGTAATAATAACCTAAAAATGGTGCCAAGTTTTCTGTAGACTGCGACTTGGCGCGAATTTCAGAAACAAACGCGTTTGCATAAGACCTATAATTTGAGATGTTTTCTGGCGGTCTTATTGCAATCAAATGTCGAAACTCTAAGTGCGGCAAAAGAAGTTCCCAATTCTCCAAACCAAAATGATCACAAATTCGTTGTAAACTGCGAAGTCTTGGGGAAGATCGCCCTGAAAGATATTTGCTGAATTGCTGTCTGGATATCTTTATCTCATTGCAAACTTGGGTAATCGAAGGGCTATACCCAATCAGTAAGCGAAGATTTTTGCCAACATCACCAATTTCTCTATCCATCTTTTAGTACTCCATTCAATAATTGACGCCTAAAGATTAGCTTTGTTGTCGATTAGCGTCAATTATTTTAGTTGTGCACTATTTGCATCAAAAAAAGACTAGTTCATACTTTTTATCAGTCCTTTGGGGCTTGAGACAGACATGCCCGAAAACAAACTTTATTATTGAAATGGGCAATTTAACAGGGAGGCTTATTAAATGTTTGGTTTAAAACTAATCAAAAAAATTGAACGATCATCAAAGACGGTAGTAACTGCGATGATTGTTTCTTGCGTTTTTTTAACTGGAACAACAAATGTTGCTAGAAGTGCTGAATTAAACGTCAGGCTAGGAGAAGACTTTACCACTCTTGATCCCGCTTTTTGGCAAAGTGGCGCAGATATTACGATGATTAATGTATTGTTTCCAAAACTGATCGAATTTAAGTCTGGCTCAGACTGGGAATATGAACTTCAAGCTGCTGAATCTATCGAGCAAGTAGATGAACTCACGATAAAATTCACCCTTAAACCGGGTCTAATGTGGACAGGTGACTACGGAGAAGTAACAACAGAAGACGTAAAGTATTCATATGAACGCTATATTGATCCAGATTTGGCGTCACCGATTATCGGTGACTGGCTTCCGCTTAAGGAAGTTGAAATTGTAGATAAATATAGCGGCATTATTCACCTAAAAGAGCCTTTTGCGCCAATTTGGTGGAGCACACTGCCTTACTCAAGCGGCGCCATTGTTTCTAAAGAGGCGACAGAAAAAGCAGGTGGTAAGTTCACAACAGACCCAGGCGCGACCGCCGGTGCCTACAAAATTGAGTCTTGGACACCCCGCGAAAGAACCGTTTTGGTCCCTCACGATGGTTGGAACGGTCCAAAGGCTGGATTTGATAAAATTACAATCCTTCCAATTCAGGAACCAAAATCTGCAGAGATTGCTTTTGAAGCTGGCGAAGTGGATATAACAGAAATATCCATAGGCTCTGTACCTAGCTTTAGAGAGTCTTTGCCTTCTGGGGGTATTTTGGATGTACGGCCTACGGCAGACTATACCTTTCTGGGAATAAATATCGCAAACGAAAAGCTGTCTGATGTCCGAGTTAGACAAGCGATAAAAAAGGCCATTGATATCGACGCAATTCTTCAAGGGGCGTATTTTGATGTGCCTGAGCAATCAAGAGGATTGGTGGCGCCAGGGTTGGTCGGTTATGCTGACACGTTGCCCAGTCCGAGAGATGTTCAGGGTGCAAAAGCGCTACTGGAAGAGGCTGGTGTAAGTGGTCTAAGCATAGAACTTGATGTTCTAAATACAGCTGAATTCATCACCGCAGCACAAATCATTCAAGCTAATTTGGGAGAGATTGGAATTGAGTTGCAAATCAATCAACTGGACTCAGGTGCCTTTTGGAATGTGGCTGCTGATAGAAAAGAAGATCTGCAACTAACGTTAAACAGTTATACGAGCCCACCTGACCCCTCTTGGTCAACGCAATGGTTTATAGGTGACCAAAAAGGTATTTGGAACTGGGTGTGGCTGGATAGCAAGGAATTCGATAATTTGCACTTCGCAGCATTAAAGGAAACTGATATCGATAAACGAGAGTCTATGTATCATCAGATGCAGAAAGTGATGGATGACTCAGGTGGGTTCCTTTTTATAATGCATCCACCTAGCGTGATTATGTATCGAGACACCATCAAACCGGGGCTTTATCCGAATGGTGGGTTTAAATTGTCAGACTTTCAGGCAGCAAATTAGAAGTTTGTTGAAAAAAAATTATGGGGTGGATAATTTATCTGCCCCATTTTCCAAAAAATGAAAATTTTCAAAACGGGGTATTATGGAAATCATTCCAACAATAACCTCGACCTTACCCTTAAACAATTTTCCGTGTCATGCGCATGGATAATTCTGGAATGTCATGTGATTAAATATACAATTCAAAGAATTTTATTAGCAGTTTTGATCATAGCATGCGCAGTTGCCACTATGTTCATTATGATACATGCAGTACCAGGCGACCCTGCGAACGTTATGCTTGGTCCAAGAGCCACCCTAGAAATAAAAGAAGCTTTGAGGGCAAAGCTACATCTTGACCAACCCATAACCACACAACTTTTCTACTTCTTTAGAGGTCTCCTATCGGGGGATTTTGGATTTGATTTACGTTCAAATCGTCCCGTTTTAGACATCATTTTTGAACAATTTCCACACACCCTAATTCTTGTGACATCAGCGCTTGTCGTTTCGACCATTGGCATACCTGTTGGATGCTATGCTGCAATACACCGCAACGGAAAATTCGATCGCGTAGTTGGAACTATTTCTGTTTCAATCATCGCTATGCCAGCAATCGTTGTTGGCCTTTATATGTTGTTATTTTTTTCTGTTAAACTGAGACTGTTTCCTGTGATTGGAGCAGGTGACAGTAATGATTGGCTTGACTATCTTTGGCATCTGACACTTCCAGTTATCACAATTAGCATAGCCTGGATTGGTTATATTTCCAGAATTGTACGCGCTTCAATGATTGAGGTCTTAAACCAAAACCATGTCCGAATGGCTCGTGCTTTTGGTTTGCCCGAGTCTAAAATTATGAGCCGGTATGCGCTTCGTATTGCAGTACTGCCTTCAATAACCATGCTCGGAGTAAGTGTTGCATTAATTCTTTCAAGCACGGTAATTATTGAGATAATATTTGCGCGTCCTGGCATTGGCAGCCTCTTGTACGAGTCTGTTTTGAGCCGAAACTATCCACTTGTCATGGGTGCCGTTCTTTTTAGCACTATTTTCATAGTTGCGGGAACTACCATAGCTGACTTGGCAAATGCTGCTCTCGATCCAAGAGCGCGAAAGGAAGCAAATTAATGTCGTTAGAGAGTTCAGGGCAGGTAGAGACCCTTCGAACAAGCAGCATTACAAATGTAATCAGTAAGCTTATTCATGATCCGATGGGAGCTGTCGGTTTGTTGATAGTCATCAGCTTTTTACTAGTTGCTATATTTGCTGGCGTGCTTGCACCCTATGACCCAAATAAGATTGATATACTTAACAAATTGCAGGGACCAAGCCTGCAACATCTGGTTGGTACCGATCAGCTTGGCCGAGACACGTTATCTCGGCTCATACATGGTACGCAGATCGCACTACTTGTCGCTGTTGTTTCGATTGGTTTAGCGGTTTTGATGGGTTCAATTCTTGGAGCGATTGCGGGATATGGTCCCGCTTGGCTGGATTTTATAATAATGCTAATATTTGACACCATGCGGTCATACCCGGTGATCATGTTTGCTCTCGCAGTTGTTGTACTTTTTGGCCCAAGCCTGACAACAATCATGGTCATTATCATTGCCACGTCATTCCCTACTTATGGACGTTTGATGCGCACCCAAACTCAAACTCTCCGAAAATCTGAATATATTCTATCAGCCCAGGCGTTAGGCATAGGTACACCAAGAATTTTATTGAAACATGTAATGCCAAACACTATCGGCCCGATACTTATTGTTGCCAGTATGGATGTTCCGTTTGTCATTGCACTTGAGGCTGGCCTCAGCTTTCTTGGACTAGGCGTAAGGCCTCCCACCCCTAGTTGGGGAAGTATATTAAATGACGGATACACTTACATAAGAAATTCTTCCTGGATTTTGTTTAGTGCGGGAGCCCCTCTCATATTGGTAACGATAGGTTTTACCTTTTTAGGTGAACAACTTCGTGATATTTTAGATCCGAAAATTGGTCGGGGCCTTTGATGGAAGGTTCACCTGGAAATGCGCTTGAAGTCCATGGGCTCACAATCAAATACGGGGAGCTGCCAGCACTAAAGTCCGTTGACCTTAGCGTTGGTCACGGGCGTATTGTTGGAATAGTAGGTGAAAGTGGCAGCGGTAAATCTACACTAGCCTCTGCCTTAATTGGATTGCTGCCAAATTCAGCAAAAATTACCAAAGGAAATATTTTATTTGATGGTCAAGACCTTACAAAAATAGCAGCTGACGGCTTTAGAGATATTCGTGGGCATTTAATCTCAATGGTCTCGCAGGATACGTTAAGTGCACTAAACCCAGTACTAACGATTGGTGAACATCTGATAGATATTCAGTTTCGTGAGAGAATTGGAGTTGCTGAAAAAAGAAAAAGGGCAATTGAGGCGCTCCAATCCGTGCATATGCCAGATCTGGAAGAACGCCTCTCCATGTATCCACATGAGTTATCAGGTGGCCAGAAACAACGCGTATCCATCGCTATGGCAATCATGATGCGGCCCAAAATTTTAATAGCTGACGAGCCAACGACAGCGCTAGACGCGACATTAGAAGTTGAAATTATTGCTTTACTTCGGGAACTGCAGAAAGAGATTGGCTGCGCAATGATTTTTGTAACCCATCACTTGGGAGTGGTTACTTCCCTTTGTGATGACGTTGTTGTCCTGCATGATGGCATTGTTCAAGAGGCAGGGAAAGTCAGAGAGATTTTTCTTTACCCACAAAGCAATTACACAAAAAACCTTTTACTTTGCGATCCAGCCCACATTGAGGAGAAGTGCCGACGACTGCCAACAATGAGTTCACCATATGAAAAAAAGATAGAGAATAAAGATTCAGCGCGCCGCCGTATTGCGATTGATCAAGGGCCAATTTTACAGATCGAAGATTTGGTTGTGAAATTTAAAAAACCCTTTGCACTGAAAAACCTGCTTATGAGAAGCAAACCTGCAGAGATCACCGCAGTCGACGGTGTATCTCTCAACGTGTTTAAAGGTGAAACATTGGCAATTGTTGGAGAGAGTGGATCAGGAAAGACAACCTTAATAAGATCCATAATACAACTTGTTTCCTGCCAATCAGGAGCCATCACCTTCTTGGGAAAATCAACATTGACTAAGGATTTAAAAGATTTGGCATCTATCCGGCGTAGCATCGCCCTGGTGTTTCAAGATCCTATTGGCAGCCTGAGTCCGAGAATGACAGTGGAAGGAATTGTCAAAGAGTCGCTTCACCATGGTTCTGCAAGTATCAAGTCAAAGCCTGATGAGGTTGTGAGGTTGTTATCACTTGTTGGCCTTCCAGCAGCGTTTGCTTATCGGTACCCGCATCAACTTTCTGGAGGACAGGCTCGTCGAGTTTGTGTTGCAAGGGCATTGGCCCAGCAGCCTAAAATGATAATTGCTGATGAACCAACGGCGGGACTGGATGTATCGATACAGGGTGAAATTTTAAATCTCTTATCTGAGCTCCAAGATAGCCTTCAACTGCCAATCCTAATCGTTACGCACAATCTCAACGTAGTAAGGCATATTAGCGACAGAATGGTAATCATGTTGAGGGGCAAGATTGTTGAACAGGGTTCAACAGAAGAAATTTTTTCTAATCCCCACCATGATTATACAAAGCGTCTTCTGGCCTCAAATATTCACCCTCTTCCTGGATCATAAAATAGAAAGCAGCTCTATGAATAATGATGAACTTTGCTATATGCCAGCAACGGAAGCTTTGACGAACTTTAAATCGCGCTCGTTATCGCCGGTTGAGCTAACCCAAGCCATAATTCATCGTGCTGAAGCAATTCAGGAAATAATAAACCCCTTTGCTGACCAATATTTTGATGAGGCTCTAGACGCTGCAAAAGTTGCTGAAACAAAATACCAGAATTCAAATGACCTTTTGGGGTGCCTAGAGGGACTACCTTTAGCTGTGAAAGATAGCACGCCCATAGAGGGTCGAAGATCCACAAACGGATCTCTAATGAATGAGGCGCAAATTGATCAGTTCAGCAATCCTTCAATTGAACGTTTGTTGAAAAGTGGCGCTAACCTTTTTGCCCGTACAACTTGTCCAGAATTTTGTTGGTTGTTTTCTTGCCACTCTCGAATGTGGGGCATTACTCGAAACCCTTGGCGGCTCGATATAACACCTGGCGGCTCCTCAGGTGGTTCAGCTGCTGCACTCGCCGCTGGCGCGGCAACGATCGCTACGGGAAGTGACAGTGCAGGCTCTATTCGCCAACCAGCAAGTCAATGTGGCGTTGTTGGTTACAAACCGCCTTATGGCCGTATGCCATTATCACCGTCTAATTCCTTTGATCCATACGTTCAGATCGGTCCAATGGCGAGAACAGTTGCAGACACCGCTTTGATGTCTAATGTGATGTCAGGCCCGCACCCTCTTGACCACACAACTTTACCTGAAAAATTAAACATACCGGATCGTCTGCAGGGCATAACTGGTATGAGAATAGCTTTTTCTACTGACCTTGGACATTACGAATTAGCTAATGATGTTGAGCGTGAGTTTTTAACTTCCATCCAATCTCTCTCAAATGCGGGTGCTAAACTCGAAGAGGTACCTTTGGATGGATTGAGTGAAATTATTAGATTGTCGCATGGTGCACAAGAATTTCTAGCGCATGGTTTCTTAAAGGATGCTGTAGAAAATCATTCAGATGTGGTCAGTGACTATGTTCCCGAGCTACTTGAGACTGCTCTCAAGTATAGTATCGAAGATTATCAACGATCTATATTGCTTGCTGGTGAAATTTGGCAAAATCATCTTGGCCCAGTTTTTCAGAAGTATGATGCTCTCATCTGCCCAACTGTGACTTCTCCAATGGTTCCAGCAGAAAATTGGCAAACACACAAAATATTGGTTAATGATCGTCAGCTAACTGATACAGAAATAACAATGACTGCACTATTTAACCTATATAGCAGATGTCCTGTGCTAGCGGTGCCGAGTGGAACAACAAACGATGGCCTGCCTTGTGGTCTTCAAATAGTGGGACGTCCCTGTGATGATATTACCGTTTTCCGCATTGGCGCTGCATTTGAAATTGCGCGTCCATGGATGCAGTTGGCTAGAAATCGACCATCTCTGGAATTGATGCTTACAAAAGATAACTGATCACAGATCAGTATTGGAGAGACAGATGAGTAGTGATGATCTTTGTTATATGTCGGCGTCGGAGGCTATTAAGCAATTTCGCGCACTTTCATTGTCTCCTGTTGAACTACTTGATGCAATTATTGATCGCGCAGAATCAATTTCTGACACAATCAATCCTTTTGCAGATTGCTACTTTGATGAGGCGCGCCATAGAGCAAAAAAAGCCGAAACTTTATATTTACAAAAAAAAACAAATGTTAGACCGCTCGAAGGTATTCCATTAGTTGTAAAGGATATCTGCAAAATTTCTGGAAAGCGAACTACTGAAGGTTCCCTTGTCTATGCTCAGAGTGTGTCACAGCAAACGTCGGCGCATGTCCAAAGGCTCATAGACGCGGGGGCCAACACTTTTGCCAGAACAACAATTCCTGAATTTGCTTGGCTGTTTACAACTCAATCTCGAATGTGGGGTGTCACGCATAACCCTTGGAAAATAGGAATTTCTCCGGGTGGGTCATCCGGTGGTTCTGCAGCTGCTTTGAGTGCGGGTGCGACCACACTTGCAACAGGCAGCGACAGCACTGGATCTATCCGTCAACCTGCAAGCCAATGCGGCATTGTTGGCTATCAGGCACCTCATGGTCGTATCCCCAATATTGGGATGAGTTCGTTCAATGGATACAGTAAGCCAGGACCGATGACGCGAACTGTGGCTGATTGCGCGCTAATGACTAATGTGATGTCAGGGCCAGACTATCGAGATCATAATTCCTTAAATAAAATAAACCAAATTACCTTAGATGATTGTGACCTGTCAGGTATAAAAATAGCGTTTTCGCTTGATCTAGGGTGTTACGAAGTCTCCGAAGACGTAGTGCAAGAAACCATTGGAGCCATTGAAGCGTTGAGGTGCGCTGGCGCTTTAGTTGAGGAAGTTCCGGTAATTTGGGCCAAAGACCTCATTGAACTTGCTTTAGGCGCACAAGAAGTCTTGTTTTCAGACTATCTCAGTGAAGTGGTCAATAAACATCCTGATCTTGTCAGCGATTATGTGCCTCAGTTGCTTGAAACCGCTAATAGCTATCCGATTGACACTTACTACAAATCACTTGCCACTGCAGGTGACGTTTGGCGCGATCACATAGGTCCAATATTTCACAAATACGATGCTTTTATTACCCCAACTACAACCTACACAGATATTCCGGCAACGGGGTGGCAAAAAGATACTGTCACCGTAAACGGGAAGGAGTTTACTGACACTGAAACTACAATGGCTGTTTTATGGAATATGTATAATCGTTGCCCCGTAATGGCAGTGCCATCTGGCAGAGCCACTAGTGGTGTGCCAACCGGCATTCAGATAATTGGTCGACCACACGATGACCCGACTGTTTTTAGAATTGCAAGGGCTTTTGAAAAGGAGAGGCCTTGGCTTGATTGCGCCGAGCGAAGACCAAATTTAGCAATCAAAAGGTAGTAACTTAGAGGATTTATCCGGCTATGTTTCACATGGATAAAACGGGGTATGTCTCACACAACTATAGAAAAGTGGAATTATGGGAAAGTACCAAATAATATCCAACCCTGATCTGACTGTTGGAAAAAATAACAAGCAACGTTGGAACCAAGCCAACCATAGACGCCATGGCTTTCATAATGCCCACAGGCTATTTCGACGCGCATTGATGGTCAGATCTAGAGATGTTTTGGTTTTGGGGTCCCATCCAAACATCTCTATTCAAAACCACTCCAAATTGAAGAAGCTGATGCATAACCCCGCTTTTTCGGCGGTATGCGTTATTCGAGATGACAAGGTCCTGATGGAAGCCGCTGCTGCCGACTTTTCAATATCACAGCCCCATTCGATCCAATCCATCTCAAAACTTCATATTCACCTCATTATTGGTCAGCTAATCAGCCAAGGGGTCTTGTCGTTAGACTCAAAAATTAAAGATTATTTGCCTGATATTGGCACTGGTTACGCAGAAGCGTCGCTGCAATCGCTCTTAGATATGACGGTAACCAATGATTTTTCTGAAGACTATTCTGACCCCCATTCAGACTGTTACACTGAAGAAATTGCTCTGGGGTGGCGCCTGCCATCAAATAATATGGTGAAAGAGAGTACGCTAGTTGATTTTACCAATAGCATCACAGGGTACTTTGACCAAGAAAACGTTACTGTGGCACAGTACAAATCAGCGAACACTGATGTTCTCACCCGAATTTTAGCAAAGCATTCACCCAAAAGTTTGGCTGAACATATTGAAGAGATCGCTGACGCAATCGGATATGAGGGTGCTTTCCACATTAGTCTTAGTCCGGATGGTTATCCTGCTTTTTCTGGTGGAGGTTGTTTGAGTGTGAGAGACCTTGCCAGATTTGGGTTGATGTTTGCACGAGAAGGTTTGGATATACACGGTGCAGAATTTGCCAATTCAGTTTTTATGTCAAAAAGTTTGTCGCGAAATGCACCAAGTCTTTCCCAGCCAAAAGAGTGGCTCAGATATTCAAACCACCTTATGACTGATGGACGTTTTGTGGGTCATGCCGGTTATGGAGGCCAGTTTCTTTTGGTAGACACTGTAACAAAAACATCCTGTTCGTTTTTAAGCGTTTTGGAAAACGAAGATGGATATGATGATACGTATATGGGTGAGGTTGCCACTACCTTGCGAGATATTTGCATGCAATAATAACCAGTGTAATAAATTTCAGAATATTCCAGGCGGCATGATGGGTGCGCTTGTGGGCGAATTTGATTAACTAATTAATTAATTGGTTGGTTGGGCGATTAGCCCAGCCACGCCTTTG
>ERZ807291.9468-NODE-9468-length-10532-cov-30.343801_pt1 | contig 10532 bp, 10 predicted proteins | sample MGYA00521257_ERZ807291 | MGnify/ENA primary metagenome ERZ807291 (study PRJEB31413, sample SAMN03169783) | marine metagenome | biome: Marine; feature: Water; material: Subsurface seawater | place: North Sea | collected 2011-04-28 | depth 1 m m ... | reverse complement strand
TCGGTATCATCCACATCAGCTGCTATAATTAATCTTGCCTCTGTACCGCTGGACACAGCAATAGCTTTTGTTTTTTGTAAAAGAGAAACAAGGGATCTTTGCGTATCGCCTAAATCCGAAGAAGAATTGCTTAAAAATGTAAAACCTAAAACGCTCATCATTACCCCCATAACGGCCAGGACAACCAATAATTCGAGCAAACTAAATCCTCTGGAATGCATCTCGATTGTTCCTGTGAATTTAAGGATTACTCTGAATCAAAATATTTCTCAATGTTCCAGGAAAATAGATTGGATATTCCAAGTTTGTCATCTTTTAGAATGTAAAACGCGATTTCATCGTTAATGATACTAAACTGATCTCTTCTTGATTCGATTAAACTCATTTCCTCCGCATCGTAATCAAGCGAAAGCGACGCCAGAATTTCATCCACCACACCAGCTTCAAGTTCAATTGCACCATCCCTGTCGTAATCGACCAAAATCTTAAGGGATTCAAAGCCTACGAGGTTCCCATCTCCATCCATTTCTTCTTCGCTAAAAGGATGAAACTCCTTCCTGTCTTTATTTTCATTTTCATAGTTATCCCCGTCACTCCAGCCAGAATCTGTCTTTTCTTTCCCTTTAAGAGAGAAGAAAAATCTCTTTTGGTTCTCAGCAGGATCATTTAACAGAACCGGAGTGCCTTCTGATGCTTCATACAAGAAGGGAGGATAGTACCCGTAGTAGGACTTGTACTCGTTTAATTGAATAGCCCAAGTTCGAATAATCGCTTGCATTTTGGTGGTTTCAGAAGAACCCAAAACACCGCCTAACTGAGAAATTAAGAGCCCCATTAATATACCAATAATTGAAATTACAACGAGCAGTTCAATTAAAGTGAATCCAACTGTTTTATTTTTCATAATTCTCACCATTTCCCAGGTTCTGAAGGGGGAACATTATCACGATCTTCAGGTCTTTTTTCCGGAAAACCGTCAGCGATCTCATTAAATGGTTCAGCTAGCTTATCAGACCCTTTCGAATAAAGCAAAAAACCTGAATTCCCATCCTTTCGTTTAAACTGATAAATGTAGGGTTCACCCCATGGGTCGGTAAAGTAATGATCAATTTCATTAAGGTTATATTTACCCGCATCATCTTGATCCATTGGCAGGTAAGAAAACTTATCAATCGGAATTAAACTCTTTCGGTACTCTGATGAGTCAAGCCGCTCCCATGTATTGTCCTCTTCAACTAGTTCATGGGTACCGTAGAGGGAGTGTAATAAAATGAAGCTATTGAATTTATTCTCGGAATCAAATGTCAAGGGATATTGTCCGTTTTGTCGTTTGTACTCGTCCAATGCAACTTCCAATACTTCAATTTCAGCTTGTGCTTGTCTTATAGCCTGTTTTTCAAAGACATATCCAGCACCACTGAAGATAATTCCCCCGACAATTCCGATTACGATAATAACGACCATTAACTCGATCAATGTAAAACCAACCGTCTTACTTCTATTATTGATATGAAATTTGATCATTTCGAAATTATTTTCGATTAATCCTAAACAGCAATGGTTTTCCATCCATCAATGGAAATTTTAGTAAGGATAAAATTAACAGGTAGGAAATTACTCCTATTAGTACGATGGATGTAAGTTGCCCAAAGATATGTAATTTACTTTCCCCCAATTGGGTAAGGCTTTTGGACCATGCAACAATTGAATACATGGACAAGGAAGCAAAAAGGATTTTGAGACCGCACAACTGAGTATTCGAAAGGAAAGAATATACAGATAATTCGTTATTTTTAAGACAAAGATAAAAAAGTTGGAAAAATGCAGCTAAAAGATTTGCCCAAGCGAGTCCCACCACTCCAAAATGCTGCATAAGCAATATACTGGCTAATAAGTTGATTATAAAACTAACCAATGCGGCTTTAAGGGGAATAGTCATATTTTTCTGCGAATGAAAAGATTTAACGATAAAAGTCGACAATGCATAAAAAGGAACCGACCAAGCAACTACTCCAAGAATATGCCCAGCCATGTAAACATTTTCGCCCCCAAACTCCTTCCACTCGAATAATAGTTTGATCACAAGATCGCCCACTAAAAAGAGTCCGATGCTTGATGGTATGGATAGCATAAGAATAATCCTCAAACCGCTGTAAAAGGAAGATTTGTATTCCTTCATATTTCTGTCTCCGATTGATTTGGATAGACGGGGAAAAAGAATTGTCGAGAGTGCGATGGCAAAAATACCCAACGGTAATTCAATCAATCTAGCAGAAATATAAAGATAGGATACAGAACCTTGGTCCTCTAATTGAAAAGCCAGTAACCTGGATACCAAAATATTCAACTGAGCAATCGCAGCACCGAATACACCAACCCAAAAAAGGGAACCCACCTCTGAAAGTTCTTTAGAATTGCCTAAAGTAAAACGCCACTTCCAGTGAAATCTTCTCTTTAGTTCATACCAAGGTAAAAGAAATTGAAGAATTCCAGCAACGACTACTGAAACCGATAGAAAGAGGGCACAAGTTTTAAAATTCAAATTATATAAAAACCCTGCAACGAAAAGGGTTATAATCATCGAACAGTTTAGAATAACTGGTGAGAGTGCCCCTGCCCAAAAGCTTTTTTTAACATTTAATGCTCCAACCAAAATCGCAGAGGCACAGATGAAGATAACATAAAAAAAGGTAATCCCATTAAAAAAGTTTGCGACATGCCACTTTGGTCGCTCGAAGAAATTATTTTGGTAAGCAAACAAGGAAAATATGCCCACCATGATCGATAAAATTCCTAAAAATAAAAATAACCGTGATAAAACCTGATTGAGCAATGCCCACTGAGTAATGCTATCATTGGATTTTTGTGAATTTGAAAATACGGGTATGAATGCAGAACTTAACGTGCCTTCCCCAAGCATTCTTCGAAATAGATTGGGGAGAGTAAATGCCAGCAAAAATGCCTCCCCGATAACTGATGTCCCCAAAATGGAAAAAAATAAAATATCCCTGACCAAACCCAACAGTCTTGATAACAAAGTTGTCCCACTAACAACTGAAAAATTTCTTAAAAGACTCAACTAATTTTATCAACTTGATTGGTTTAACCTGCCCTGGAATCAGGAAATTAGTAATTACAACAATGATTCGAGTAATTCCTGGGCTTCAGCAAGGGGATCGTCATGAAACTGAGACTTAGCAAGCTCAATTGTTTTCTCTAAAGAAGAAATGGCATCTGCTTTTCTCCCCAAGGAGATCTCAAGCTTAGCCTTGAGGAAAATCGCCATCATCCAGTCGGATCTCGCGTCCAAACATATGATTAATTGATCAATGGCCTCTTTGGTCTGATTGTGAACGGATAGGAGCTGGGCATAGGAGAACCTGAACAGTAGATTTTCAGGTGATTGTTCTAATTTAAGGCGAAACTCTTCAAGTCTTTCGCTCAAACAAATTCCTATTCTATCTCAATACACACAACGGTTGTGTTATCAACACCCCCGTTTTGATTCGCCAGATCAACTAGTTCATGAACCAAACTTTTTGGACTCATGGAACTGCAGACTTCAGAAATATCATCCATTTCAACCATATTCAAAAGACCGTCAGAGCTAATAATTATCTTATCACCACAAGTGACATCAAAATCTCCAGAATCTACCTCGAAATCAATATCCTGGCCCAAGCAACGAGTTAAGGTGTGATGATAATGTTCGGGCATATCAACTGCCGCATCTGGACCATGTTTAGCAATTAATTCAGCCGCAAGAGTATGTTCTTTGGACAGTTGGGTAAGTTGCCCAGACTCCTTCTCATACTTTAGAATGTAAGAATCTCCAACATGACCGTATAAAACCTTATTATCTAAAAAAACAACTCCTGAAAAAGTTGTGCCGATACCATTCTGCCCTCCTACTATGGAACCGCATTTGATGATGTTTTTATGAATCCTTTCGATGGTTGAACATAATCGGGTCGGATCTATGCCATCATAGACATTATTGGTAAGGGAGTCAAAGAACTGAACGGCAAGAAGGCTGGCTAACGAACCGTAAGGCAAACCCCCTACTCCATCCGCTACAGCAAATACCCCTTTGTCCTCACGAACTAAAAAAGAATCCTCATTAGTTTCGCGAAGAAACCCGACATCTGAATGTCCATGGGCCGTAAATTTCATGTAGTATGGATTAGTCTAAATTAAAATTACCAATCAAACCTTAGCATCCAATTAGGTCAAGCAAGCAAGTTGTTTCAAAATGTTTAGTGGGAAGTTCAGAAATAAAATCTTTCCCGTAACTTTTGCTTAGTATTCGGGAGTCTAATATCACTAGCTCTCCCACATCAGTCTTGGAACGAATTAGTCTTCCGACACCCTGACGAAATCGCATAACTGCAGATGGCAGAGTAATTTCATGAAAAGAGCTTCGGTTTTCATTCTGCAATATTTCGCTTTTGGCTTCAAGGAGGGGATGGCTTGGGTTCTCAAAAGGCAAACGGGTAATGACGACCTGGGAGATGCATGAACCTTTGGCATCAAACCCTTTCCAGAAACTTCCGGCTCCCAGCAGAAGAACATCTCCCTCCTCAATAACTCGGTTGCGTAATTCAGACCTGGAATATTGAGATCCTTGAGCATAAACAGACCGCTGCAACTTATGCCAACCGGGCTTTAATTGCTCATGACAGTAGTTTAAATCAGAATAATTTGTGAACAAGACAAGGGTTCCGCCTTCAATGGACCGGGCAACACCATCGATCGCCTTGGTTAAATATTCCAGATAATCGACGCGATTCAGAGATTGAGGTTCAGGACAGTCATTACAAATCCTGATGCTCATTTGCTTATCATAATCAAAGGGTGAAGAAACGATACATTCATCGGCCTCTTCAGCACCCATTTGGTTTCTGAAAAATGCGGCACTCCCTTTTCTCGTTATGGTCGCACTTGTCATTAAAACGGTTGAGTCTTTGGAAAATAGTTCCTCACGCAAAATCGATGCAATTTGTAACGGTGCACTCCTTACATGTATGATTTGGTTAGACCTACCGCACCGCTCCACCCAATAGACTGAATTCTGATCCTTTTGTTCGATAACATAGGAAAGATCATTCAAATAAGACTGCACTCGCTTTACCTGATCACGAAGTTCAATCCGAAAGCTTTCATCCTTAGTTATTTCTGACAGCTCGACCAAGCAACGAAGCAAACGGCTAAGAGGAGGGAAAATTTCCATGGGCAACATATCTGGCTTGAGCAACCTTACACGATCCCTATCTCCGAGTATGTTAAGGTGTAAAAACTGAAAAAATTCATCAACAGCCGATGCTGCGTTTTCCACGATCAATAAATCATACTCCCTTGCAACTTTGGATAGGAGTCCCTTCTGCTTCTTGGGGTTATAAAGCTGTCGAAGCAAAGTCTCAAATGCCCAAGAACTAACAGTTACACCAAGATGATCTGTGGCAACTTCAGTAATTTCATGAGCTTCGTCGAAAACTAGAAAATCATCACTAAATAAAACACCTGGCTTATCATCAATAGGACCAACCCCAGCTCCTATGAGAGAAAACAAAAGGCTGTGATTCATTATGATTAGATCCGCATTATCGACTAAATTACGAGCTTTGCGGTAGAAACAATTTTCTGGACTACACCGTTGGGGAGAGCAAAGAGAAGAATCTGCATTAACTAAGTCCCAAACCATGGGATTGGGACTAGGAAGCATTTCTTGACGGATACCTTCCAGTGGCCCCGATTCCACCCATTCTGCGATTCTTTCTAACTCATTTCGTTGGTGATGATCAAAGATATCGAGCTGTCCTCTCAATGCTCGGTTTAAGCGATTTTGACAAAGATAGTTGGCTCGCCCAACTAGAAGTGCACAATTAAAAGTAGCCAAGCCTTCTAAACCTTTAGACCTTAAAAACAAATCGCGAACAGCAGGAACATCTTTACATAATAATTGCTCCTGCAGATTAATTGTATTCGTAGCCACCACGCATTTTCTTTGGGACAACTGAGAATAAATGATCGAGGGGATCAGGTAAGCCAGGCTCTTCCCTACCCCTGTACCAGCCTCAAAAATAAGATGTTTATCATCGACCAGACTCCTAGAATATAAATTGGCCATTTCTGCCTGCTCAGCACGAAACTCAAAGCCTAATGCTTTTTCCAAATGCCCATTTTCAATGAATATTTCCTGAATGTAACCAAGAAGATCGATCTGTTTTCGCCCGACATCAGGGAAATTCTCTGATCCAATGATATGAATCATTTTGGGGTGCTGAAAGGATTGATTGGATTGAGAAATAACTCGCTAAATTTTAATCTGCGAATTTTAGATATGAACATAAGGATTGGTAAATTTTTCTCTCCCAACGGTGGTGTTAGGTCCATGCCCGACTGCCAGCTCGGTCTCATCCGGCAAAGTGTAAACTTTTTGCAAAATAGAAGACCTGAGTAATTCAAAACTTCCTCCAGGCAAATCGGTCCTTCCGACACTTCCTGAAAAGATTACATCGCCCACAAAACAAATCTTTTCTGCCTTAAGATAGAATGAAATGTTACCAGGACAATGTCCGGGTGTATGAAGGACAAATACCTCCCTACCCCATAAATCAAGTATGTCTCCCTCCTTCACCCAATGATTAACTTTTACCGGAACTAGTGAAACTCCGGGTAATGAAAATCCAGACATGAGTTGCGGGTTTTCGAACATGACTTCATCAGCCCTGTGCCCAATTACCTTGGTGTCCGGACTTACGACTTGGTGAACCCCGGCAATATGGTCCCAGTGACCATGGGTAAGCCAAACTTCCTTGAGGGTTAAGTTATTATTAACAAGCAAGGGTTTAATTTCATTCACTGAATCTGGTGGGACATCAATCAAAATGGCCTCTTCCCCTTTTTCTTCCCAAATAAGAAATGCGTTAGTGGATATAGGTCCAAGCTCCAGTTTTTTGATACACAAATTGTTCATATTTGCCTTAATCTACACCTCAAAAACATTTCTCCAAGATTAATGAAAACTGGAATTTAATAATTCGAGTTTTGATGCAATCCTTGTTCCTTGACTTAAAAAGGTTAATTCTTATTGATAGTCCTCTTATCTTAATTGGGGTAGTAGCTCAGTTGGTTAGAGCGCCGGCCTGTCACGCCGGAGGTCGCGGGTTCGAGTCCCGTCTATCCCGCCATTCGCTTTATTAGGTGACAAATAACTTATCACCAAAACGAAAAAGCAAAGGGTCAGGTTAAAAATTGGGATCTGCAACTCAGATGGCATAGAATAAACTAATGTCACTGCCGGTATCCAAATAATCCAGGTGGATAAAAGCAAAAAAACGGTCTCAGAAATCAAGTAGCGTGCACTGCGAATTTCTTTTACTTTGGACCACTCAAAATTAGCGTTTTTCCAGCCATAAAATATTGCGGTTACTGGTGCTGACCAAAAAACACAGTATACAAATAAATCGTTAATTACCTTGGAGAATACAACTCTCAGGCTTTGGGTATCTCCCAAAAGCCATCCCTGAAAACGATAAAATGCATCCACTTCTATGCCCTTAATTGCCCAGAAGAGTACAAAAAATATAAACCATTGAGGTTTCTTTGCTGAAGGTATACTTTTCTGGAAAATTAGCAGAGTGTAAGGAATCACTCCGCCAAAAAAAGAAGTTGCTAGTGCCGAGTATAAAAAACCTGATTGTTTTTTTAGCTCGCCTATCTGATTAAGAAAATAAGCAACTTTATCTATCTTGTAGTAGGAAAAGCAAATAATTGCTCCGGCCATCCAAATGAAAGCCCCAGCAATTAGATTGGCTTTAAAATTGGCCCGGCAACGAATCCAAGCCTGATTAAACATGTTTTTGAATAACCGACGTAGTACTTTAATCTAAAAAATCCCCCTTCTTAAGAGAACGGGCAAACGCAACCAATAATTTAACCACGGCCTCGAGATCATTAAGATCAATGACCTCACTGGGTGTGTGCATATAGCGCAAAGGGATGCCAACCAAACCGGTAGGAATTCCATTTCGTGCAACCTGTATGGCCCTAGCATCGGTTCCCGTTGGTCTCGGGTCAGCTTCTATCTGAACAGGTATTTTATTTTTTTCGGCACATTGTAAAAGCCGGTCAAATACACCTGGGTGAATATTAGGACCTCTCGTTATAATAGGCCCCCCACCCAACTCAAATGAGCCATATTTCCGGTGATCTGCATCTGGATGATCCGTGGCATGTGAAACATCCACAACAAGGGCCACATCAGGGTTAACCAGATGGGCTGAGGAGATAGCACCACGGGTACCGATTTCTTCCTGAGATGTGGAAACAGCAACTATTTTAGCAGGTAGGTTCTTGATTTTTTTGAGGCGAAGCAAAGCCTCATTGACTGCATACGCCCCACTTTTATCATCAAATGCCCTGGATACTACAAGCGATCCATGCAAGCTCTCCAATCCATGATCATAAACTGCTGCATCACCAATGGTAATTCTCTCCAATGCTTCCTCTTTTGATTTGGCCCCAATATCAATCCACATCTGGTGTAATTCGGGTACTTTTTTACGATCTTCTGGAGACATCAAATGAATGGCACGCTTTCCAGTTACGCCCCTAATTACTCCGTTTCGAGTTAGGATATCAACCCTTCTTCCCGATATCATAGATCGATCATGTCCACCGATTGCATCAAAGTACAAAAATCCTTTGCTGTCCACATGCTTGACGATAAGGCCCAATTCATCCAAGTGCCCAGCAAGCATCAAAACTGGCCCGCCCTTTCCCTCTAGGATAGCATGGCAATTCCCCAACGCATCAACCTGAAATTTGTCGGCTTCCTCCGCAACATACTTTTTGATAACTTTACGGGCTTCGTCTTCATAACCCGAGGGCGAACGTGCAGACAAAAGTTCGGACAAGAAGAGGGGGGGCTTCAAATGAGATATTTTGGGGGATGCAGGAGATTTTTTCATTTCGAACAATCAAGCTTTTCATGGCTCAAATTGCAACAAGAGAGAGCAATCTTTTGAATTTCGTACTCGCACTCAAGCACAGGCTATCTATTTGAAGGTTAGTATGACAATTTATCCAGCAATCGATTTAAAGAACGGACGCTGTGTTCGTCTTTACCAAGGCAAATCCAACCAGGAGACAATTTATTTTAATGATCCTACGGTACCTGCCAAAGAATGGCTCAGATTAGGGGCAACTCATTTGCATTTAGTCGACCTAGACGGTGCATTTTCGGGCGGGTCTGCAAATTTAGACGCGGTAAAATCAATCGTAGAAATAGGCGGTTTAAAAGTACAATTAGGAGGTGGAATGAGAAATAATGATGCTATTTCAAATGCTTTAAACCTTGGTGTTGACCGAATTATCGTAGGAACATCTGCGTGCGAGAATCCGTTATGGGTTGGCGAATTGATCAGGAAATTTGGTCCGGATCGAGTGGTGGTAGGGATCGATGCAAAAGATGGCTTGGTCGCAACTAAAGGATGGGTTAAAATTAGCGAAACTTCTGCCGTTGAATTTGCTAAGGAAATTCAGGCTTTGGGTGCTCGATGGATCATTCATACCGATATCGCTACTGACGGTGCGATGAAAGGCCCGAATCTATTGGCCCAGCAAAAAATTGCAGAAGCTGCTCCTCTATGCAGAATTATTGCATCTGGGGGTGTTTCCAATGAACAAGATGTTTCAAACTTACGAGAGCTGGCGATTACGCATGATAATTTGGAAGGAATCATAATCGGCAAAGCTCTCTATGAAAAAACTGTTTGTTTGGATAGATTAATCTCCTCAGATTAGGCATTGAACTAAGGGATTTTTTCTTGCCATATCCATTTGCCCTTCCTTTGATCGAATTAAATCCCCGAACTCCTATACCAATATGACCAAGCTAACCTTTGATGTAGATTTTAACAAAGACCCTGAAGAAATTCTCAGAGAAATTCAAGAACGTGCCAAAGCCGAGGTAGCCAAACGAGAATTAAAACTTAAGTCTGCCTCATTTCTCTCTAAGCTTCACGAGAAAGTTAACGAAGAAATCGGAACAGATTATAAATCAATTAACGATTTAATTCGTGCTCTTACCCAATTCGCGAATCCTAAACTTAAGGATAAAATCTCTTCAACCTCATCATCTGGAAGACGGGTAACCGTTAGCATGAATCGTGATTTGTTCGAAGAAATCAAATCTAAATTATCCCAGCCTAATCCCAATAAAGCTGCCATCGCCCGGGAGACTGGTCTTAGCGTCGTTCAGGTCAGAAAAGTTGCAAGTGGCGGATACGATTCGAAATTCTCCTCGCAATCAAGTTCTCGCCCAACTGACCAAGGTGAACTCAAACCTTCATCCGTTACCGATTCCACTCAGGCACCTCGATCAATTGATAGTATTGCTGAACCCGAATCTCCCCAACCCATTGCTTCCCCGTCCTTAGACCTACCACCCGCTTCCCCTTCTTTAAATGAAGATATTTCGGAAGCACCTTCCCTTGAACTCCCGCCCATCGCATCTACATCCAATGAGG
>ERZ807291.9463-NODE-9463-length-10534-cov-4.393263_pt1 | contig 10534 bp, 9 predicted proteins | sample MGYA00521257_ERZ807291 | MGnify/ENA primary metagenome ERZ807291 (study PRJEB31413, sample SAMN03169783) | marine metagenome | biome: Marine; feature: Water; material: Subsurface seawater | place: North Sea | collected 2011-04-28 | depth 1 m m ... | reverse complement strand
CCTATGACGATGCCGAGAAGGCCGCTATCGAAGGCATCCTAGGCACGAGTATTGGCAACGGAGCGAGGAAAGCGGTCAGCGGTCTACAAGCATCAACCTTGGAAGTAGCAGGCAGATTCTCTCTTGGGATAACTGAAAACGATAATTGCGGTTATTCCTCAACTGGCAACCTAAATACAAGCGTCTTAATAAGCTTCGCAATAGCACCAAAGGAAGACCATTTAAACGAGCTTGTAGATATCTTGGTAGTAGCAGTACTCGGGACGAATGTTTACTCTATTAGTGACCAACTACAGGCAGTTCCGTACACAGGGGGCGCTTCACAGCTTGTGGCTTTTGTGCCTCAAACTACTTTTAAAGAAAGCAGGCAATTCAAGTTCATTAAGACAAGCTTAGATGCCCCTATTGATGTTTCTATTTATCTTGCTTATCGATTAGCGAATGGAGACTTGGTATATTCGTCTCAGCCCTTCAGCGTAAAAATAGAACAGAAAGAATAGTTTGTAAAAAAGTATAATATTGAGGCCGCTAGCCAATCTTTGGTTAAAGAAAAATTAATAATAATGAAAATTATTAAGTTATAACGATAAATGGGATTTCTTATCCAAATAATCGAACGCTAATGGGACGGAATATGTACAGATTAAGTCTTCTTGCATCACTTATATTAGTCTCTTCGTTGAGCGCGCAGGGTCAGAATTCTGCAATTCTACTAACAGAGTCACCTCTGTTAAATGGGCCCAAGCAAAATTCCCAAGTGGTGGGTTTGGTACCACAGCAAAGTCAAGTCGATGTAAAAATGAGAAAAGGGCTTTGGGCAAACATCGAGTTCGAAGGAGCCGATGGCTGGGTAAAAGTGACTTCTCTTCGTTTTTCCAGTAGCAATCAAACTTCAACTAACTTGAGTAATTTGAATACAGGACGGAGTGGAGCAGGTAATGGCGTAGCGGTGACCGGTGTAAGGGGGCTGGACGCAGAGGAAATATCATTAGCAGAGCCCTCACAATCAGAATTAGAATCATTTCTATCGACTAATATCTCAGCTGACCTGATGGCAAGCTTTGAAACAAATGAAAGAGTTGAGCTTAATCCTATTCAATTCCAGTCTCAAAATTTTGAAACTTCTCAAAGCCGCTCTGAAGAAAAAAAAGACCTCGATAAGATCTCTCGTAAAGATCGACAAAGAAGGCAGATAGAAGATGATTTTTAAAACTCTACAAGTTTTCATTTTGGCAACAGTTCCAATCTTCTGCTTTTCTCAAGAAAGCGAAAAAGAAATTGGGAGAAATATAGTTTCACTATATTTGGGTGCGGCAAAGCTGCATGAAAATAAAGAGCTCCAGATATATGTGAATAGCTTAGGTGCATATCTTGCTCGCGTAGCTGATGCCTCTGAGCCCTATGACTGGCAGTTTGGTGTAATGAGCGACGATGGAATCAATGCTTTTGCAGCCCCGGGGGGGTATATCTTGATCACAAAAGGATTGTTCGATCTGCTGGAGACTGAGGATGAGCTTGCGTTTGTACTCTCTCATGAAATTAATCATGTGATAAAGAGACATCATATACAGGTCATTGAGAATCAAGAGAGAATGGCTGGAGTAATTCTGGAAATGCAAGAAAATTTGATAACAGAAAATACACTTCTTCCAAATATGAATTCTTTGTTCAAAGATCTAGCATTAAAAGGGCTAGATAAAAATGCTGAATACGAGTCAGATTTGGCTGGTCTCGAACTTTCAGTAAAAGCGGGTTATTCAAGCTCGGCTGCTTTCGATGTTCTATTTCGGTTTCTAGGCGCCCAGGAAAGCATTACGGAAGAGTTGTTTTTTAAAACTCACCCTGCTCCAAGCGAGCGTATAGATGTGTTATCGCAGCACATAACAGTTGAGTATGAGCCACTTGAAGGATATTCAAATAACTCAAAAAGAATATTGGATTATAAGTGAAATCCAAATTTTCAAAATTCTTGCTTCATAACATCAAGTCATTTTATGTCATTTTATTTGTCGTATTCAGCTCATATACGATATTTTCATTCTCTATAAAGTATGACCTCAGCAATTTTGAAGCGCTTCAGTATGATAAAGATGCGCTCGACTTTGCTTTGAATTGGCGCTTCTCCGGGCCAGAATCGTCAGACGATGTAGTGATCATAGAAATAGATGAAAGGTCACTTGATGCGCTAGCTGATGAATATGGTCGCTGGCCCTGGCCGAGGTCGATTTTTGCTGATTTGATTTTTGGTTTAGAGGAAAGTGGACCAAAATCAATTTTTCTAAATGTTCTTTTTACTGATCCAGACCTCAGAGACCCTGACTCTGATTTCGCTCTAGATTTTGCTATATCTGAATATGATAATTTGATTCTTCCCGCAGTTCGGCTGAATCGCGAGAACGATAAGTTAAGCGAGGTAAAGCTGAGTCAGCTGCCGTTCGTTCATTCGTATGTGCTTGATGAGCCTGTCGCCGTATTGATTACGTTTTTTCCTTCATCACTTAGCAAATTGGCGTTGAACAACTTAATCCTAGATGAAGACGGAGTTGTCAGGAGAGCTCAGTATTTTTATAAGGAAGAAAATACCAGTTTTAGAACCATAGCATCTCGGCAAGCCGAGCTTAATGACTATGACGGAAATTTAGATATAGATCGATTGATTAACTGGTCTAATGATGAAGGTTACAAAACATTCTCCTTCTCTGATGTGTATCAAGCTTTGATCAACGGTGACGAGAAGTACTTGTCGAATTTCAGTGGGAAAAATCTAATTATTGGTCTAACTGCGCCAGGGATATCAATTCAGAGGCCAACACCTTTTTCGCCGTATACAGACGACAATCACATACTAGCATCACAACTCGATTCGCTAGTGTATGGGAAGGGGATGAAAACAGTTCCTCCCCTGCTGATTATGATTGCAACTATTATGTCATTCGCTTTTTTCGCTACCGCGGGTTATCGGAATTGGGATGAGGACCTCGTGGACTACTCTTTTTTTGGTTTTGAACTAATAAGTATTGCAATATCTATTATTAGTATTAGTTACAGTAATTACTTTATTGATCTTTCTTACCCAATTACGGCTGCAGGTCTATTCTTTATTCTGACGTATGCTTATCGTTACCCTGTCAACAATAGGCTAGCTGGCAAGAATAACTATTTGTTATTCGAAGAACTCAATCAGAATTTGTTATACTCCATTTTATTATTAAGCGATGCAAAATATGAGAGTCGTATTTACGATCTCAAGCAGCAAGGCCAGATAAATGATATTTATGAGCTTGATGATTTCGTGAGTTCTGATGTGATTTTCGGCGATGTTTTTGACAGTGTTCAATTGCTCGTTTGTTTCCATGATGAGCCCATCGCGCGTTTGCTTGACCCCAGTCATTTTGTTTGTCAAGAGCTTGACCTTTTGATTGATAATGGTATGCGGCAATCGTTATCTGCGAGCATATTAACCTGCTATCTGTCTTTTCTGGAAAAAAATAATGATAGATGATGGGGGTGTCCTCTAAATAATAATTATGCCTGCATCGCATCGTAGAAGCGCAGAGAGTGTCTGTTTTAGGCCGCTAATTTAAACTGTGATGCTCAGTAAAATGATTGGATTTATTGCTAGTATTGGTTCATGATCTTTTAAGATATGGGATTGGTGACCAAATATGGCTAGCTAGCGCATTTTGAATTCCTGTTGGGTCTATGTTGTCGTCAGGCGAGATGGCACATAGATTTATAGCTTTTCATCGTAATTTCAATGGCTTAAATAAGACTTTACCCCGTTGTTATGCCGTTCTATAGGCTGTATTCACCTAAATTCTCTAATTAGAGATATTTTTATGCATCTACGCGTCCTGTCAATTGTTGGGCTTATCTGCAGTAGTGCTGCAATGTCCGCGCACTCGTTCGCTCAAGACGCGGTCAGATTTGCCGGCATTGGTTTTGTTCAATCTACTCGTGTAGCTAATGAAAACCTAATTCATGCAGGGCGATTTGGTACTAGGACAGAGCTTTCTTCTCCATTTTTCGATCGGGTTTCTGAAGAAATTACTAATGTTGTTCTCGGAGATGGTCAAAGCATCGTATTAGGACTCGCAAGCCTTGCAAGCAATGAGTCGACTTCTCTCGCACTTACATTTGAATCAGAAGAAGTAGTAATCAACCGATTATCTGAAAAAGAATACACGTTGAAATATACTCTTGACGCTCCTGTAGTGGTTTTCGACGTCATAAAACAAACAGTTCTCACTTCCTACCCCGTTAGACTCGCAGCCACGAATTCCTACGAGTATGAGCCTACACCGCAAGATATTGAAAATTTTACTAATTCTTTGTATCTCGGAAGTGGTGGCGATGCGAGAGATTCTCTTGTCATTAATAGCTTTTTGGATGCTGTAAAAATTCTGGAGATACAGCAAAGTTATGGCTTCAATATACAGGTTAAGGATATAACGCTATCGGAGAACGCAGAGTTATACTTTCAAAAGCACAACATTGACAAAGATTTCTATAGACAAAAGATCGCAAGTGCTTTTGGGTCAATACTCAATACAGAATTAAGCGTGCCCGTACTTCCCTATATTAAAGGTGACGCAATCGCGAGAAAAATTTCCCTTAACTTTGAGGAAACAGGATTAATTGATTTGGAAATCCCCGAGGCTACATTCTCGATAGATCTCGGGTTAAGAGGTTTCGGTACGAAACTTATCCAAGAAAGCGAATTGGTCCAAAGGTACGCGTTCGTCGTGGGCCTGACGATTGAAGTTGTCGACGAGGGTTTCGCAACTAACGTAACATCGCGTTCTTATCAACTTGGCATCCCGAAGAACTTTACTAAAGCGATGTTGGTTGATGAGGTTTATTGGCATAACGAGGCGATGTTGGCGCTTATGAGTGGTATTGTAAAACAGTTTTCGTCATATGATCGTAAGTGGGCCAGAGAGCACGTAGCAGGGGAGTACTCAGACCGTGATCTGAGGAAAGAATTCGAAAACGTCATGAGAGACGTCTTTGAGCAATTAAATTAGGTCAGTGGGGGCAAAGACGTGAGGTTATCGATAATTTCTGCAGCAGCGGTTCTAGTAGTTATTTCATCAAGTAATATCGCGCAGGAGGTCAGTATAAGCGGTTTGGCAAGCGAGATGCTTGATGGTCGCTGCCGATCCGATAATCAAATCCGTGGTCGCAAAGACGAGGCTATTTTTAATACCGCAATCGAAAAAGCCAAAATTAGCGCCTTAAGATCTTATTCAGCCAGCGCCAGTATCTCTGTAGCGAATACTTTCGCCAACAAAGAAAGCGAAATTATTGAGAACATAGATGACTACATCTTGAATGTGTCAACCAGGGTTAAGTGCGAGAAAGGCACTAAAGATCTGCGCGTTCAAATCAGCGGGTCGCTTAACAAATCGGCCTGGGACAGGACTCTCGCCTTAGAAAGCATGTCGGCTACCGATAGATCTCGAATGACAGCGATGTTCGTCGCGCGCAAAATAGGCGTCGTTACAAGCTTTGACGATAAGCGAAAAACTTTAGAAAGCGAATCCATAACGCAAGATTCTGAGCAAGGCGCTACTATAGGAACGGACGGTACCGTCGCAGCTTACGGCGAGTCAAACAGCTCAAAGGTAACAACGGTTGGAGGCAAGACGGAACAAAAAGCGGACGTAAGACAATATGAATTGTTTGCGAACGATGATCTCGATGCTGCGATTAACCAGGGAATATCGGCGCTCGGGTATAGGGTCGCGCCGGTCGCTCAGATATCCGGTATGCCTATTGAAGGTTTTCGTGATGATTTCGCCACCGGAGACGTTATCGCACCAGAAACACTCAATACAGCATTCAGCGTTCTCAAGGATCTGCCGGTCAATGTGATGTTTATGGTTGCAACACTCGACGTCGGAGTGGCGACAAAGTCTGACAACGACACCTCAATTGTGACGGTGAGTATCAATGCTCAGGTTTACAGATACGACGGTTTATTTTTTGAGGTCGTCGCGGCTGTAGGCCCAGAGCAAATGCGCGGTGAGGGGCTCGACCCTGTAGAAGCAGAGAGAGAAGCGCTGATAAATTCAGCATTAAAAACGGTAGAAGAACTCGGTGCACAACTGCAATCGAAGAATATATTCTAGATAAGGAGAAAGGCATGAAAATCAAGGCATTAATTGCATCATTATTACTGGTATCGGTTACCGCTAATGCTCAGTTCGGCGGATTGTCGTCACTTGCTGGCGGTAAGGAGTCGAACGATCAAGCCGAGAATGGCGTTTCCGCGGAAGAAAGCCAAGAAGCTCTGGTCCAAACGTTTGTCGAAACTCTGACTCTCGTTATGACTGCGCAGCAGCTACTGCAAGGAGCGCTGGGAAATAGTGAGGAAGCCGCCTCACTGCAATTGAGTATTGACGAGTTAAGTGGCGATTGCCCCAAGGAGTGCCTTGACCGGACCGTACAAATATCAAGTTCCGCAAGTGCGTCAATACAGGAAAAAATCGAGGCACAGGAATCTTTAGAAGCGGACAAAAAAGAGCTTTATATTGCTGCGATTCCTTCGTACATCCAAGGGACACTCAAAGCTAAGGATCTTGCTACTGACACTGCAGAATGGAGCAAACAGTCGTTAGCTGAAATTAAAGGGGCTGGGGTGATGGGGGCGGGTAAAATGCGCTCGAAGCTGGAAATAGGTACGTTTGTGGCAAGTAATATTCCTACGCTTGTCAAAAGCTGGGGTGAATCTACGAGTCTGGTGCTAAGCTTTGCCAAATCGAATGATATCTCGTTAGATTCAATGGAAGGCGTAAACGACTTCTCGTTCTAGAGAATCACAGCAGGTGAATCAATGTATGAATTGAAGCCACTAAGTCTGGTCATCGCATTAGCGTTGATTTGCCTGTTTCCGCAGCTCGGCAGCAGCCAGGTTTCGTACCAAACTGTGTTATTAGAGAGCCGTGGCCAATCAGAAGAAATTGCCATCAAGAAGGGCGTAGTCGAAGCTATTGGTCGCGTGAACGGCAAGACGATGTCGGCGTTTCAAGAGGCATCATCATCAGTAATGAGCGCAGGACGAGAAACCAAGACCAGCGATAGTTTCTCGAACGTGGTCTCCCAACTGACTTACGGAATTGTTAATCAATATACAGTCGTCTCGTCTCGAAAAACGTCGGCAGAGATGTGGGAGGTGAGCCTTGAGGTCGAAGTGGCCAGTTTGAGTAAGGCGGACGGGAAGTTGAGTCTTACAATATTAGCTGGTAACCCAAAGTATAAATCTGAATCAGATTTAATTCGGTCTAGTCTTTCTGACGTGCTAGTTGGGTCTCGAAAATTCAAGGTTGTGGAGAAATCGCCAAATGAAGATGCCCAAAGCTTAATAAACGACTTAATAAATAATCCACTAGCTTCCCAAGCTGATAGGGCGCTTGCTCATTTTGGACAGCCGGCAGACATGTATGTTGACTTTGAATTAAAGTCGATAGATTTCTCTTTCCGTGAGATCACTTTGCCAAACTTCCCACCAATGCGGCTCCCGGAAGGTTCAGTTTCTATTTCTTTTCAAATAATTGACACGTTCAGTTCAAAAATTAAGTTTTCAGACTTTATGATTTTAGAGCTGAACGCTTCAAGTTTCTCCGGGTACTCACAGTTTCAACTGGAGAATCAAATAAATTCAGTTATTTCACAGATTGCAGCTAATCGAATGGCGTCAAAAATTCTCGATGCTATTTATCCAATGTTAATCGTCGATATCGATCAATCTGATCTAGCTTCTATTAACTATGGATCAGACCTTATAGATGTCGGCGACAGGTTTGAAATTTTCGAAAGGGGAGAGGTCGTTAGAGACCCCTACACCAAAGAAGCAATTGGTTGGTCTGAGAGTAAGGTCGGAAACTTGCTGATAACACGAGTCACACCTAAGTTGTCTTTCGGTCAGGTTGAGACTGGAGGCTCGGCCATTAGGAATGGCTTTGCCGACAAAAGATACGTCATCACGAAGTTGTCGCGTCAGGTTCCCTCGCATACCGCTCGAGAAGTGAGGAAGACTAATTCGAGAGAGCTTGAGGAAGAGTTTTAACTAGGAGAAGTTTTATGTTTGAGAAAAAAGCATTATTACTTAGTATGATCGCCATTCTTGGTTGCAGCGAGTCAGAAGAATCGTATTCGCAGAATTCGAGCTCGATGCAAGATGCCGTTGCTGAGCAGGATACCGTTGCTGAAGTTGCAGACTCCTATTTCGAAGAAGCTGAGACTAGTGATACAGAGATCGTGCCTTCTCAGTACATGATAGATGGGCAGAAGTTAGCGCCTTTATCTGTTTGTGGCACTAATGGTGCAAATTTACGTAGGGAGATGTCGGTATTTGAGCGTGAAAACCGCAACTATCGGCCAACATCTGATCCAGCGTTAAGAATAATTCAGAATGGGTTTGGCTCTTTTACCGGTCTACAGCCGGGTTCGGATATTTTTCTGGCACGAAATGAGTCGATGAATCGTGCATTACTCAGTGCGAAAGCCAATATCATTAAGACGATTCGCCAGAAAATAACAGCAGAGCAAGCTGTTAGGACACCCATATCAGGGCTAAGCATTGATGAAAAGATTGACATGCAAGCGCTGTCTCTTCGTAATGAGTTAGCCGAATTGAGTGCAGAAACCGAGATGTTGGGAGCCGAGTATGAGAGCCTGACTGCAGCGGTTCTCACCTCAGCTACATCAGAAAACCTGCAGGGTTTGACCACGGAAGATCGTGTGAATTCATTCTTTGATGCGGCGATTAAAAAGCTAGACGATGCTTATGACCCTGCTACATCTGAGGCAGAAAAGAAAGCCAAGTTTGAGGAGTTGAAGGCCGAGCTAACAGCCAAAAGAGCTTCGTTTATAAGTAGCGTTAACAAACTCGGTGATCTTGAAAGAGACCTTAGTAATATACAGAATCAGACCATTTCAGAAACCAGCGTTCAGTCGCTTTCTTCTATGCCCCTGTATGGGGCTGCGACGGTGAAGCATTTAGAGTGCTACGATGCTGAGGAGCGCTCCATTTACACTATGGCAAAGGTCATTTGGACGCCCGGCCTTCACGAGCAGGCAAGAGCTATTTTGCTGAATGAAGACATTGACCTTCCGCCGGGTGCGAAGAGCTTTGATGATCACATTTATGACCTTGATATAACGCAATTATTAGGTTCTTATCGGTATATCGATAATGAAGGTACTCCCTGGTTCTATTCGGTTCGTTCGGCGGATTATACAATAGGGAACCCAAGCACAATCGAAGACAGAACTAATCTCTTCGCTGCGGGCCAGGCTGTGCTTGCGGTCTACGCCGAGGTTTCTACTTCATCAGACGCGAAAGCGGCAGTCGCAAATTCTGAATCGGCTCGTACCACCGTTACGGCGACACAGTTCTCCCAGCAACAATCGCAAAAGGCGCAAGATTTGAATATCTTCGGACTGACCAACGCTCGGTCTGAAATTGCAATATCCCCCATTACCGGCCGCGAAGAATATATCTCCGTAGCTGCCATCAATATGAAAGCGGCGCATAGCGCGCCCGACGCGATGGCCAGCCTTTATGCAACACTGCGGGAAGTTAATTCAGACCAGAGTTATCGCGATGGATTAATTCAAGCGATGGCTGACGAGGCCGAATCGACCAAGAATGACAGCCGGGCTCGAGCCGAAGGCTACTCCGACGGCCGAAATAACGTTCAAGAAATCAGCGACGAACGAGCTAGGAACTCGGAGCCTGCAGCGTCAGTTGAGTCGGCAGGGAATATCGAAGCAGAACAGGAGCCGGGACGCGCGGAGAGCTCGACTTCATTTAGCAGCCAAGCGGTTGAAGATGATTTCTAAAAACATCGTGCTCTCGCTCATGATAGGGGGGCTTACGTTGTTTTCTAGCTGCGACGCCGGTGCTGGCAGGGTTGTACTTTCAGGCGATTCCGTGGCTGAGTATTTATTCACTATTGAGAATCCAAAATCTCTAAGTCACCTAGCTAGATCTCCAGCGTTAACGGGCTTTAGGTGGGGGGTCAGCTCGAATAAGATTCTGATCTACACATCAGTCTTAGATTTCACCACTGTCGCCTCAGCTCAGTCGTTTCTCGGCGGCATCGGGCTCCTTTCCTACGTCAGGGCTAAATGCGCCAATGCTTCACTGGTGAATATTGCTTTTGAAGCTCAGGGCGCTTTAACAGGGCATGTAGAAACCGAGATTGCCGGTAATAATGTCTTTGTTCCTTATATGTTATTCAACCAAGCTGAAGTTGACGCTCACGCGAGAACCCTATGTTAGCGTTGAGCCAAACGGTAGTGTGATTTTGGATGCTCGACTTGTGGATATTCGGCGGAATGAAGAAAGGGCTATCCAATCAATCGGCATACATTTCTCGCTTCCTTAAGTCTTGCCGAACCACTTCGGAAAGCGGCATCAGACGGCTGTTCAAACTGTCTACAAATTAGCGCCTCTAAGATGCGTAAAAGTCCGTCCCGACCAAATTCCCCCTCGTGTTTCTCCGAATATCCTCTAAAGTTAATA
>ERZ807291.9462-NODE-9462-length-10534-cov-5.746922_pt1 | contig 10534 bp, 9 predicted proteins | sample MGYA00521257_ERZ807291 | MGnify/ENA primary metagenome ERZ807291 (study PRJEB31413, sample SAMN03169783) | marine metagenome | biome: Marine; feature: Water; material: Subsurface seawater | place: North Sea | collected 2011-04-28 | depth 1 m m ... | reverse complement strand
TATTTTCTGATTATTCAGATGAAACGAGATGAAGACTTTAAGGTCTTTGGTTTGAACAACCTTGGGGTAACTTAGATTTCTCACAGACAGTTATTAGACAGTTAAACACTTATTAGATGTTTAATGCCCTGGTATACAGTAACTTGTATGGGGTGAACTCATGACTCATAATCAGGTGGTCCCTGGTTCGAGCCCAGGTGGGACCACAAAATAAACCCCTAAGTATTCAAATACTTGGGGGTTTATTGTTTGGTGTAAAACAATTTTGAAAGAATTTGAAATCGTGGAAAGAAAACTTGATTTTAAGAAGAACTAACTCTTCAAGTCTCGAAAGATCCTATCCATCTCAGAAAGGTTCTTCTTCCAAGTATCCAAACTCCCATCTATTTGGTTCAGTTCATTGGTGATAATCTTCTCAATTTCGATTGTATAGACCTCCATTTCAATCAATATGTGATACATATCTTTAATAAAGGACGACTCAATTCCATCACGGAATTCTTTTCTACCATTATCAATGATACTTCGAAGTGGAACAAAGAGATTTGAATTCATATCAGATGGATTCTCGCCTTTGTCAATATCAATTGAATTATCGTATTCCCGAAGTACTTTCTGAACCTGACCGTTAATATTATAGAACTCTCTTTTTATCTGAGGAAGATCGGAATTACTCATTATCATGATAGTTAGATCATACAATTTTCGTCTGTTCAAATTATACTTGGGATAAAGGTCCCTTCCGTAGTGATTGATAAACTCTCTATTAGAAAAATGTTCGGTGTAGAAGGTCTCGAAAACAATCTTGAAGAAATGACAATTTTTTAAGAGGGAATGACAATCTATTATAGATACTTTTTTGGATGATTTAAAAACTCGACTTAAATCGTTTTGACTACTGTAGTAAGCAGATGAGGTTAACCAAATAATAAGTGTTTGTATCAATTACTCTAACGTTAATGCTCATTTGATTGGTTTATTCAGTTTTTAGATTAATTTTAGCCTAAATTATATAAAAATGACAAAATTAATTCTTCTTTTAGTGACGTGTGCAGTGTTTTCATCCTGCGGAAATTCAAGTTCTGACAATTCAAGTTCTGACAGTGGCTCTATGCTACCCACAGAATCGGAATCTCAGACAAGTAAAAAAGAATCAAATGCGATTACGCAAAGTATGCCAAGTGTAATGGTAATTCCTTCTGATGCGATGCTAAAAAGAATGAATTGTCTTAAAGAATCAGATAATCAAGGAGTAACTTCTTATTCAAGAGATTATGCTAAGTCATTCATACAAGATTCGGAGTTGAAATTTGTCATAGCAGAAATTGAGTCTCAATTTTCTAACAAAGGTTTCTCGTTGGAAAACATGGAACAAACATTGAAAATGGTGAATAATAACAATGCTATGGACGAAATGGAAGGCATTGCAAGAGATTTGAGAGCAGAATTAATGAATACTGCCAAACCAGATTATATAATCGAATTAGATTACGAATTAAAGCAAGATGCTTCGTCAAGAAACATAAACAAGACACTAACGTACATAGTGAAATGCATGGATGTTTATACGAACAAGTCTGTGGCGTCCATCACAAGAGCAAATATTGGCAAAACTTCTGAAAACAATGATGTGCCAGGATTGGTGAAAGAAGATTTTTCGAACTCTATAGGTGAACTTTCAACGGGTATAACTAGCCACTTCAAGGATTTATTAGCAAATGGAATCGAAATTACGCTAAGATTGGCGGTGCTTAATTCATCTACAGTAGCGTTAGATGATGACTGTGGCGATGAGGAAATTGGAGAGAAGGTTGTTACATGGCTTAAAGAAAACACGGTTAATTCAACCTATAAAATGGTTAAAAATACGAGCACTGAAATGTATTTTACAAATGTTAGGATATTTACTCAGGATGAATCTGGTAATTCTTACACCGCATTTGATTTCGCTAAAGATTTAAAAAAGGGAATAAAGAATGGATGCGGACTTTCCGTGAGCAACAAAACACAAAGCTTAGGAGATGCATTTATCCAATTCAAATAAAAAATTATGAAAAAATTATCAATTATATTTTTTACCTGTGTGAGTCTGTTTTTCGTTGCATGCTCTTCTGATACGGATGCCAATCATACTGATTCTGTAAAAAAAACCAACACAAATAGCTCAGATGAAGCATTTTCTTCCGAAGAAAATACGCAAGGATCTAGGAGTGTCAATAGTGACGAAGATTTAGACTTATCTACTAAGTTATCTATAAAGCTAACTCCGTTCGTGCCCGTTTATGAGGGTATAGGAGCGTCTGGAAGTAAATTGCTGAAAGACAGACTTAATGCAGCGATTACTAAAATAGGATTTGGAGGAGAAGGTTCTAATCCTCGATTTATAGTTGGCCCGAGCATAAACATTGTTTCTCAAAATGTAACCTCTACAGCGCCTACTAAATACGCGAATACTTACGAGATTAATTTCATGGTAGTTGACGTTATTAGCGAAACTGTTTTTAATACCTATACTTCAGAATTTAAAGGAGTGGGTGATTCTCCTGAGAAAGCATTCATAAGCGGAATTCGAAATGTCGACTTCAAAAATCAACAATTCATGGACTTCTTGTTAATGTCAGAGGAGAAAATAGTTGAATATTTTGAAAACAATTGTGAAAGTCTTTTAAGCGAAGCAGACGCAGAGGCTGGTATGAGAAATTATGACAATGCATTTGCAATATTAAAATCTGTACCAACGGAAGCTGCTGTTTGTTTTAAGGAAATTCAAAACAAAAAAATGGAATACTTTCAATTGTCACTAAACACTATTTGTAATGAGTTATTAGCAAAGATGAAAGCTGAATTGGGTAAATTTAATGACCCAAGCGCTGCAGGATTTAATGCAGAGGCGATGAATTATTACTCTATGATTGATAGCAAATCGGAGTGTTACGCTGAAGCTCAGACGGAATACAAAAAATACACTTCCAAGCTAAAACCAGAAGCAAAAAGAGATTGGGAACAAAAAATGAAGGTGTATAATGATGAAATAGCCATGGTTAAGGCGGATAAGGAATTTATTAGGGATGAGGCTAAACAAGCACGTGATTTTAAAGTTAAAATGGCAGAGGTTGAAGCGAAGCGAGAGATAGAAGGTAATCAAAAATTACTAGCAAAGTATAAGCACGATGAATCACCATGGTTGATACGTTTATTCTCCTCGGGCTCTAAGTTGTTTAAAGGAGAAATGAATACTGATTAACCTAATTATAATATTAACACTAAATAAAATGAAATTACAAACTATAATAATTGTTCTCACAGCGGCAATACTTCAGAGTTGTTCAAGCGAATATGAAGATTCAATGGCTAAAACTCAAGAGTGTCTTGAAGATAAATACGATGATGGTGACGGAGATCTTAAATATGCATCTGTTCAAGAAGCAATTACTGCTTACGATTTTGAAGGAGCGAGGAGCCTATTGGCTTGCTATGAAGATCAGGAGTGGTTTAACGGGCAACGCTATACCGGTCTTAGTGGTGGATCCAAAACCAATGAGTACAAGAAAAGACTAGTAAAAATTGTCACGGCAGAGGTTACTTACTATATGAAAAACGGAGAAGAAGCTTTAGCCAAAGCTGCAGCTCAAGAGTCAAATCTTAATATAATCTACAGCCAAGCATTACCTGCATTGGTAAACTCATTAATAGATAAGGGAGATATTGAAAAAGCTCTATCTATCCTATCAAAATATACATTCGCTTCAGCCTTGCCTCCTAATGTTTTCAGTGCGGACGATGAAATTAAAGATGCATATAATGATGAAGCAAACTTATTTAATGATATGGTAAATTCTTTATTTAACTACGCGCTCCTTGAAAAGGATCAAGCTATACTGCAAAAATGTCTATTACTCTACGTTCAAAATATCTCTGGTTATGAAAGTGACAGGGATTACAATACTAAAAACACTGCCAAAGCAAAGTTGAAAGAAGCAGGAATTGTATTATAAAATTTATGTTTGGATTCGGTAAAAAATTAGGTATTTCTTTTTCTCTTAAACGGTTGGTTGGTATAACTGGTTTAAAAAGCTCTATTGCTCATAAAACCGGTATTCCTCTTACAAAAGGTGGAGTAGAGCGTAAAGTCGGAAGGGGGATCATCAGAACAGTATTTGGAAAAATATTTAATTGGTAATAGTAATATCAGAAAATGATTATCTCTCGTGATAATGACCGATGGCGATAGTTCCATAGAACTTAACGCTGCTTTCGGTGTCGAAGAAGGGAAGTTTTAAGTCTAAAAAATTACTTATTTTATTCCTCCACTCGCCACACACCAAGCATACTCCGCTTTGTTTGGCCATCGCTTCTAGGTAGTCTGATCGTAGTTTGATGTATAGATCTTGTGCCTTTAGTACTTCTATTTGTCAAGCTTACGCTGTCTTATGATCTGCTTGGCAGTTTCAACTGCTTCGGGCGGGTAGTCTTGGGCAGATTCAACAATCTTCACCAAGTCCGCAAGGGGTTTATTCTTGTATCGATCGATTAGGCTCATAGGTCTGGTGTGAAAAATAAAAATAAACCTCTTTTCAATAAAGCGTCAATTTAGATAAAAAGTAGTTCGTTTGCATTATCAAGTGAGCATGGCAAATTATTGGAAGGATAAAGTTGTTTGGGTTACCGGTGCGTCCAGTGGCATTGGAGAAGCCTTGGTGAGGCAACTTGCTGAAAAGGGCGCAATCATTATCCTTTCTAGCCGAAATGCCGACAAATTAGAGGTGTTGAAAGCTAAGCTGCCTCATGCTGAGAAGCATAGCATCTTACCCCTGGATGTATCCAACGAAAATATTATCAATCAAGCCCTAATTAGCAGGAAAGAGCTAATTAATAGCGTGGATGTGTTGATCAACAATGCTGGAATAAGCCAACGTGCATTGACGTGGGAAGCATCTCGTGAGTCAGAACGATTGATCATGGAAACCAATTTTTTTGGAGCTACGGCATTAACTAAGGCTGTTTTGCCAGGAATGATGCAACGAAATTCAGGAAGTATCATTTCATTGAGTTCTCCTGCCGGTTCGTTTGGTTTTCCAATGAGATCTTCCTACTCGGCTTCAAAGCACGCTTTGCACGGTTATTTTGATTCACTAAGGGCAGAACTCGATGCTGCCAAGAAAAACATCCACATAATGTTGGTTTTGCCAGGAAGGGTAAGTACAAACATGTCATACAATGCATTGACTCAAGATGGCAGCAAACAAGCAGAAACTGACCAGAGACTTGCTTCAGGTTTATCGCCAGACGAATGTGCAAAAGGAATTATTAAAGCTGCTGAAAAACGAAAAGCAGAAATCTATTTTGGTCGTGAACAAATCCTGATTTATATCAAGCGATATTTGCCGGGATTATTCAGATCTATCGTAACTAAATTCAAGCCTGACTAACGATGATAAATGGCATTCAACAAGTAGGAATTGGCACACCAAACGTGCATGATTCATTCAAGTGGTACAGACAAAATTTTGGATTTGATGTCCCAGTGTTTGACGAGGCAGCAGAAGCGCCTTTAATGACTCAATACACGGGAGATACAGTGCAGTCGAGGCATGCAATATTAGCCATGAATTTGAATGGCGGTGGCGGAATGGAGATTTGGCAATATACCAGCCGTGAGCCAGCTGCGCAATTGAGTTTTTCATTGAAGAGACCGGGTCTTTTGGTGACTAGAATTAAGTGCGAGAACGCAAAGATTTCGCATTCTGAATTATCCAAAAGTAAGCCTAGCAACATCACTAATGACCCGATGAATAAGTCATCGTTTTCTGTGATTGATCCCTATGGCAATCCTTTTATCGTGTCTGAATCAAACAGCTGGTATAAGAAAAAGCCAGGGCAGTTTGGTGGCATTGAGGGAATCATGATTGGGGTGACCAATATGGAGAAAGCGTTGACCTTCTACCGTGATGTTATGGGCATCGACAAAGTTCTTTCTGATGAAGAACGCGTGTTTGATGATTTAAAAGGTCTAGAGGGCGGTCATGAAACCTACAGAAGGGTTCGATTGACACCAAAGAATCGAAACAAAGGAGCCTTCTCTAAAGTGTTTGGTGATTTCTTCATTGAGTTATTGGAGTTGAAGTCGGGTGAGCCGATGGACCATAACATGAAAGGCCGCTTTTGGGGAGACCAAGGTTTTATTCACCTATGCTTTGACGTGAATCAGATGGATAGCATTAAAAAGCGTGCAGAAGAATTGAATAATGCATTTACGATTGATACCGGAGATTCATTCTCAATGGGTGAGGCTGCAGGACGATTTGCTTATGTTGAAGACCCAAATGGTACACTGATTGAATTGGTAGAAACGGAAAAGATTACCATCTCTAAGAAGTTGGGCTGGAGGATTAATCTCAGTCCTAGCAGAAAAAGAAAACCTCTGCCAGATTTCTTGTTCACCGTAATAGGAATGACAAGAGTGAAAGACTAGTTTGGTGAATTACTCAAGCTAGTAACCTCATCCAGTAAAAACTGGTAGTCGTCTTTTTGTTTGATATTTTTCCAATTATAATAGGCCATTCTAAATTCATCCACAACTTCCATTCCGATCATTGTGAGTATGATCATGATCATTGGAAAAGCGAATCCGTAAATTCCAAATGAAGCTAAACCAATGATCAATAAAATAATCGCTTGGATAAGATAGAGAAGAACACCACCAATCACAGTTACAGTAGTAGTGAAGATTTTGTCCTTTATTTTATTTTTTATCAGCCAATTGGTGATGCTATTGGGTATTAAAACCATTAACCAAGCTAAACCGACAAAAGGGGCAAGCAGAATGATTTTGAATAGAAACTTAAATTGACTGTTGTTCTTGTTTAGAAGACCTTCGTTTTCAGGTCTGAGGATCAGTGATTGTGCTTTTGCTTTCCATTCATCGCTTAGAGCGTTTTCACCCAAATCGTTAAGCTTTTGAACCAAGTTGTTCTCTAAATCGAATCTACTTCTATCAGCCGGAGACCATTCAGAGCTGATTGTGTTGAAGTTGAGTCTCAATGCCATTAGCGCTTTTTCCGTCCATGAATCATCGCTGTATTCTTTCTCAATGATGAAGTCTTGCTCAAGTCTTTTTGTGATTTCTTTCGTCAAGGCTTCATACGCCTTATTTGGATTTTCTGCATAGAGCTCGTTATAATCACGGGCATCAATAGGCTCACCGAAGTTCACCATAGCGGTAGCTCTAAACTGTCTAAATTGAGTAGAGCTTGCTGCTTGAGTAATCACATAAACTTTTTCTCCTCCATGCTTATTGAGGTAGTCAAGTGCCAATCGTGCAGTGCCTTTTCTAAGCGGTTGAAGAACCTTTTCTTGAACGCAGACACCTTCTGAAAAGATCAAAACTTTTCCATTCTTATCGAAGGTGTTATAGCATTCCTTAAAACTCTGTTCGTTTTTATTGAGTGATGTATAACCATCTCGAAATCTATAAACGGGTAACATGAAAATTGCTCTGAACATGGCATTGAGCATTTTTTTCTCAAAAACATCGCCTCTCACCAAGACATACGTTGGTTGATGGTGAATCAGCGGACTGAATAGATAATCTATGGCTGAGTTTGGATGCGTGCTGGCAAAAATGATAGGTGCATCTGTTGGTAATGGCGCGTGATAGTGCACGTAGACGCGCTTATACCACATCCGCATTCCAAGTGTAAGCCAATATTTGAAAAAGTAAAAAATCACGAATGCAAATGTAGGTTTGAGAGGGTTTGAATTGCGAGATTAATTTCATGAAACCCGATATCGTGTATTACTGAAAACTAGTTGTATTATTTACAATCAATCGACATGAATATCATGGAAGCTTTGTAATCTTGCGTCAAAGAAATTTGGCAATGGAAGTATTATCCATCAATCCTTGGAACCTTAAAGAAATTGAGCGTTTTAACACGCATACTGAGACAGAAACGAATGAAATAATTGAGTCTGTGGATGCGCATTTTCAAACTTGGAAACGATCAGCCTTCTCTGAGCGTTCAGCTTTGATGCATCGTGTAGCTGAAGTATTGATGACAAATACGCAGAAATATGCAGAGCACATCTCTTTAGAAATGGGAAAGCCAATAGCAGAAGCTAAGGGTGAGGTTGAGAAGTGTGCCTGGGTTTGCCGTTATTATGCTGATCATTCAGAAGAATTTTTACGGTCTAAGGTTATAGAAACAGATGCATCGAAAAGCTATGTCTCTTATGAGCCACTAGGTGTGATTTACGCCATCATGCCTTGGAACTTTCCTTTTTGGCAAGTATTCCGTTTTGCCGCACCCACACTTATGGCTGGGAATACTGCTATTTTAAAGCACGCACCCAATGTGACGCGATGTGCATTGGACATTGAAGAAATTTTTGCTGAGGCTGGTGCTCCAGCGAATGCATTTAGAACATTGATTTTGGATAATGATCACGCAAGTAAAGTAATTGAGCATCCATTAATCCGCGCTGTTTCTTTAACGGGAAGCGAAAGGGCAGGAGTGGCCGTAGCATCCACAGCAGGATCAGTTTTAAAGCCAAGTTTACTTGAGTTGGGAGGAAGCAATGCTGTTATAGTTTTGGATGATGCGGACTTAGATGCAGCAGTTGAAACCGGATTTAAATCGCGGTTTCTTAATGCTGGTCAAAGTTGTATTGCGGGTAAACGATTCTTGGTTATGGATAGCATTTATGATGCGTATATCGAGAAGTTTAAAGCCAAAGTAGAGCAATTGAAGTTTGCTGATCCAATGTCTGGCGATGCAAGCATAGGTCCTTTGGCCAGGGTTGATCTAGCAGAAGGGATAGAGCGCCAAGTGAATCAATCCATTGAAAATGGAGCAGAATTGGTGTGTGGTGGTAAAAGAGATGGAGCTAGATATGATGCTACTATTCTTAAAAATGTAAAGCCGGGAATGGCTGCTTTCGATGAAGAAACATTTGGACCAGTGGCTCCCTTTGTTCGCATCAAGGATTTGAATGAAGCGATTGAGTTAAGCAACATGTCATCTTTTGGATTGGGAGTAACCATCTGCACTGGAAATGCAGAGCGTATCATGCATAGAATTTCTGAGTTTGACGAAGGTGCTGTGTTCATCAATGAGTTGGTGAAGAGCGACCCAAGGCTGCCTTTCGGAGGAATTAAGAAATCGGGATATGGAAGAGAGCTATCAGCAGACGGTATTCACGAATTTGTGAATGCTAAGACGGTGTATGTGAAGTAGGTTCTTCAATTTTCTTGGTTGGCTCCTTTTCTGTTTTCTTTTTTGAAGAACTAAAAGAGAAAGCGAGCATACCTATTAAGAATCCGACTGCAGCGCAAATCATCATAAGCAGTGCTTTCGAGATTTCCAATCCCCAAATCAAGAAGGTTAAGTCTACCATTTCGGCATTCTGAATAATGAACACAACGAAGAGCAGTGCGATGGCAAGAACGACTATTGAATAAATGCGTTTCATATTAATGCAAGATAGAAATAGATTGGCTTGAAACGCCATTATTCGAGGTAAACTTGACGATATATAAGCCTGAATTGTACCCTGAAGTATTCATCAAGATCTTCTTTGAAGATCTAATTGCTTGCAGCAAAAGAGACCTCCCCTGTAAGTCAATCAGCTCTAAAGTTCCAGTTTCAGGATGCTGAAAATTTATAGTTAAGGAATTATTTACGGGGTTTGGATAAACCTTGAAATTTTGGGAGAGAACTTTATGTTCTTGGCTTACACCAATTGCGAAATTGCTTGTCCTTGAATAGAATTTTAAGCCACCTTCTCCTGTGCCGCAAAGCAGTTCATAAATTCCGTCATTGTCAAAATCGACTGTTGATGGAGTCAATCTTCCAGCATTGAAGAAAAGAGAATCTACATGCTCAAAGCTGTTGGTTAATACTTCGTTGACTTTAAAAACATCAATGCGTTTTTCATCGCTTCCAACGAACAGGAATTTACCATTACCGAAAGCTGTGTTTTCGATCATTTTTGGGTGCGCATGACCTACACAGCAAGCTGCACTTATGTCAATCCCGCCCAATTCATTAATGGTAGGAGTAGAAGAGAAGAAAGGATTTTGAAATGAACCTGAGTTTTCGAAATAATGCACTGAGCCTAACAGGTTGCCAACGAGCAAATCAGGTAAGCCATCGTCATTTAAATCTACTATTTCAGGAGAAGCATTTGACGATACATTTATTGCCATGTAATTGGATACAGCTATTGTAAATTCTGCTACACCCGCAATTGGATTGTTTTCAAAGTAGTGCAAAGCACCAGAACCATCACCAACGATTAAATCTTGGTCACCATCTGCATCCATATCCCCAAGGGCAATATTTGCAGCCACTATTTGCAGGTTTGATAGGCTGGCAAAATCATCATCGATCAATGTAAAACTCCCATTGCTTTCTTGCATGAAATAGTTGATGCGACTTCTATGGTATTGGCTTGAGTTTTTTAGGTAGTCACTTGCGATTAATAAATCTTGCTTTCCGTCACCATTCACATCGATTACTTCAGGATCGGTATT
>ERZ807291.9455-NODE-9455-length-10540-cov-6.526562_pt1 | contig 10540 bp, 9 predicted proteins | sample MGYA00521257_ERZ807291 | MGnify/ENA primary metagenome ERZ807291 (study PRJEB31413, sample SAMN03169783) | marine metagenome | biome: Marine; feature: Water; material: Subsurface seawater | place: North Sea | collected 2011-04-28 | depth 1 m m ... | reverse complement strand
GCACGTAAGCCATCAGCAGGCATTATTTCCGGATCTAAAATTGCGTCGTTTTCGATATAGCTAGCATTCGAATCGAGGGTAATGGGGTCACCACCCGCCAGACCAGGGTCTTCTCCGTGGACATAGTCGAATACATCACCAGCTGTGTACGTCGCCGAGGCAACGGCACTTGAAACCCCAGGCAAGTCGGACGCCGTCAAATCAGAAAGCGAGAGGCTTGTGCCCGATGATGTCGCCAAGAAAATATTCCGAGTGCTACTGCCTGAATTGTGTTGTCCCCTTATTTGTTGCGCGGCACCGCCCTTTTCCACAAAAGGCCCATCAGGAGAGTCAGATAAAACACTTCGTCCGTTTAAGAAGTCTGCGTCACATTCACTAACGGGGTTGGGATCGAGACCAAGACCTTCGAAATAGGGACCCGTTGTGCCGCCACTCTTAGCAACCTGGGACGTATCTGTCGTCCACGCACTCGTAGCGCATGCACCGATAAAGCCCGTCTGGCTATTAACAGCAATATCGCCATTGGCATCTACCAATTCAACGTTTCCATCTATCAGGCCCAATTTATACTGCTTTAGATTGCCCGGCCAACGCGGCTTGCGCTCTTTAGCCGGCCTGAAAACACCTATGAAAACTTGATTCTCACTTGTTCCCTGCTGAGAGGCACTCAGCGGCAAGGTGACAGCGGCAAAGCTTGAGCTAGCGCCAATGATGTCACCGAAGATTCTCTTGAGCGCGGTTTGTAGCTCATCAAAATTGCTGGCAGACAAGCGGTAACCACCACCCGCTGCGGCTGCGGAGTCCATAAGCGACGAATGCGTCACGTTGGGCTGTTTGTTGTAAACATCGAGCGTGAAAGTGGTTACCGGGACTCGGTAGCTTTCCGTTGATCCCGAAGCTCCGCTACCGGAGGTCACTTCTAGTTCCACACCATATTCCTTGAGGAACTGAGTCCAGTCATCTAAGTTGAAGTCTGCGCCACCTGTCTCGTCATAAGTATCTGTCGCAATAATGCTGCCTGAGTTTTCGCCTGCAACCGTATAGCGGTACCACTGCTGCGCATTGTTGCCGTTGCCGACCTTTTCGCAGTTGCCACCATCGGAGGCTCGTTTCGTTCTATTACTCCCGCCACCCAAGCACGAGCAATCACTCTCCGTTGCACAGTTAGCCTGAATAATTTCGGATTCACCTGAGTTTCCGTTGATATTGGCGGTACAGCTGCTTACCGATTCGTAACACTGCTCAGAGAAACCGTACTCGATAGCGCTTCCCGTCACCTCCGCAAACTCACGCATAGACCGGGGCGTCCCGACGGTATCGCCGGCCAAGCGGTGCGGATTTGTCTCTCCGAGTCCCTGATAAAGATTCTTCAGAGCGACTGAGTTCGCCGCATCGTCATTTGAAGGGCCGCTACTATTAGGGTTAGACACAAAAATGACATAGGTTTCTGCACATACATCGCTCGAGCTGAGTGGCGACTGAAATACGCTGTAGGGCGTGCCATTAACGTATGCTGAAGTGTCTGCCAAACTAGGGGTGCCGGTACTACCCGAGCTAGCCTGCCCCTCCCTAACAATACTTTGCAGCCCACCCGACAAGTAGTTGTGTACGTCAGAAATCAAATTGCCATAGCTTGTGTTGGAATTACGCTTTTCAGCACTGCCGTTAATATCGCCATAAATCGTATTTAACGTGTCGTAAAATGCGGGCTTATTAGTGGAAAACTGCTTGAGACCAAATCGAACAAATGCGCCGTCTTGACCCGCGTTGCCGGCCGTTGTGAACTCCAAAAGAGCAATATTAATATCTCCTGCAATACCCTCTAATGCACCGCGGATTGCGGCAACCTCTGCCTGCCCCTGTGTTTCGGACTCGAGATCACCATCACCGTCTGTATCTCGGTCCGGCCATTGCTGGCTTTGGCGCGCCCAGTTAGACGTGTTGTCCAAAACAATAATGACATTTGGGAGGGAATCATCAGCCGCAGAACTGGTGAGTCCCGACGCAAAAATATCAATATCCTCGGCAAAAGACGCTGTAGAAAGTAAAGAGAGACCTAAAAATGCGATTGATGAAAAAAAATGTTTCATAACGATCGTTCCTTTTTGGGGCCTCGCGGTCAGGCGCATGGATTACCACCATAAACTCGCTGATTAACTGCTTGCCTAACGCTTACGACAGCGCCCGTGACTTCGTCCGTACCCGTAGCCGTTATTTCCCAGACAACCATGCTGCACTTTGAGGGCGCGCCTGGCTTGAGTGCTTCTGGGCTCGCACTATCAGGCAAACAACCAATATCTTTGTCAGTATCATTAAGCTCGCCGATTGACACTGGCTGCAGCGCTTTGCAGGTCAGTCCGGTCAACTGCACAGTGACATCGTCTTCAACACCATTACCCGAAAGGTCGAAGCACCGTTGAAATGAATTACCGCAACTCGTCTGAAATGCAACGCTTCCATTCGGAAATTGCCCGTAAGCGATGGCCTCTTCAAGGGCATGAACAACTGCATTCTTCACCGCTGCCCGCGCCTCAATATTTTGAACTATCTGCAGATTGGTCCTAATAGAATTTGTTGTTACCACTGCAATAAGTGTTACCAGCAGGAGCATAATCAGTGCGACAACTAACACGACGCCTCGTTGGTTTTTGAATGGCCGCCTGCTCATCGTCGAGGCCCCGAAATGTTAATGACGTCGACGGTTGTGCTCTTCACGATCCGCTTATACTTTTTGAGCGACTCCGGCACGAGGTACTCGTCACCCGCGATTATGTAACTATTGGTATCGGACGGAAAATTACCTTCTCGGTGTACCACTAACCAAATGCGCACAGATATGACATTTGCCCAATCAGCGGGTGCGGGCTCGCGAATAAACTTAATGCTGCCGTCAGCATTTGTATCAATTTGCCCATCTGCGTTGCCATCAATACCCCACTCGAAGGCGAGATACTCTACCCCGCTAGAGATTTCTTGCAGTCGATACTGCAACTTGGACTCACTGTAATCGAGAAACAAGCGGACCAAGCGGTTATCTTGGCTGACGTAATAAATGCGAGAAATATAACGATAAATTGGCGCGAGATTACCTGCAACGCAGGATCCATCCAGATACGTCATCGTTGATCCAGCGTTTGAAGCTGTAACTTGGTAAAGCTTTACCTCTCCACCACTGAGACCGCCCGCAGCACAGCCATTCGTCTGAATGTGAAAATTATTAAGATAGTCCCTGCAGCTACCCTGAGCCGCTTCGCATGTACTTGCACGGCGCACGGATAAAAATTCAGATGCGGCCTTCGCTGTTAGCGCTTGTCCCGTACAACTGACTAAATCACTGTTTAAATCAGCGCCCGACTCAGAAAACAGGGGAAACTCTGCCGCGTAACTTAGCTCCTCTTTTGCGGAGTAGGCAGAGTCACCTGTGCCAACACAGGCAAAGGGTGGTTGAGGAAACGCAGAGCTTGGTGGATCAGAAGGCAGTTCGCCTGCCACAAAAATATCGCCGCTGGCTGACAAAGGATATCCAGCCTCTCCCCAGTAACCCGCTAGCTCGACATCTGAGGATAATGTCTCCAGCGTATAAAAGGCGTTTTCTAATAATTCGCCCACTGATTCTACCTCTGAAAGAGAACGACTAGAGTTAACAAAAATCGTCGACATTCCCAAAAGGATTGCGAGGCCGAGCGCAAGCGCAATCATAATCTCAATGAGACCAAAACCATGCTGCTGCATTTTACGGGGGCTCAATGATGCGTAGTTAGCCATGACTAACGAACCGCCACATCGCGAAATAAAACTCGTCGATACCTATCGTCTCCATAGACACCACTTCCACACGTTATCGACGGAGCCGCCGACGGCGCCAACCCCTGCCAAGCAACAGCCACCCTTATCACCACTTCTCCGCTGCCGCTGTTAGGGCCGACCTCTATGCAGCCGCGAGCATTCAATGGTGCCGCCTGCCCCACTCCACCTTGAAGCACGGACGCGCCAATAAGCGCGCGATTCCATTCGCAGAGATCAAGCGCGGGTAGCGATACTGATGAGGAGCAGGTTGCTGCGGTTTGTAACGTTTGAGTGCCATAAACCGCACCACTATTCACGGTATATGCTCCCGATTTCACGCCCCCAGGGTTAGCGCTTAGTCGAGATGCCATATCATCCAGAACATTGGTCGCCTGCAGTCTTTGCAGTGCCTCAAACTGGTCACTAATAGTTGTCGTTTGCAATGCACTGAGGCCAAGCAACCCAATCGCAACGAGTAGAAACGTGACGAGAACTTCCACCAAGGTAAAGCCTCTCGACGACCTCAAAAGCGAAAACTGATCCCCTAACGGCCACATAGCCAATCTCTTAGTCTTCATGTCAACCACACGCGCCAGACCAAACGCTTTCTTCGCTCGAGTCGGGGCAAGTCCCTTCGCACGCAGAACTAGCGCCTTTTACGCGACCATTCGTTTCAACGTACAGACACATCGTACAAGTAGCCCCCTGCGCACTGGTCGAAAATTCATAGGCGCTGCAAGTCGCCGAACGCCCCCAAGAATTAAACGCCGTGGCAGACGAGGGCGCGGACAAGCTGACAGATGAAACAAGCAGCTGCTCTGAAAGAAGCTCTGAAGCTGTAACACTGGAACAGTTTGAGGCGCTACTTGATGCGGGTACCGCACACCACCCACTCGATGACGCCAGTACTTTTACAGATGCATTGCGTTTGACCGCTTCAGCTCGGGCTAGTGCCAATGTATTTCTGAGTTCACTGGATGCCGTTCGTAAACGCTGCTCGGCAAGAAGGCGTGAAAACGAAGGAACAGCGATAACAAGAAGAATTCCAAGTATCGCAATACCGATCATTAACTCTATCAGTGTGAACCCTTGCGTACACCCTTGAAAGCGGCGCACTACCACGACTCCAACGTGCCACCACTTTGGCAGTTTCGCGTTCTTGCGCCTGTACTTGACACACACAGAGAGCCATCATTTGACTGCATAGACCCAGCTACAGGGTTTAACATTAATGTGAAACTGGGTGGCGGTCCTACATCAACCCCAAGGCTTGCGCCACTGGGCAGCTCATAATACGGTGCGACGTCTTTCTTCGCCGCATGAGCGCTCGAAAAACCCGATAGCGAGTCCGCTCCATAGCCCAACGACGTTAACGTAGTGGCGTACTCCCTATTGTTCATCAAGTAGTTCTGCTGGCGCTGAGCGACCTCCATCATGAAAGCCTGTGCCGCAGCGCGGTTGCCTTTCCGAACGTGGTCCATATAAGAGGGGTAAGCGACAGCAGCCAAAATACCGATAATGGCGATGACAATCATGAGCTCGATCAGCGTAAAACCCCTCACGCTGCGCGCGCACAGTGCCGGTGTTTTAGACGATTGCTGTTGTCGAGAATTACCCATGAACTACCTCCGATGGCTTCATCCACCACAGACCTCGCACCACAGACCTCGCACCACAAACCTTGGCCGGCCGGCCTTGTGTTTCAAAATGCTTCGCGAAGTGCATTTATATAACCCATAATACGCCTGCTAGCCGTAATTGCCAGCCTCGCGGGTATGACACTTTTATCTTAAAAAGGTACTTGATAGGCCACTCATCGTAACTGCCAATAGTAACTGCCAATAGTGACTGCCAATAGTAACTGCTAATAGAGGCTGCTAAGTCGCGGACATAGCCATTGAGAGTGCTAATTCGTGGGCACCGAAGAGACCCAGCGTCGCCAAAAGTAATAGAACTGCGACAACGACGGTTGCCAAAAAGCCCCGTTCACCTCGCCTGCTATACGACGGCAACTCCTCGCCCGCGCGGTTGTTTTGAACCATCGGATTTGCCCTCTACGCTATAGCGGGTCAATAATCGGTACATGCATGGCCGCCACCCTAAAGCTGACTTCCTCTCGAGTCACACCACCCAAACTCGACCGAAGCTGACTCTGCGCCCAGGCGCTCAATGCGCTCGGGTCAAATAGCGAGTCTCTGACCTCACCGTGAAAAAGCAGGCGCAGCCGCCAGCTGCTCGGCTGGCTGCTGCCCGTCTGCTCACTGCCTGCTTGTTGATTACCTGTTCCAATTTCACCCGTGTATCGGCTAATAGCCCAGCTCTCTAGACCCCATACCAACATCTCCGCTCGACTAAATACGCCGTCGGCACCCAAACGATGAATCATCAACGCGCCAATACCATCACCTCGTCGCCATGCATAATCCCTCAAGTACAGGATAGATCGCGACCAAAGCGCGTAGCGTTTACTACCTATACATTCTGTAGGTGGCTTAGCCTGTGAAAAGACACGCAGCTCAGGGGCGAGCTGATTAAATACGGGATGACAACCAGGCTGCACCCAAACATACGCGGGCCAACTCGATGGCTCGCAGTGCCCAGGACATTCCTCCAGCGCGTCCACCCAAAGGGCCGGCGTATTCTTCCGCCTATCGGAAAGAGCAAGACAGAGCGCCCCCGGTTCGGATAAAACAATAGTGCCTACACTACTCTCAACCGAGGGGGAGTCACAGAGTAAACGGGTCTTCGCGCCTTCTTTCGACGGCGCACTGCGTGTAAGTAAATCGGACAAATACAAGCTGCTGTGACGTGCCCGCTCAATAATCTCAACGCGATCAGCTGAAAGATTTACCTGCGCGCTCAACAGGAGGATGCCACGCATCGTGCTCGCGATGATAATTGCACTTAACGCCAAGGCGATTAGCAGCTCAATCAGGCTTAAGCCTTTCGACGGGTGCCGAGAGTAAAAAGCGTCTGAGATGTTACTATGAAATACAGGGTGTTCGTGGGTGATCGTCATATCAGGCATCAACCTCACGGCTGACATCAGAATTGCCAACGACGTAACAGCAGAGAATTCGATGTATTGCGCTGACACTCGGTGGAGGGTGCCATCAGAACCAGTTCCCACTCGACACTCTCCCGATACAAGCAAGTCACGGGCTGGAAACCACTGTCCGCACTAACAACCGCAAGCGTGGCACACCAATCACTTAACCACGCGGGCTGGGATGCGCCGCAAACTTGGCCTTCTTTAGGCAGAGATTGAGCCGACAGAACATGCGAACGGAACCGGCCTTCGAAGTCGATAAATCGAACACTCATGTGCAATCGCTCGCGAGATTCTTGATTTAACGCATCGGTTTTTTCAGCAATTTGCCAGAGGCCCATCAAGCCTGCAGCGCTCACCATCCACGCAATGAGCACATCAATCACGGCCAAACACTCGCCGGACGTCGCAGGCCTCGGCTATCTAAACTGATAATTTCCATAGCACTCGTCGTCTCTTTAGGAATGAGCTCCAAAGTGTAAGCCTGAGCCTTGTCGGCAACACTTACCAACAGCTGAAAGTGTTCCCTGACACGCGCTGGAAGCTGCACAAGCAACTCTAGCTGTCCTTGATCGAGATAGCGCCCGCCATTTAAACGCGCTCGCTCCTGAACCGAGGACATGCTTAAAAGACTCAGCGCACCCTCAGTTGCCACAGCACGCAATTGGTACTGCCGGTACGAGGGCAAGCCAATAGCACTCAATATGCCGATTAACGCCAGTACGACAAGTAGCTCAATGAGGCTAAAACCGAGCGCCTTTAAATTTTTATCCATTGCCACAGATACTCGCAGAAACACCTAGCGGAGTGTTCGCTATAAATCGGCACCCGCATTCATCAGGGCCACAAAACGATGACAGTTCGCTTTTTTTGAAGACAAAAGCCACACGTACAAAAAAGCCCGGGGGTGATGTGAATCACAATTCACATCACCCCCGGGCAAGAGATATAACGCTCTCGGTTTAAGCGGCAGCGCTTTCTACGCGAGTAAAGTTAATAACGCCTTCTAAAAGCTCTGCGTTAATTGTATCGCCCGGCCCAAACTCGCCGGCTAAGATAGCGTGCGCCAATGGGTTTTCAACTAACTGCTGTATAGCGCGCTTCAATGGTCTCGCACCGTAAACAGGATCGAAGCCAGCTTCCGCCAGGTGATCGAGTACAGCATCGCTCAGTTCAATCGACAGGTCTCGCTCCGATAGACGATCGCGCAGTGACGCCAACTGAATATTAGCGATGCCGCGTATTTGATCACGGCGCAGTGGATGGAACACAACTGTTTCATCGACCCGATTAATAAACTCCGGCCGGAAATGTTGTCCCACAACGTTCATGACCGCCGCTTTCATAGCCTCATAGTCATCGCTACTTGCCATTTCCTGAATCAAATCTGATCCCAAATTAGAGGTCATCACAATCACAGTATTACGGAAGTCTACGGTACGCCCTTGGCCATCGGTCAAGCGGCCATCCTCAAGTACTTGCAGAAGAATATTGAAGACATCGGGATGCGCCTTCTCCACTTCATCCAGTAAGAGCAGTGAATACGGACGTCGGCGCACAGCCTCGGTAAGATAACCACCCTCCTCGTAACCGACATATCCTGGAGGTGCACCGATCAAGCGAGCGACCGAGTGTTTCTCCATAAACTCCGACATATCGATGCGCACCATAGCCTGCTCGCTATCAAACAAATACTCTGCCAACGATTTGCACAGTTCGGTTTTACCCACACCAGTAGGGCCCAAGAACAAAAAAGACCCGTTGGGACGACTGGGATCCGATAGACCGGCCCGCGACCGTCTCACCGCATTCGATACCGCAATGACCGCCTCATCTTGACCGACCACGCGACCATGCAAAGAGCTTTCCATCCGAAGTAGCTTTTCACGATCACCCTCTAGCATCTTCGAGATAGGGATCCCGGTCCAGCGAGATACCACCTCAGCAACTTCCTCCTCGGTCACATGACTGCGTAGCAACTGGGGTGTCGTGTGCTCAGCTGCAGCTGCCGCACTGAGTTTCTTATCCAGCTCTGGAAGGATCCCATATTGAATCTCAGACATGCGCGTCAGATCGCCAGTACGATGCGCCGCCTCTAACTCAAGCTTCGCTTTCTCAATATCGCTTTTAATTTTTGCGGTACCCTGAACTGCAGCCTTCTCCGCTTTCCACACCTCCTCAAGATCAGAAAACTCGCGTTCGATAAGATCGATCTGCTCGCAGAGCATTTCGACCTGCTTTTTAGCTGCATCAGACTTGTCTTTCTTAACCGCTTCGCGTTCGATCTTAAGCTGAATTAAGCGACGCTCAAGCCGATCCATGGACTCAGGCTTTGAATCTATCTCCATACGAATTCGACTAGCTGCCTCATCAATAAGGTCAATGGCCTTATCGGGCAACTGCCGATCCGTGATGTAGCGCTGGCTGAGTTTTGCTGCCGCGATGATTGCACTATCAGTGATTTCAACACTGTGGTGCACTTCATAGCGCTCCTTCAAGCCACGTAAAATCGCAATCGTGTCTTCTTCGGAGGGCTCTTCGACCAGCACCTTTTGGAACCTGCGCTCAAGTGCCGCATCTTTTTCAACATACTGACGGTACTCGTTAAGCGTAGTCGCTCCTACGCAGTGCAACTCGCCACGGGCAAGCGCAGGCTTAAGCATGTTGCCAGCATCCATTGAACCTTCGGCTTTACCCGCACCGACCATCGTATGCAATTCATCGATAAAGAGAATCACGCGACCCTCTTCTTTAGAGAGCTCGTTCAGAACCGCTTTCAAACGCTCTTCAAAGTCACCGCGAAATTTTGCGCCAGCAAGTAATGCGCCCAAGTCTAGCGACAAAATACGTTTATTTTTCAGGCCTTCAGGCACTTCACCATTGACCACTCGCTGAGCGAGTCCTTCAATGATCGCGGTCTTCCCCACACCGGGCTCACCAATGAGCACCGGGTTGTTTTTGGTACGGCGCTGTAGCACTTGAATAGTGCGTCGAATTTCATCGTCGCGGCCGATGACCGGGTCGAGCTTGCCCGACTCTGCACGTTCGGTGAGATCGATAGTGTACTTCTGCAGCGCTTGGCGCGACTCTTCCGCTTCCGCGGAATTCACCCCCTCACCGCCACGAACATCGTTAATAGCTTGATTTAACGTCGCTTTAGTGACGCCAGCCTGTGTCAGCGTAGTTACCAGCGGCGAACCCGGGTCCAGCATGGCGAGTAGTACCAGCTCTGACGATAGGTAAGCGTCCTTTCGCTCCTGTGCCTGCTTGTCCGCGCGATTGAGCAATCGGCTGCAATCTTGCGAAATGTGCACATCGCCAGACGCACCGTTCACCGTAGGCAATTGACTAACCGCGGCATCGGTCGCAGCGATCAATGTGCTCAAATTTGCACCCGCTTTTTGCAACAGTGGCCGACTTGAACCACCTTGCTGCTCGAGTAATGCCTTTAAAACATGAACTGGTTCGATGTATTGGTTGTCTCGACCCACCGCGAGGGATTGGGCATCTGCCAGAGCGTTTTGCAGCTGGTTCGTCAATTTATCCATTCGCATAATTTTTCCTCACATGAGCGTTAACGCTCTTTTCATATACAACTTTAAATGGCGTTTAAAATGCCATTTTCAAGTGAGGAGGAGCATCATTTTAGGCATTAACCCACCTTGAAAAAGGCAAGGCGCGCCCTCAGACGTGGGCAACGACGAA
>ERZ807291.9454-NODE-9454-length-10541-cov-3.631986_pt1 | contig 10541 bp, 6 predicted proteins | sample MGYA00521257_ERZ807291 | MGnify/ENA primary metagenome ERZ807291 (study PRJEB31413, sample SAMN03169783) | marine metagenome | biome: Marine; feature: Water; material: Subsurface seawater | place: North Sea | collected 2011-04-28 | depth 1 m m ... | reverse complement strand
ATACGCAGGCAGTTTACGGTCGTGCTTGTAACGCAGATCTTTCACACTGTCGTTTAGATCGATTATTAGGTGCGGATGAACTTAAAGTACTTGAATCAACGGTGCTGTCTCATTTTGATTTTATAACAAAATACATACGTGTTCAAATGTCAAGATCAGGTTCGCCACATTTATTTTCGTTAGATGATTTGCCAGCTTGGGCCGAAGATTGCCAAGGTCTAATAGAAGTAGGTAAATATACATATGATAATGTGTATAATATTTGGAAGTATGTCAAAGAAACGAGTTTATCTGCCGCTGATGATTCGGCTCTTATGACACGTGCAGAATTTTTAGAATTTTATTGTAATGCTCGGCTTTCATATGCAATTCGCCCCGTTTATCATATGTGAGTCCTTTCTGCGCAAATCGGGCTGCATCGCCCTCGCTCATGCCACGGAAAAGTTTGGCCCACTGCTTCAACCCGTTCTTCTCTAAAGTTTTTTCAACACTCCAACCGTGTTTCTTGCGGTGAGTGTCCAAATCCTCTGTGTGACCTGCGTCGTCCTGCCCATACGATTTCCGAAATATCTCCAGTGATTTGATGGATGATTTGTCTAGAAAATGAAGTGTCTTGTGAAGCAAGGGCTCCTCTAACCGTTGCCAATCTTCCAAGTGTTCTGGTATGGGAATGTGAACCTTTCGAACACCGCCTTTCAAGATGCTGGATGTCGACAAGTCGGTCCCGAGGCCCATTTTGTCCTCGATGCCCAGAGACGCACAAATACCCATTGAGCGATTGAATAGGTGATCAATTAGAATGTAGACGTTCGGCACTTTGAAATCAGGCTCCAGCGTGATCTGGTGTACCCGACTGCCTCTCGGATCGACCGAAAGCAATCGACATGGCCAGGTCGGTTGCATCGCCAAACGTGATCCTACGTTCTCAACCAGAGTACATTCCACATGCCTAGACTACGGCATGCTAATTAATACTCGTAGACTACAGTACTCCGCGTAACGGTACACTGTAAAAGAAACGATATCCGGTGCCTGATCAACTGCTACAGTGTATCGCATAGTGTGTAGTACCGGGGCAGCGACGGAAATGATTTGGTTGCAGGAGGTGCGGCCTCTGCTACGGGATTATGTCGAGTATATCAAATACGTACTTATACAATATTTGAGAGGTGTCTTCTGGTAACAACCATAAACCATGCATCGTGATATCGTGATATCGTGATCGTGATAGGGTGTGTGTGTTTCGTTCGTACTTGTGTTTGTGTGTTGTTTCGTCGTCGTTCCTCCTTGTTTCGTTTATTTCTTATTTCTTTGTTGTTTGTTATTTGTTGTCGTAAGCAATCATCGCAGCAGTTGAAGTTGTTGCTTGTAGTGGACGGTGTGTGTGTACGTGTCCGGTGGGGTGGGGGTGGACAGATGACTAAGGCTCACTGCATTGTGGGGAGACTGTGTCTGAGCAGGTATTCCAACGAAAGAGCCAAACCATTTGAAGGACATTGAGGGCGAGTTTGCTCATGGAGGCTTATGCAAAGAAAAAGCGCGTCTTGCAACTGCTGAGCGCGACCGCTTTTTTCAGCGGGGGGGGGTTCTTGCTGTGGAGAGAATTGCGGGAAGACACTTTCAAAATTCGGGATGTTCTTTTTTTGGTGTTTCGGGGCATTCAATCAAAACGCTTGCGGAACGTGACGGTGGGCAGCCTCCTGTTGACGTATCTCACCAACAAGTTCTGGAGTATACAAAATCGCATGGTGCAAACTTTTCTACAGATTTTGGCAAGCGCGTGGGGCATGTATTATTTGCTGTACTACGGAGAGTCGCCCGTCGTCAAGTGTAAAAAAACATTGTTCAACCGGCAGCTCATTCAAAAGGCGTCGTTAACAGAGCGATATTGGCCGACGTTTTGGTTGACTCAAGCCGATGCGATGACCGCATTGGGTAGCTTGTTTGGAGACTTCGAATTTTTGTTCTTCTACGATATGGACTATCAGCGGACGACACTTTTGTCGTATGACGGGATCAACGACGTCCATTTGGATTGGTACATTCCACAAAAAAAACGTGCGTCACTCGAAACGCAAGGCAGTGCTGACCCAGTTGTCGTTCTGGTCCATGGGTTGGGTGGATCAACGGAAGCAAATTATCTTCGAAAGTTTGCGCAAGCGGCGCACGCCAACGGATGGCGGGCATGCTCTTACGATTGGTGGCGGCTGGACTTTGCAGAGTGGCGCGATTTGGACATTTTAATCCACCATATCGCGGCAGAAAATCCAGATGCCCCTATTACACTTGTAGGATTTTCGGCCGGAACGCACATTTCGTTGCGTTATTTACAAGAGTCAGGGGACGAATCCCCACTGGTGGCGGCTTGCATTGTGTCTCCGTGTCAAGATTTAATCGAGGAATATGGGAAAATTCGGGATGACCCGAGTCGGAGCCATTACAAGACCTTTGTGGACACGACGACCAAAGGAATGGCCAAACGGTCCTATGCCACGGATAAGCGAGACGAGAAGAAGGACGAATATTTACGATGTATTGAGGAAGAAGTGGATTGTGACAACTTGTATGACCGTTGCATTTTTAATTCTGTGACGTATTCGTGTCAGAATGCGCCGGGTGTGGCAGTGACACAAACCACGTTGAATGGGAAGGAGCGGCCGAAATTTTTGGGCACAGAAGATCATTACGCAGGAGCAGTCAAAGACAAATGGGACAAAATTCGCGTGACCACTCTTTTAATCCATGCTATGGATGATCCTATCTTGCTGTATTCTTCTATCGATTGGAATAATATCGTGAAGAACAAGAACCTTATCGCCGTCAGTACAGAGCGCGGGGGACATGTCGCGTGGCATGAAGGCTTGGTACCCCTCGGTGACACCTGGTGTCAACGAACATGCTTGCGATTTATGAGCGCGATTTTGGAGGCGCATGCGCAGACGAATTTTATTCTGCAAGTTATCTCAAAAAGTGCCGATAAGTCGAAAATGGGCGATCTAAGGACGACTTCCAGCGCGAAAATTGCCAGGATTGTCAGCAGCACGGACATGCACGCGATGCATACCATTGTGGAGTAGTGCGAGATTGTTCTACGAGAGAAGAGACAGAGGACAAAAAGGCACAAAGTAAGAAGTAAAAACAAGGAAAGCGCACAATATTTCAGCAGCACACACTCAATAGCCAAAAGTGCAGCAAGCACTAGTAATAGGTTAGTAGAATGTAGCATCTACGTATGGCAGTAAAAGCAATACATAACTTAACTTAATTTCATGTTAAAATAAAATTCAGGCAGGTGTTATTTTTTAAGTAAAACAACTGCAACACTTTTAAAAGGAAAAGAGAGAAATACTTGTGTATCAGAGAGCATAAAGTAGTTTACTACAACTTTCCTTGAAAAGACAAGCGAGCAGCATAATCAATCATTACATCTTCAGCCCCCCCTGGGATGGCCAATGAAATGACCTGACGATACAAGTGCTCAATACGATTGCCTTTCACATAAGAATTCCCGCCGAAAATATGTGCCGCGGAACGCGCGCACTCTTCAAACGTTTTGCTCGCCATTACTTTTGCCATTGATGCTTCTGCTGACAGGGACATCAGTTGCGCAAATACATCCTCGCCTTTCTTCTCCGACATAACCATGCGGTACATGAGCTGCTCCATGTACGCATGCGTGCTTTCGACTTTGCGCGCCATTTCGATGATTTTGGCCTTGACTACGGGAAGGTCTAGGAGAGTCCCTTTGAAGGCCGGCCTCTTGTGTGCGTGTTCTAAAGAGAGTCGGACGCATTCCCGTGCAAATCTGTTGGCTTGAGCTGCTATGCCTAGGCGCTCCATTGAAAAATTTGATATCAGTAAAGCTGCTCCACCAGGCAGCATATTTGCCGACGGCACGCGCACGTCCTCAAACTCTACGTACGCCGTGCCCGACCCTTTGACTCCCATGCAATCCATCGCGCGCGTCGACACGCCTTTCCTTGATCGTTCAATCACAAGCAACTGGATACCCCCAAACCCACTTCCTGGCTGTGTCTGGACAGCGACGGTGAAAAAGTCCGCAAAGGTTCCACATGTAATCCATTTTTTTAGACCGTTCACGATGTAGGAATCACCATCTTTGATCGCGGTCGTTTGTAAGTTTTGCACATCGCTGCCGGCTTGTGGCTCGCTGACGCAAAGAGCGATTCTTTTCTCGCCACGAACAACTGGACCGACGATGTTCCGCTTCATCTCTGGCGTGCCTGCATGAACGAGAGGGGGGAGGCCTATTCCCATCCCACCAACAAGACCCCACACTGTGCCACCTGAGGCACACCTAGAAAGCTCATCGTACGCTATGAAAGAGAAGAATAGGTCGTAATCGCGAGGACGCGGAGGAATCCCAGAAATATCTTCAGGCCAAGACGCCATGGCCGGAAGCAAGCCCACGGCAGACGCCTTTTTGAAATATTCTGCAGGAATACTATTTGCTGCCTCCCAGTCTTCAATGTTCGGAATGATTTCGTCGTCAACGAATTTGCGCATGCGCGCTCGAAATTCTTTGTGGCTATCCCCATAAAACGCGGACGGCTTGTTTGAATTGTACCAGTATGGTTCTGCGAACGGTGTGCTCGACCCGAACTGAGAGGCCATGGTAACCACAATTGAAAGTAATGCGAGATGAATTGGGGGACGAAATAGTTGCCTCTTTCAATGGTAGGGTCACGACGTCTGGGCCGTGCCCCGCAATACGCGACGCATGCACCGATCAGCCCAGATGGAGAGAGGGTCAAGTGTCAAGTGTCAGATGAGCGAGGGTGACATGTGGAGGAGCAAGAAAACACACAAAATTGCGGTCGTGTAATTGTAAGGTATTTTCTGTTCATCAAAATCTTCGTTCGGTCTATATCTGTCTATTATATTCTACGATGTAGTATTTTTGGGTCCATTTAAATAGGTATTTTATATTTTTTAAGTACCCATAAAAATATTCTCCATGTAAAAAATATATTGATACTTTTGTACACTACAGAAATTATAACTTCTATGCACATAATGTTACATACCTTTCATCGGTGGATGCCGATACTGTGTATATGTTTTTCCATCTCTGATTGGGACCCAGAAACCCACCCAATCAAGTGAGGACTACATTGATTTCTCCAACAAACATTTCGTAATTTAATGAAGTACAGCCTTTCTAGAATCTACTTTTTTTTTACGGCAGAGAAGTCTCCAGCCAAAATGATGTCACACATAAATCGGCGACGCAGGCTGTGTTTTTTGGGTGGCAGAGTCAACACACCGCGCGCACTGGTAGATAGGTTGGGTCGAATGCCAGCAGTGGCGCTAGCGTGTCATGACCATTGAGGCCACACAAATGCCAACAGTGGCCAAAGCCACAACTTTCGTCGCCTCTTTGCTCAACGGCTCGCACTCGCAGAATTTTTTGTCCGCAACACCAAAGCGGAATGGGACATCGTTCGTCGGTGGGAAGGCAAATTTCGTATCCAAGCAGCACAAGCCTTGGTTGTGGGATTCGACAAAGGTTTTCAGAGGAGACAAGGAGCAAATCGTATCATTTTCGAAGCAGAGGAATGCGCCGGACGATTCGCACCCAATGCAATCCTTTTCAAGATAGAGACCGGAACTGTTACAACAACACGCAGTCTTGAAGTAGAGTGAATCCGAGGGCACGCCTTTCAGTTTCTTCTTGGTCGGTTCCGCTTTCTTACACATCAACCCGCATAGACCCACCTCACAAGGCACTTCATCTGTAGAGGGGAAAGAGAGCCGATGATCGATGCAACAGGCTCTACTCCGCGATAAGCAGAGAGCACCTTTCTTCCACTCTGTGCAGCTGTACGAAAGTCGTGTTTCTGAGCACAATAGGGATACCTTCGAATATTGTCGGCAGGGGCTGAAACGGGTTAGACTTACGCGGTAACAACCGCATGATACCACCTCCGAGAGCTCTTTCTGTTTGGCCACCAACCATGGGTCATTGTCGTCGTAGGTGGAGACAGGAACTTCTTTGGACAGCACGAAATATTCCAAGCTCTCCCGCGTGAATGACGGGGTTGGTGGCGCAAGAGACTCATCAGACTTTGTCCTCGTAGAAGAGGACGAAGTGTTTCTTTTTGTTAGCGTAGGGCTCTTGCCTCTTTTCGACCCTGGGCTCTTGCCTCTTTTCGACCCTGGGCTCTTGCCTCGTGAAGTTGCCCGCTTCTTCGTAGACGACGATGACGTGTTTCTTTTCGTTGGGGTGGGGCTCTTGCCTTTTTGGGGGGTGCTTTTCCGAGGCGTGCTCGCCCGTTTTTTCGAGGGCATTTTTAGTCAAACACAACCGTCTAATACCACGACGTGTAATAAAATCAGGGCGTCGTTGGTGACACGACCCTTCGATGCCTCTTTCATCCCGTCCAAGAACCCCGGGCGCACGCCATGCACCGATCCACGCACCATCCACGATTTGGCGTTCGGATCTTTATACCTTTACTAAGTCAATACACATCACCAACTTTTAAATTTCGTTGAGGGGTTTATGTAACATATGAACACACCATACAATCCAATATGTTAATATATGCGTCTGCAGGAAGTCATTGATATTGATACTGTCTGCATGTTCAGGTTTCTTTGGTTTTGGCGTGGCGAGATGAGGGGACAGCCGGGACAGCAACAGCCCTAGTGGCCATGTGGCCATAAAACATACACATACAACCGGGATGGAGTCCGGCAATCGTCCTTAAGATGTGATGAGATGACTGACCTCGTTTAGTCTAAAAGAATACCGCTGCAGTACCACGCTACTACGTCATGAATACCTACCTACTACCTGTACTCCCTACTGCGTACACGACAAATATAAGACTACCAACATGTTCGTTCTTACATTATTACTGTACTGTAGACTGTAGGTCGGGAACCTGCGACTGCAACCTTGCGACTCCACATTTAAATTCTACGCACTATGGTATACTCTCATACAACTACGAATATGGATACTTTATATCGTCTCTACTATCTCGCTCGTGTTTATTTCCAGTCTTCGTTGTGAATACTGTCCCCCGCATTTAGGCCCGCGTTAATCGCAGATCGTGGGCGTTCCAACCCACTAGTGCTGGGTCGTCTGTCCCCAGAAGCCGTTTTGGGGCGCGCCATGCCTTGCGCACGGCGGGCAGTGGAGGGGCGAGCAGACCGCGGGGTGTACCGTGGGCTGTACCGTGGCGTTAATTCCTCACCCTTGCGGTTCATGGAATTTTGCCGGATTTGCGCTTTCAGCTTTAATCGCCGCGCCTCTTCCGCTTTCATGCGCTTCATTGACAGCGATGGTTGCGCTTTTGTGATGCGGTATAAAAGGTCTCTATTTTCTCGGGCGATTTTTTCCTTTCGTTTCCGTTCCCGTGTCAGACTGGCGGCAGCCATGGACCGGGCGCGTCCACCAGCGTCGCTATTGAACATTTTGTAACGACGCATGCGTTGGGTGGGGTCTAGCTCCAAGATTTTGCGGATTAAGCGCTGGTTCTCTTTGTCGATCTGGGCCTTTTGTTCACGTGCCGCCTGTTTCTTTTTGGCATCTTTGCCTTTGCTGTAGCGAATGGACGACGGCTCGCGCATGTCGACAGATGACTTCACTTTCAACAAGTTCGAAACGTGCTTCATTTTTTGCGTCCTCTCTAAGCGTTCCCCCACCAAACGGGAGGAAGGGACCCAGCCACCACGTTTCATGCTGCGACAATATGATCGAACGTGACGGTGCTTTCTACACGACTTATCAAAGGAGTGGAAGAGAGAGGAGAAGTGCACGATCATGCACGTTCCACGCCTCCGCCCTCCGCGCGAGTCAGGGCACCAAACAGAGACATTTATGTGTCGTACAACACCAACCAAGTCACAAGTCACTCACAACAAACACAACAGATCAACAAACGTAACAGTGGCGTAGCAGATGAACCGACCACATCTCTCTCGGAAACACACAAAACACGGATCTTTCGTTCATATACACACGATATCATTTCAACCATTAAAACCCTTCATGTTGTGTACCCCCCTTACGACTCGCACCGCCAGAACGGCCAGAGCGAAGTGGGCAATTCTGGCATCGCACTCCACAGACATAGACACACCAGAGGAATCCATCGGACACATTTGAAAATGATTTTATAACGACCGCGACACCAGGAACACAGGATGGATCACGGGACGGATGGTTCGGAGGGAGGGAGTCTACTTATTAAAGGTACTTACATTGACTGTTGTATCTATCAAACATTTAACGACTGGGACAGTAGGAACACATCATCGACCTCGCGACGTGCGGGGAATGAGGTACTTGTAGATGTTTATCTCCTATCACTAAAGAACGATCGTGGATGACGGTCGTACACCGCTGTACTCGAGGAGACATGTGACGTAGACTGATAATACTTAAAACACGACGTGGAGAGGATCCTCGATGTGGTAGACAAGTAGTACATTTATTCTCTATATATAGGATGATCATCGACACCTCTTCGTATTAAAAGCGGTCATACGAGTACAATATTTTGCAGTATCATGTGCTGTATATTATTTAAGCATATTACGAGGATGAGAGTGAACAGACGCTGTCTGGCACACACCCTATCGTATCTATGTACATGTATAGTCGAGTCTACGGAACCATTGTTGGGTGTTTTGTTTCTTGCTTCCACTTTCCTTGCGACGGATGTACGAACGAATCCCTCCCTCCACACGTGTGCACCCGACGGGGACGCGGGGGGGGGGGGGGGCTGAGGGTCGCTCTTTCTTTTTCTTTCTCGTGAACGTCTACCGCTGTGTGTGTGTCCGTGTTCTTGGTGCGGGCGGATTTGTGTGATCGAGTAGCCGTGTCCGACGACAACGCGCGACGCCATGGCGACAGTGACCGTAGCGCACTTGTTGGAGCGGTTCCAGCAAGCAGCGCGGCTTTACTTGGACGAGACGGCCGGTGGATCGCGGGAACAGTACTACACGACCCCTGTTCAGGAAGATGTGCGTCTTGGGCGTGCCATCAAAGCGTTGGAGGCCGTCGCCATGCCGTCGAAAACGCACGCACACCAGACCAATGGCCCCGTCGGTCCCCAACAGCACAAAAACACTCGGATCGTGCTGGAATTGGTCCAAAGCTTACAGCACTGGCGGGACATGCAACTCGCCTCCGTGCGGGCGCTGGAGAAAAGCATGGACGCTTCGTATGCGAGCAGTGCAAAGAAGTCGAAGCAGATCTCCGACGCACACTCGGTCAATCCTGTGTGCGAACGGCTGCTGTGCGCTATCGAGGAGGTGTTTCTGAGCGGGGTCCTGGCCGTGCTCTCGGGAGGGAACTGCCTCCCGTCAGCCAAGTTCGAGCCACTGCTCGGTGGCAGCTCCGACGGTGCGGGCACGGTCGCCCAGCTCCTGGAACAGGCGTGGCAATTCTGGACGGATCCATTAAAAGGAGCCATGCTCAAATTGTTCGAGGCACCGCGGGCCCGGTGCAACGCACTGTGGTGCTCCACGGTGGGGCTCCTGACCATTTCCGTCCTTGGCCGCGTCACGGACCGGTTGCTAGTGGGCCTGGAGCAGTCGCAAGCCATGGAGGTCCTCGATGGGTTGCGAGAAGTACGCCTGGGCATTGAGACCCAGGCACGCAGCGACGCATCAAGAAAATTTCTGGCGACACTGGTTCCCTTCACGATGAAGATCCACACCAAGGACGCCAAACTGCGGAACGTTGCGCTGCGGACCTTGGCGGCCGTGCTGCAGCGCATGTCGGCGACGTCCGTGCTGCACGAGAAAGCGAGTGAGCAGCAGTGCTTGTTGCTGTGGACGGAAGTGTTAGAAGAATCGTGCGGGGCGGGGTCTGCCATCGCGCGCGCAACGGGAAAAGGCAAGTACAAAGCCTCGCGACCGTATCTATGGCCCGTCCTCACGGCAGCCTTGTGCTGTGCACCCCATCAAGTCTTCCGGAACGGGGTGTCGGGGCATCTCGAAAAGTTGATCGCCACGGCCCAAGATCCGGGCCTGACCAACATGGCCTTGGAGTGCATCCACGATACAGTGCGCATGTTTCTATGGCATCAGCGCGCTTCCATTGCGTCCTCCCAATCTGCTACTAGTCATGTGTTCGAGGTCCTCCAAGACACGGCGACAAAGCTGATCTTTTCAACGAGCCCGCCCCGCATCGACGAGGACGGGGTGCGGGTTTTGTCCGACACCATCCTGCTCGTCCTCGAGTACAATTTTGACTTTGCAATGCTCAATATGGTGGTTGCCTTGATGAAGTCTGCGCGAAAAGACATGGAAACTGCACTACAGAGCATTCCTCCTGCCAAATTAGAACAAATGACTGGACAGCCGCGGATCACGTGGAAATTTGAAGTGGCCTTGCAAACGTTGCAACGGTCCTTCAAGCAGCACCTCACGCAGGACGACTGGGCCTCGCGCATCGACCTGTACCGTGGGACACTGTCTGATTGCTTTGCCTTTTTGCTACGCGCGTGCGATGTGTCTATTGAACCTGCACTGAAATGGTCAGCGAGAGATACACACGT